>Ga0180433_10009744_pt1 | contig 11697 bp, 4 predicted proteins | sample SS_ome_8_FD_132980 | JGI IMG/M metagenome (GOLD analysis project Ga0180433, IMG submission 132980) | Hypersaline lake sediment archaeal communities from the Salton Sea, California, USA - SS_1_D_1 metaG | ecosystem: Environmental > Aquatic > Non-marine Saline and Alkaline > Hypersaline > Sediment... | reverse complement strand
TCTGCTTGAAAATAATAGATTTCCTCTGTTGGACCTTTTAATTTAAAGAATCGAGTGGGATAGATTTTTCCCTCACTAATTTCTGTTATGTAATAATCCAATGTGGTCTGCTTAATTTTATAAAGTTTTGAGAATTCTTCTCGAGAAACGTGGTTTGGATATTGATTAGGATTATTAAGGGCAAAAAAAAGTAGAATTTTATGAAAATTTTCTTCATTTCCAAGTAAGGGTTTTACTTTATCATAACTAAAGTCTAAAAGCAGTTTAAGAAAACATATCCGAACTTGGTTGTCTTCTATTCGGTATTTATTGAAGAATGTTAAGGTTTTCTCCGTCACATCCCTTATCCTTTTGCTTTCCTCCTCTAGGATTGTTTGTCGGTCTAAATCATAATTCTCCAGCATTTTTGAATATTCAATTTTTCCTGATTGAGTAATTAGATATTTAGTATCCTGTTTTATTATAAAACCTTTCTTAACTAAGAATTTTAAGCTTTTTGATAAAGAAGATTGATTTATGGATAGTGGTTTTTCAAATAAGTCGCTTCGTTTACAATATTGATTGTTATAGACCATCCAAAGAATCCAATGATCATAATTTCTTCCGCTTTTTAAGATTACTTTTGGAGGAAAATTAAGTTTTCTGACCTTCTTTTTCGTGCCAGAAAGGTCATGGAATTTCTTCTTACCTTCTAAGGTGATCTTGTATAACCCTCTTGAAATCTTATCGACGTAATCTAATGCCATCAACTTCTTTAGATGTCTTGATAATGTTCCGCCAGGGACTTTTATAGGCTCTTCATCAAAGTCTGCCCATGTACAACTATCATTGTTATACAGCATCCATAAAATTAAATGGTCATAATCTGGACTTAAATCGCTTGAAGGATCATAAATATTTTTTGGAGGGTAATTGATATTTTCTGTCGACATAACACCACAAAATTTAGATCTATTAAATTATATATCAATTAATGGTTTATTTATAGTTTTCGTTGAAACTTTCATGTAAGCATGAAATTATTATGAAAGTTTTGGAACTCTAATCATATAAGTAAGAAAACTTGAATTTCCATTAAAGCATCGAATTGATGCCTAAAAACAATTTATAATGAAAAAATGAGTTAATTATGATAAAACAAACAATAAAAAAACAACAAAAATCAAAAAGAATTCTCTTAATGATATCGGTACTATTCATTCTCCCCATTTTTATCAATCTCCTTCAAGCGGACATCGGGTTCTATAGTTATGTAGATGATAATATTCAGGACCTTGATAATGATTATCTTAGAAATTCTAATGTTTATTACGGAGGATTTTCTGGTGATGGATTTGATATATTTGTTTCTGGAGATTATGCCTACATTGCTGATGGGCATTTGTATGGTGGTTTAGTGGTTATTGACATTTCAGACCCTACTAATCCAGGATCACCAATATATGAAGACACCGATGATAGTGCCTTCGGTATTTATGTAAGTGGAGATTATGCTTATATGGGTGTTGGAAGTGCTGGATTGGCTGTAATCGATATCTCTAACCCTACTAATCCGGGATCTCCGATATATGAACCTACGGATGATTTTGCTAATGGTCTTTATGTGAGTGGGGATTATGCTTATGTAGCAGATGGAAGTGCCGGATTGGCGGTGATCGATATATCAAATCCTACAAATCCGGGATTACCTGACCATGAAGCTACGAGTGATTATGCCTACGATGTTTTTGTGAGTGGAGATTATGCTTATATAGCAGATGGAAGTGCTGGATTGGCGGTGATCGACATATCAAATCCTACAAATCCGGGAACAGCAGTACTTGAAAATACAAATGGATATTCGATGGCGGTCTATGTCGAGGGAGATTATGCTTATGTAGCTGATTCAGGAAGTGGATTAGCAATCATTGATATTTCAGATCCTACTAATCCAGGAACCCCGGTTTATGCTAATACAGATGGATCAGCTTATGCTGTTTACGTAGATGGGGATTATGCTTATGTGGCAGATTATCACAAAGGATTAGCCGTTATTGATATTTCAGATCCTACAAATCCAAGCAAAATTGCTCAAGGATCTCTAGATAAAAATGTATATTCAATATGCATTGATGGAAATTATGCTTTCTTGGGTGGTTATTATGGTTTGTATGCGGTTGAAATTTCAGAACTTAATAGCCCTCTGGATCTATGGTGGAATCAAGATACCTCAGGGAATTCACAAGGAGTGTTTGTAAGTGGAGATTATGCCTATATTGCCGATGGAGCTAGTGGATTAGCAATCTTTGATATTTCAGATCCTACTTCTCCAGGATCACCTGCATATAGCAATACTGCAGGAGATGCGGAAGATGTAGTTGTAAGTGGAGATTATGCCTATGTTGCCGATGGGGGTGGTGGATTAGCGGTGATCGATGTTTCTGATCCTACTACTCCCGGAACCGCTATTCGCAGGGATACAACAGGGGATTCAAGAGGTATATTTGTGAGTGGGGATTACGCCTTTATTGCTGATGGGGGGAGTGGATTAGCAATTATCGATATTTCTAATCCAACCAGTCCAGGTGCCCCCGTTTACAAGGATGACGGCTATTTAGTCAAATCGGTCTATGTAGAAGGAGATTACGCTTATATTTCTGCTGGAAGTGGAATATTAACCATTGATATTTCTGATCCTACAACTCCAGGAGCATCGGTTTATTTATCTCTCGGAGGAGATGCTAGAGATATATATGTAAGAGGAGATTACGCCTATCTTGTAATCTATAACGATATAGTTACAGTTGATATTTCGGATCCCACTAATCCCGCGTTGATAGACAAAGAGCAGATCTATCATACCGTTCCTGAAGGGATATTTGTAAGCGGAGAATATGCATATACCGCAGAAGATTATGGAAGCATGGGAGGCTATATAAAAATCTGGGATATTTCTGATCCTTCCCATATTTCAATGGTAGAGGCACTATACATTGGAGATACATATGGAGGAGATGGAGCGTTTGAATCATTCGTCACCGGAAATTATATTTATGTTGCAGATTCGGGATCAGGATTACTTGTGTGTGAGGTACGTGAAAGGGTTGACACAAAAGATCCAACAATTACGCAATTTCCTAGTGATAAAGTTATCGAAGCAGGGTATACAGGCGAATCATTGTCTTGGCGAGCAACTGATACCAATCCGAACACTTATACTATTGAACTTGAAGGAGATGGTATTGTTGCCGGTCCGACAGCTTGGTCAAGTGGATCATTGGTAACTTATAATATTCCGGAGGGATTATCGGTAGGAGAATATGATTACACTATTACTTTTACGGATGACCATGGGTTTTATGCTACTGATAGCGTAAAAGTAACGGTTCAAGATACAGAAAATCCTGTATTTACAGAATATCCACCAGATCTTAACGTTTTAGTTGGTTATACTGGGATTAGTTTTTCTTGGAATGCAACCGATGCCCATCCTGATATGTATACGGTTGAATTATTGGGTACAGGTATAGTAGCAGGACCTACTGCCTGGTCAAGTGGAGTTGTCTATACATATAATATTCCCGATGGATTATCAATAGGACACTATTCTTATATAGTTAACATTAGCGATGAATATGACCATTTTTCCACTGCTACTGTTAAGCTAACAGTTTATGAGCCAGATGATCCAGTGATTACAGATACTCCAATGGACATTTTGGTTGGACCAGCTTATACAGGATTAAACTTTTCATGGACAGCTACTGATGCCAATCCTAATATCTATACTATCGAACTCCAAGGAGGCCCTATTGTTGCGGGTCCCACAGCTTGGTCAAGCGGAGTTACTGTCACCTATGATATTCCAGACGGGATGAAAACAGGAGAACATTACTTCACAATCAACTTTACGGATGAGTTTGATAATTATGCTACAGATACCGTAAAACTTACTATTCAAGACGCAGCCCCTCAAATTATAAGTGCTCCCGATGATATGATTGTTCTTTCTGGATATGCAGATTTGGAATTCTCCTGGACTGCAACCGATACAGAAGATCCCGATACCTATACTATTGAACTCGCAGGAACTGGTACTGTTGCGGGTCCAACGTCTTGGTCAAGTGGAGTTGCCGTTATTTATGATATTCCCGATGGACTATCATTAGGAGATTATTTCTATACTATCAACTTTACAGACGAAACTGGGAATTTCATTACTGATGAGGTACAATTTACTGTTCAAGAAGATTCCGAGGATCCTATAATTACTTCTACTCCAGATGATTATGAGTGCTTTAGTGGATACTCAGATGTGTGTTTCATTTGGACAGCAACTGATGCTCATCCAGCTACATTTACTATCGCACATGAAGAACAAGGTATCTTAGCTGGACCAACTCCTTGGATGAGTGGAAATAATGTGAGTTTTACAATTCCAGAAGGATTATCAGTTGGTGAACATATATTCACAATTAATTTCACTGACCTTGCGGGAAATTTTGCCATTGACAATGTAAAGCTAAGAATTCAAGAAGAAAATCCAGTTGAACCGTCTCCAGCAATTCCTTTTGGAAGTTCGTTTTTGGCTTTCATGACAATTTCTATCATTGGATTGATATTAATTCAGAAAAGGAAAAAACAATAAATTTTTTTTTATCTTTTTTATTTTATTCTATTTTATATTTCTTTTTTAAACTTAATTTATCAAATAAAATCTAAGTCTGCTTTCTCTCTTTGTTTATGTAATTATTAGTTTCACAAGATAGTAAAAGTTTCATGAAAATATTGAAACTCTAATCATAAAAGGCTTTATAGCTGATTACCTAATAATTAGCTTTTGCTAAGATTTTAAAAAAATAAAAAAAGAGTTGATAAATTTTTTCATGACACAATTTAATTATAATAGGAATAAAAAAAAGTTAGGTCTCTTGGGCCTATTAGTAGTTGTATGCGGTTTACTTCTTGTCTTATTACCGAGTATAAGCCATGAAATTCCAAACAACCGAAAGGTCTATGGAATACAAGAATATCAAATTATGGGATCATATTTTAATAATTCAATGACTCCTATAGCCATCGATGGTGATGCAACAGGTCCTGGTGCTCATAATTGGGCTTGGGCTGTAAGTCAGCCTTGGTGTATAGGAAGCGGTACTAAAATGGATCCATATCTGATTGCAAATCTTACTATCGATGGAATGGGGACCAACAGTTGCATTTCAATAAAGGATTCTAATGTTTTTTTCATAATAGAAAACTGCACCCTTCATAATTCAGGAATTCAACTTGATCGAGGAGGAATTTATCTAGATCACTGTAATAACGGAAAAATCATTAATAATACATTCTTTAACACCTTTGCGGGAGTACATTTAATTCAATCAAACAATAACTATGTCTCGGAGAATAACTGCTCAGTGAACGGGCGTTATGGCATACGTCTGCAATCCTCAAGTAATAATACGTTCTTGGAAAATGATTGTTCTTCAAATGATTGGGTGGGTATTCATGTGAAAACCTCGAATGTTGATAATATTTTTATACGAAACAACTGCTCGGCCAGTGGATTATATGGAATTGAATCAGATTCATCATCTAATAACACATACTTGGAGAACGATTGCTCTTCTAATGGGAAACACGGCATCAATATCTTTTCGTCTAGTGATTATAACACTATCTCAAATAATACATGTAATCTGAATGGAGAAAATGGAATTCGCTTATCTTCAGCAGATTTCAATTATATCTCTGAGAATAATTGCTCAATAAATACTTATCACGGGATTTATTTATATTTTTCAAAAAACAACGAAATTCTACTAAATAATTGCTCAGCCAACATATCTCATGGGATTTTATTAAGTTTAAATTCGAATAATAACACTGTCTTTAGAAACATCTTCAACTTAAACGGAAAGGATGGAATAAATATTCAAGAAAATAGTAATTATAATATAATTTCAGGAAATGATTGCTCATTAAATGGGTTTAATGGAATTCATTTATTCGTTATGGAAAGTAATGTGGTTTCTGAAAACATCTTTATTTCTAATGAACGCTTTGGTATATATTTATACCAGGTATCCGATTGTGAAATTTTTAAAAATACAATCATTGATTTAAAATATAGTGGAATATATTTAGCAGAAAGTAGTAATCAAAATAAAATCTATTCCAATCATATAGAGGACGCACGGGAGTATGGTGTACTTGTTAAGGACACTAATTGTGCTAACAACCTATTCTACAAAAACTACTTTGTTGATAATTCAGAGAATGTATTGAATGATGGTACTGCTAATTATTGGGATAATGGTATTATTGGAAATTACTGGGATGATTATACAGGATCCGATGCAGATTTAGATGGTATTGGAGATGATCCTTACTTTGTTGATGGAACAGGAGGAGGAGTGGATCATTATCCGATTTGGTTTTTTTATCATTTAAATCCGATATATATCGACGGGGATGCTACAGGAGTTGGTGCGCACAATTGGACTTGGGCGTCTTATCAACCATGGTGTGAAGGTAGTGGCACGTGGAATGATCCCTATATCATCAAGGATGTCATTATTGATGGTCAGGGAGTGGATAATTGTATAGAGATCCGAGATTCCAACGTACCGTTTATTATATACAACACTACTTTAAATAATGCATCCTCTCTCGATTATCAAGCGGCTATTTATTTGGATCATGTCGATAATGCACTCATTCTTGAAAATGATTGTTCTTATAATGGACATATTGGTATTATCTTGTACGAGAATTGTAACAATAATACTATACAAGGCAACGTCATCTATAATAATGAAGATGCTGGAATTTCAATAAGAGAAACAAGTGAAAATAATTATATTTATAATAATGCGATTTTGCACTGTAAAGGTCAATTTGCAATTTATCTCTTACATAGTGATCATAATGTCATTTATAAAAATTTCGTGTTTGGTTGCTTAACAGGGGTTCGTGTTCACGCTACAGAACATACCACAGTGACAGGTAACTTATTAGAACATAACCAAGTCGGGATAAGTCTGCGACACGGGCATTATAGTAGAGTTTGTCATAATGATATTATTTATTCGTCAAATTATGGAATCCGCTTAGATACCACTGCGCTATGCGATATCTTTGATAACTATATTTATAATACTACTTATGATGGGATACGAATAATAGACAATAGCCGATATAATGAGATCTATTCCAACGAGATTAAAAATGCATCTCGTTATGGAGTGAACGTGGATGATACTAATGTCCATAATAACACATTTTATGAGAATCTTTTTATTGATAATGATGTGAATGCGCTTGATGATGGCACTGATAATTATTGGGATAATGGAACCATTGGCAATTACTGGAGTGACTACTGGGATACATATTTAGGTGTGGATCTCGATGACGATGGAATAGGAGATACTCCCTATAATATTGCAGGAAGTGCGGGAAAACAAGATAGATACCCGATTTGGGATGATGGTCCCGGTGAGAATCACCCTCCAACCTGGGATCAAATGCCAACTGACCAGACACTTGGATTTGGAAATCCATTTTTGTATGATGTGAACGCATCCGATCTCTCAGGCATAGATCATTATTGGATCAGCGATACCACAAACTTCCAAATAGATGACAATGGTATTATATCAAACCAAGGAACTCTTATGGCGGGGACCTACCCCCTTGAAATCAGAGCGTATGATCCTTACAATAATTTCTGTACAGAAACGATTGAAATTACTATATTGTCTGAAAATGTACCACTACAAGGAATTCCTGGATTTGATCTTTCAGTATTACTGCTTACAACAGCGATATTAGGGTTTTATTTTTTACTCCGAATAAGAAGAAAAAAAGAGCTATAACCATTTTTTTTTTACTTTTCCTTTTTTTATTTCATATTGTTGAAAACATAATAAATAAATATTCAAAAAAATAATCTTGAAGTAGGAATTCCTACATTTTATTTATAAAAAGATATAAATAAGACTGATACTAATTATTGAGTTTTTATGAGGGGATATAAATCACTCCAAACGAATTAGAGGAAGTAAAGATATTAATAGGAAAAGATAAAGTCCAAGAGGCAATTGTAATATTAGAGAAACTTGAGCAAAATACTGATCTTCAAGAATCAGAGAAAAATATAATGCTTTTCTATAAAGCAACAACATTAGTAAGATTGGGAAACTATCCAGAGACAATAAAATACGCGAAAAAAGTATATCGTACGATTCGTAAAGAAGCTTCAAATCCTCAACTAATTGAAATTTTGGCGATGATGGGTCATGCATCATGCTGGTTAGGAAATTTTGAAAAAGGATATCAGTACTTAAACGAAGCTAAACAGAAATTAAAAAGTCTACCTGAAATTTCAGAAGAGAGACGAGTTGTTTTACAATCAATGATATACATTGGTAAAAATTGTGGATATATGCAACAAGGGAAAGGGGATAAGCTTTATAAAAACGCTATGAAATTATTAAGTCTTTATGAACGAATTGATGATACATTTGTGTTAGCGGAGATATATTATCAATTAGGGTCACTTTATACCTTTGTAAGAATTGATATAAATTTAGCTATAAAGTATTCCTACAAATGTCAACCTCTCGCAGAGAAGTTGGGAAATATTACTCTTATTGCGCTTAATTTAGTTACTATTGGGTGTATTTATATAATGACGGGCGATTTAGAAAAAGCCTTATTTTATCATGAAGAAGCATTAAAAAAAACTGATACTGTTATGATCAAGATGTCCATTTTTAATAATGTTTCAATGATCCATACCCAAAAAGGAGAGTTAGAAAAAGCTTTGGAATCTCTTGATAATGCTTTTGAATTAGCTAACAAAGTTAATGCCACATATATATTGATGAGTACGTTAGCAAGCATGATCGAAGTCTTAGTTTTAATGGGTAGAAACCAGAGAGCGGAAGAGCATTTAATCAAATTGAAAGAGATTGCTGAAAAAGAAGAAAATCCCTTTGCAGAACTATATACTCATTTTTGTGAAGGTTTTATTTTAAAGACAAAGAATCGAATTCAAGATCGAGCCAAAGCACAAAGCATCTTCGAAGAAATAGTAGAGCAAGAAGTTATCTCGGGGGAAGTGACAATGAAAGCTTTAATAAACTTGTGCGACTTATTAGTAGAGGAATTTCGATTTACCACTGAATTGGAAGTATTAGATGATTTAAATAAATTAATTGAAAAATTAATCTCTATTGCAAAAAGTCAAAATTCGTTTTGGATTTTAGCCGAGACGTACCTATTACAAGCAAAATTTGCTTTATTAAAAGGGGATTTGAATAGTGCGAGAAAAAAGTTAACTGAGGCTCAAGATCTCGCTGAGAAAAATAATCTGAAATTATTGGGGGAAAAAGTATCCTATGAACATGATAAAATACTACAAGATTTGAAGGTGTGGGAATCCTTTATAGAAAATGATGCTCCTTTAAAAGAGCGAATCAAGTTAGCTGAGTTAAATGTACATGTTGAGAATATGCTTTTTAATAGGAAGGTTGCTCTTGAGATTTCTGAAGAGGATCCCGTCATAATTCTGATCATTACAGAAGGAGGGACGCCAATATTTTCCCATTCATTTATCAAAGAAAAAGCTTTTGAGACTCAAGTAATTAGTGGATTTCTAACAACTATAGATTATTTCATAAAAGAAACTTTTTCTCAAGGATTAGATCGAGCTGTTTTCGGAGATTATACACTGTTAATGAAGTATCATCAACCTTTTTATATAACATATATCTTTAGCGGTAATTCTTATTATGCACATCAAAGAATTAAGTATTTTACGGAAAGTTTGAAAAAGCAAGAAATGATTTGGGAAAAACTACTAATCAATTGTGAAAAGGGTAAATCGGTTCATATTAATGATATTCCATCACTGGAATCGTTGATAAGTAATACTTTTGTATACAAAAATGTAGAATTAGATCAACTAATATAAATTTCTTAACTTCTATTCTCTTTATGGCATTAAAAGTTTAAATTAAGAGAGAGATAATTTTTAATTATTAAAACCCAATCTCTTTAGACTAAAAATATGAATTATGAGTAATGAAGAATTTCAATTTAAGATTTCAGTAGTAGGCGATGGCGCAGTAGGGAAAACGTCTCTTATTAGAAAATATACGAAAGGTAATTTTGAAAAAGATTATATAAAAACGATTGGGGCGCAATTTTCTCGGTTTGAGAAAATAATAGAGAGTGATACCGTAAATTTAGTGTTTTGGGATATAGCAGGACAAGAGGATTTTGATTTTCTTCAACCACTTTTTTATAAAGAGAGTAAAGCTTCAATCGTGGTCTATAGTCTTGAAGAAAATGATTTAGGGAATAATAGTTTTGACCACGTGAAAAATTGGGTTCAAAATCTGAGAAAATATTGTGGAGAGATTCCTATGATATTATTTGCGAATAAAGTCGATTTAGTGGAGGAAAATGAAATGGATTTACTGGAGATAAAGAATATCGTTGATAAGTATAACTTTATAGGATTTTCTCTAACTTCTGCGAAAACAGGCCAAGGGGTAAATGAAGCATTTGATATTATCATCCAAGAATTATATAAAAAGTATAAAGATTAATCAAACACCTATTAACACCTTTTATTAGATCCATTTTTATTTTTTAAATGTTAAATTGATATATTAAGCATTTTTAGATGAAGAAATATTTTTATGGAGAGACGATCTAACCTCATAATAATTAAAAAATAATACTTGTCTTAAATACTCCACTTTCATGGCTATAAATCTTAACGCTCAACCCGAGGAAATATTCAAAAAACGAACTGAATTTGGCATCGATCAATCAATTCATTTACTAACTAAGATAATTGATACTTCAGATGATAAAAATAAGAGAAAGGATGCGGTAAAGTATTTAGGTCTAGCAAGTAAAGAAGCCCCGAACCTAAAACAGGAGTGCTTTGATACTTTAGAAAATATTTTCATTTCTGAAGAAAATAAGGATATTAAATGCGAAGCAGCAAAAGCTCTAGGGCGATTAAAACTAACCAAGTCATTAAAGCCGTTATTATGGGGTTTAGAGAATTCAACCGATGATAGCCAATTAAGATTAGCAGTTCTTAAAGCAATACGTAAGACAAAATTTAAAGAGGAGGTAATTAACCTCTTCATTAAAGAATTAGATTCCTCTCATAAAAAGATAACAGCATACGTAAAGGACCAGTTACTCGTTCTAAATCCCGAGCTCTTGGTAAATAAATTAATTGGTTCTTTAGGAAACAAAAATCTGTCAAATAAAGTAAAAGTAGAGATCATAAAATTAATTGGTTATGAAATCTCAAGTTTAAATGCGACATTCAAGGATTCAAGCTACATAAAAATTAAGTATCCTGAAATTATCTCGAATTTAATAAACCAAAAAGAAGTTTTATTAGCAGAAATCTCGCAGATATTAAAAAAAGAGGATCGAATTCTACTGGAATCTTCAATTACGATTTTAAATTTTCTTAAAGAGGAGAGTAAGGAAGATATAATTAAATTACTTCTAACTGACAACTTCATTGTAAAAAAAAATGCGATCATAATTAGCGGTAAACTTGAGTTAACTGAAGCCGTAGATGTACTAGTTCAGAATTTAGACAGTCTCTATAACGAGGTAAGTTTAGCCTCAATCGAAGCGCTTGGAGAAATTGGAGAGGTATCTTCGGTA
>Ga0180433_10009743_pt1 | contig 11697 bp, 7 predicted proteins | sample SS_ome_8_FD_132980 | JGI IMG/M metagenome (GOLD analysis project Ga0180433, IMG submission 132980) | Hypersaline lake sediment archaeal communities from the Salton Sea, California, USA - SS_1_D_1 metaG | ecosystem: Environmental > Aquatic > Non-marine Saline and Alkaline > Hypersaline > Sediment... | reverse complement strand
TCTTCTCGTAGTTGGGGAGAAAGTGGCCTATCCCCCCCGCCTCGTTTATGAGGTAATAGGTGGGATTGAGCTGGTGCAGCGCGTAACGGATGAAATGCCCGATGCTCTTGAAGGCGCGGACGTTCATGTTGCGGGTGAGCCAGTAGGGCAGTACCTTGGTGATAAACCTTATCCTGTCCCGCCAGGAGATACGCAGCGGTGTGGTCTTGCGCCTGTCTATCCACAGCAGGTCCTCACTCATGAACAATCCCGCCAGTTCCGGCTGGGTGATGGCCGAGATACGCCTGGTGCCCACGTTTCCCACGATGAGCTCGTCGGGATATATTTGCGCGGTCTTTTGCGAGAGTATATACCTCAGGGCTTTGGCCTTGCGCACTATCATGGCATCGGTGGGATCGTCGTGCCTCTTGAAGAACTCGGTGACCAGAAGGGCTCTCTCGGTGCAAAGGTAAACGGGCGTAGCAAGCAGTTCCTGCTTAATACGCTGATAACGTCCGCTTTTCTTATCCGTGACCTTTACATGCGACATTTGCCCACACCTCCACAAGATTATAACAAAAGCAGGAGAGCTCACGATATGATGCAGGCCGCCTCAACAACCAGACCGACCAACCTGTCAAGCCCCGCAATCATCTCGTCGATTAAGACTAGCGATGTATATTTCTCTTAAATCGCGGTGGGAGTAGCGTGAAAGGACCAAGCCCCGGCATACAACGGGTTTTTTCAGACACATCCAAAAGGCTTCTTCTTGAGGCCATGCTCTTCGCGTTATCCATACCCCTGGTGGTCACGGCGCTCTTCTCGCTGACCATTTTCGGATTCACCTCCCGCCAATACGTTTCCTTAATCCTTTCCATAGTGTTCATCGTGATACCCGTCCTCGTCATGGTCACGCTGGTCTATTTCGCCTTACAGCGACGTCTGCTGCGTCATGTGATGACGTGGTACAACAAGGATAGGGACCCCCAGGACCAGGAGGACCGTGACCTCGCCTTACGCCTGCAAAAGAAGCTCTCGTCCATAAGCTATGACCACGGCGCTCTGGTAGGGCTGGCCATATTCCTTTCCTCCGTCTTCGGCGTGATAGCCTTCGGCGGATACGCGGAGTTCACCCTGCCCACCTCCGTGTCTTATATAATCCTCGAGCTGTTGCTGGCCGTGGTCGCCCTCTTCGTCACCGTCTTTATCTCACAGAGGGAGATGCGTAAGGTGCTGAAGATATTCCTCGCCGACTGCAGGGGCTTCGGTTTTCATACCAGCGCCAGCGTGGGCAAGCGCCTGGCCGCCTTCTCCCTGGTCATCCTGCTCCTCACCATCGGGATAGCCTGGATCGCCTCCGCCTACGAGTCCAACGACCTGATGATGCAGGAGCTGGAGAAGCGGGGCGCGGACAACATCAGCCTGCTGGCCAGGGAACTGGACCCCTTGATAAGCGAAGATGCCTCGCAAAAAGAGCTCACGGAAGTGGTGGAGAGCCGCTCTCTCAGCGACGACGAGCGGCTGGTTATCTACAACGCGGCGGGAAAACAAGTATATGAATACCTCAAAGGTAACATAGGGGCTGAGACCTGGGATGAGCTTCTGGAGGCACAAGCGGACGAGGGCGGCGAAAACTCGCAAAGCTTCTTCCGGCAGGAAGGGAACAGGGAATACCTGGTGACCAAAGCTTCCCTGCAGGAAAATCGGGGCTGGACCGTGGTGCGGGTGGATGAACCCCAACTCGGATTCACCATGCTGGGCCGCATGAGCCCCACCATGTTCCTCATCCTGATCATCGGCCTGGGCACGGCCACCTTCCTGACCCTGCTCTTATCCCACAACATCTCCGATCCCTTGAAGCGCCTGGTGCAGATCTGCCGCAGGGTGGGAACGGGCGACCTGACGGTAGAGGTCCCGGTGGACTCCCTGGATGATATCGGGGAGTTGTCCACCTCTTATGACGAGATGCTCGCATCCCTGCGTGAAATAAGCGAGGGGCTGCTTGCGACCTCGGGAGAGGTTAGCGAGGGGGCGGACAACATCGCCGCCGTCTCCGAGGACTTCATGGCGGCCATCGAGGAGCTGAATGCCCTGGTCCAGGATCTCTCGGGGCAGATAACCCACGAGGTGGACCAGATAAGAAGCGTGGAGGAGATAATGGACAGCGTGGCGGAGACCATCTCCACCTCCCACACCAAGGCCAGTCAAAGTTCGGAGATCAGCCTGGATACGGAGAAGCTGGTCTTGCAGGGAAGACAGCATGCCGCAGAAGCGGTGGAAAAGATCTCTGAGTTCAAGGGCATGCTGGATGAATCCATGCAGGCCATATGGTCCCTGGGAGAGAGCTCCAAGAAGATCGGCACCATCGTGGATATCATAAGCCGCATCGCTGACCAGACCAACCTTCTTGCCCTGAACGCGGCCATCGAGGCGGCGAGGGTACCGGAGCACGGAAAGGGTTTCGCGGTGGTGGCAGAGGAGGTAAGAAAGCTGGCTGAGGAGGCAGCCGGTTCCGCCCAGAGGATCAACGACCTGGTGGTGGTGATCCAGGACGGCGCCGAGGCCGCCATAGGCCTGATGGAAAAGGGGACCATGGGCATGCACGTGGGCATAGAGACGGTGGACCGCACCGATGAGTCGCTGGCCTCCATATCCGAGAAGGTGAGCCAGATGGCCAGGCTGGCGGAGGTGATAGCGCAGGTTTCCTCCCAGGAGATGGAGGAAAGCGGAAAGCTGGCCGAATCACTCAAGAACATGGAAACACAGATAGAGAGCAACATGGGGTCCTACGAGGAAATCGGGGCCTCGACGGAACAGCAGACGACTTCCACTCAGGAATTGTCCAATACCGCCGAAAAACTGGCCGAGATCGCCCACAAGCTGCAGGAAATGGTGGCCCATTTCAGGACTTGACCAGGGTCAGTTCCACATATCCTTTAATATCTCGTTTAGAATCCGTTCTACCTCCACAATACCCTGGTAGATAGAAATGCAAATAATGCGGGGCCAGGCATTGGATGACGAAGTGCTGTTGTGATTTTAGGGGAATCTCGAGGTCCAAGCCTGGCCCCCGGGGGGTTAGCTAATTCAATATCTATCTGATCATGCCGTCTCCTCCTGGACCGAGCACATGTCCCGCAGGATATCCACCGCCTCCCGGATAAGACGGGAGATGTGCATCTGGGATACGCCCAGCTCCTGGGCGATGGTGGCCTGGGTCCAGCCTTTCTTCAGACGCAGCTCCATGGCGCGGCGGTGACGCACGGGGAGGCGGAGCAGGGCCCTGTTGATGATCACCTCTTTCTCCACCTCCTCGAAAGAGGAATCGTGCGAGCCGATGAAGAAGCTCAAGGGGGCGCTGTCCTGCCCCTCCGAGCGGGATGAGTCCAGGGAGAACACGGATGAGTTCTGCTGGGCCACCAGGGCCTCGATCACCTCTTCCTCGCTCACCTCTAGGCGGGAGGCCAGTCTGCTGATGGTGGGCTCGGCTCCCTCCTCTTCCCTCAGCCTTTTGCTCTCGGAGGCAACGCGCTGCCTCAGGTTCCTCAGGGGACGGGGGAGGCGAACGATGTCCACATGGTCGCGATAGTATTTTTTAAGCTCCCCCTCCACCGTGGGGTAGGCGAAGGTGATGAAGGATATGCCCCTCTCCGGGTCGAAGCGGCGCATGGCCTTCATCAGGCCCAGCGCGGCCAGTTGATAGGCGTCCTCGTAAGGGAGACGTTCGGAGTGGTATTTGTGGGCGAAGCGGTGCAGCAGGTCCTCGTACCTGGCGAAGAAGCGCTCCTTGGCCTCGGGGCAATCCTCCTCCTTGATCTTCACCAGGAGGTCGGAGTCCACGGCGGACAGGCCTTTTCTTTTCATTTAAACCTACCTCTCATGTTGCATTGGCTCGCTTCCGCTAATGCTTTCATGCCTCGTGCGGGCCCTATGTGATAGGGGAGCGGCCGAAGTACTCCCCACCCGAAGCCACCTTCCTGATGGCATCAGCAACCTCATCGCCAGCTCTATATTTAGTGAGATATCCAGCCGCTCCCGATTCCCTCGCTTTTTGCGCATATTGCTCCTCGGAATGAATGCTCAGTATCAATACCGGAAGGCCGGGATACATTGCCTTGACATCTTTCAGCACCTCCAGGCCGCTGCGGTCGGGAAGGGTGATGTCCAGTACCACCACGTCGTATTCCTCTTCCCCCATCTCCTCTAAGAGGCCTATGAACTCCGCCCCGCTGATGGCCTCTTCCACCAGCTCCATGTCCGGCTCCTGCTCCAGGATCTTCTCCAAACCGCGGCGCACGGCGACATGATCGTCAACCATTATGACCTTGATCATGCTCACCCCCGATACGCGCTTCACAGCGATCCCTTCAAACTCCGGTAATCTGAGCCGGCTGACCCGGTGACGTTAGCAGCTGAACACCGGCCGACAAGACGAGGAGGGGACCCGTTTTCGAGGCCTTACTCAGTGCATCAGCTCGCGGGGGATAAATATCTCTTTCCTTCTCAGCTTGATATCCCCCCGATCGAGATGGAGACGACCGAAACGTCGACAACGAGAGCAGAACACCGTACTGCCTAATTCCCTTGCCCCGCAAAGTGGACAGGCGTTCCCCGCCTTTCGGGAAGAATCGCGAAGACCGGTGCTTGCCCTCATCTTTACACCTCGATAACGGGTCCCATCCTGGACAAACTAAGGATAGAACGCCCATAGAGAGGGATTAAATCGGAAAAACAAGGATTTTAAGGTAAGAAGAAACCGGTTAGGATTGTAGTCTTTTTCCTACAAAACGATCACTTTTCCAGCAGGTCGTGCTCCATGCAATAAATGGTCAGCTCAGCGTTGCTCTTCATGCCCATCTTTCCCAGGATGCGCCCCCGGTAGGTGCTGATGGTCTTGACGCTCAGCGATATCTCATCCGCGATCTCCCCCAGGCGTTTGCCGGACGCCAGCAGGCACATCACCTGGAACTCCCGGTCGGAAAGCCTCTCGTGCGGCAGCTTGCGGTGATCGGCTCCGACTTCCATCGCCAGTTTCTCGGCCAGTGATGGGCTGACATACCTTCCGCCGCCCACCGCTTTTCTTATGGCTGTCACCAGTTCCTCGCCGGCGCTCTTCTTGGTGATATAGCCAGCCGCTCCCGCTTTGAGGACCCTGGTGGCGTACTGGTCCTCCGGATGCATGCTCAGGATGAGCACGGGGAGCTCCGGATATATGGCCTTGACGTCCTTGAGCACATCGATGCCGCTGCGGTCGGGAAGGGTTATGTCCAGCACGATAACGTCCCACTGCCTTTCCTGCACCTGCTGCATCAACTCGGCGGCGTTGGTCGCTTCCACCGAGACCTCTATATCCGGCTCCTCGGCCAGTATCTGCTTCAACCCATGTCTTACAATGGGATGGTCGTCGACTACCAGTACCCTGATCATGCTCTCATCCCTCTATTTCATCGCGGCTTATCTTGCTCTCCCCGCTTCCTGCAAAGGGTATGCGCACCTTAACCGTGGTCCCCCCGTCTTCTCTTTCACTCATGTCGACCCTACCGCCAAAAGCTTTGGCGCGTTCCTTCATTCCCAGGATCCCCAGGGACCCGAGGCCGGACTTCTCGCTCTCCTTTATGCCCCTGCCGTCATCTGAGATCATCAGCAGCAGCTCGCCGTCCTCTCCCGACAACTCCACTTCGACCCTGCCGGCTGCGGCATGCCGGATTATGTTGGTCAGCGCCTCCTGGAAGATACGGTATAGGGCGGTTCCCAGATCGGGATCGATGAGGTCGCTATCCACGCTAGAGATGAAGCGGGTTTCTATGTCCGCTTTCTCCCCAAACGACTCCAACTGCCATTCCAGGGCCGCATCCAGCCCTATGTCGTCAAGGACGCTCGGCCTTAACTCCATGGATATCTCCTGCACCGACTGAATGATATCATCCGCCATTTCGGATATCTCCCTGATCCTCTTCATGTATTTCTCTTCCCCGGCCATCCTTCTTTCCAATAACGAGAGATTCATCTTCAAACCGGTCAGCTCCTGGCCCAGCTTGTCGTGGACCTCCAGCGCTATTCGCTGTCTCTCCTCCTCGAGGATGGTCTCCATACGCATCGACAGGGCACGGAGCTGCCCGGCCGTTTTCTTAAGCTCTCTCTCTTTTTGCTTGCGCTCGGAGACTTCCTGCTGAAGCAATATATTGGTCTCCTGAAGCTCCCTGGTGCGTTCTCCCACCAACTCCTCGAGCTGTTCCCGGTATCTCTTCAATTCCGCCTCGGATTCCTTGCGTTCAACAATCCTTCCCAGGCGTTCAGCTAAGGCCCTGAGCAGCCCCTCCTCCTCATTTAGGAAGGGACCCACATCAGCTTCGGGTCGTTCCTCCAGGTAATAGACCTCAACGCTTCCCGCTCTATTTCCATACACTATTATGTCCCTGGACAACCTCCAGGGTGTCTCCTGGAAGTCCTCGGTCTCGAATGCACTATCTCTTAGAGTTATGCGCGCGCAGGTTATCTCGGGGTACTGCCACGATGGGGGGATGATATCGACGATCTCCACGAGGATATCCTCGAGGGACAGGCCGGCCATCTCCACGATGCGAGAGATGCCGTAGAGGCAGTTGAGCTCCTTGACTCTTCCCTGGAGCTCATAGGAAAACCGCTCCAGCTTTTCCTCCGCCCGCTTGCGTTCGGTTATGTCCCTTATGAGGTGAACCACAAGACCCGGCTCTCCCCCGGTACCGGGGACAGGGCCGGCAGACATCTCGAGATGCTTGTCGAGGGCGGGCTCGTAAACCTCGGCCCTTACCTCCTCGCCTTTTTCCAGGGCTGTACAGGTAACGCAGTCGGTAGGTGGGTTTTCCGCGTTATGCATAACTTCATAGCACTTTCGACCTACTAAATCCCGTGCTTTCTCCCCGACTATCTCCGCGAAAGCTGAATTAAATTGAAGGATATTTCGATCCTCATCCATGATAAACAGGCCCTCTTTTACGGCATTGAAAGACCGCTCCCACATCTCCCTGCTCGCGAGAAGCTCCGCCTCCGCCTTTTTTCGCTCCGTTACGTCTCTGGCGAAAACAGCCAGCATCTCGACTCCGCCTTTCCTGTCGAAGACAGGATAGATAGTATTATCGAAGTATGTGCCCTGGAGCTCATCCTCAAATCTGACGATCTGACCCTCGCGAAAGCCTCTATTGATGAGCATCCTTCCCCTCGCGGCCATGTCGGGATGGAAGAAATCGAAGATGTTGGAGCCTATGAGCTCCTCCAGCTCTTTTCCCAACCTGCTGGCGATCGTCTCGTTCGCAGTGAGAACGGTGCCGTCGGGCTTTACGAGGGTAATTGATTCGAGGGAGGCATCTAAGATGGCTCTCTCCCTTCTCTCTCTTTCCTCGAGCTCCTCCTCCCTCAATTTTAAATCCCTGAACAAGATGTCGTACGGCCTTTCCAGACCAGTCTCGACTATGGCCCTGTAGATGAGGTAGAAGGAGATTATCTTGAGGTAGTGGCCCATCAGGTTGAAGAAGCCGTAGGGATCGACATAGAGAGTGAAAGACAACTCGGAAGCTATAGTCACCGCAATAGAGGCGACCATAAGTTTGAACACCCTCGGGTCGAATTTCTCGCGATTCCGGAAAAGCACCACGATGGCCAGCAGGAGAATGAAGGATATCACGTACTCGCTGATCCTCTTGAAGGCCGTCAACCCCACTCCCTCGACATAGCAGGTAGGGAATATATCCCAATAGAAAATGCTCAACAGGATGAGGGCGCCGACCGCCGTGTAGACGGCGAAATTCAACCTGACCCACAACCTTCGGGCGAGAAACAGGGGCGCTATCAGCAGGGAAAGGGCCTCCATGTAGCGGGCAGCTATCCACAGCTGCGTGGCTAGATTTGTGCCGTATCCCTCAAATACGCCCATTCCCGAATAGGCCAGCATATGGATAAGATCCAGGACGCCTATGAAAAGAAAGGCGATGCCCAGAAAAAGAAGATAATCGTTGTCCATTAAGCGGCGGGTATGCCAGGCAAGGATAAAGATCATAAAGGCGACGACGGAGCTGAAAACCTCGGCGATACCGTGAAAGAGCAGGTAATTATTACGGCTTATGACATAGAGGACAGCGAGGACGATTACGCCTATCGCTACCTCGTAATAGATATGAAAGCCGCCCGTCTTTTCTTCCAGGTTTTCATCCATAATAATGTTTGCCCCCGAACAGACCCCTATCCCGCAACAAGAAAAATTATACAACGAATTCTGCAGATGAAACGTGCCAGGCCTCCACATTCGGAAATGTAGAGGCACAGGCACCGTGCCGCCGAGTACGGCGACGGCGCTTTCGCGCTGCAATCATATGAGCGGGCAGTATCATCTGCAGAATTGGCTCGGTCTTAAGCCGATACCGGCGGTCGTCTGTCCGCCCAGGGCCTGGCCTCCTCCAGCTGCGATGCCAGGCGGAAAAGGGTGGCCTCGTCGCCGAAGTGGGCGATGAAATGGGCGCCCACCGGCAGCCCCTCCTCGTTCCAGCACAGCGGCACATTCATAGCCGGCTGCCCGGTGATGTTGCAGATGGGAGTGAAGGGAAGGAAATCTGCCGATCGCATCAACCCGTAGATGGGATTGTCATGCGGCGATTCGAAGGTGCCCAGGGGCACCGGCGGCTCGGCCAGGGTGGGGGTGAGCCAGATATCGAAGTCTATGAACATATGGGCCACCTGCCGGGACAATGCCTGGAGAGCGGTTACAGCCATCAGGTAGGCTGAAGCGCTCTGCTCCCGGCCCATGTTATAGAGGGCCCAGGTCAGGATCTCGAACTGGTCCTCCGTGGGCTCCTTCCCAGTGATCAGGGCCATGCCGTCGACGGTCCAGGCACACCCCGCCGACCACACGGTGATAAAGGGCCCGACCATGGCCTGGCCGTCGATATCCGGATTAAACTCCTCTACCTGGTGGCCCAGTTCCTCGCAGAGCTTCGCCGCGTCCAAGACAGCTTTCACACAGTCCTCATGCACCGGGGACCCGGTATTGGATTTGGTAGTGAAGCCTATGCGCAGCTGCCTGGGGGGAGTTCCCACCTCCTCCAGGTAGGGGCGTTCAGGCGGGGGCGCCCAGTAGGGATCGCCGATGTCCGGGCCCGAGGTGGCGTCGAGCAACGCCGCGCTGTCCCTTACCGAACGGGACACGCAGTGCTCCACCGCCAGGCCGCCCATCACGTCCCCCACCGCCGGGCCCATGGGATTGCGGGCCCGGGTGGGCTTGAGGCCGAAAAGGCCGCAGCAAGAGGCGGGGATGCGGATAGAGCCGCCCCCGTCGTTGGCATGGGCCATGGGGACTATCCCCGCGGCTACCGCGGCCGAGGAGCCCCCGCTGGAACCGCCGGTGGTCCTCTCGGTATTCCAGGGATTGCGGCAGGGACCGAAGGCATGGGGCTCGGTGGTGGGAAGGATGCCGTACTCCGGGGTGTTGGTCTTCCCTATGGTTATCAACCCGGCGCGTTTCTGTCGCACCACCAGCTCGCTGTCCCGGTCTGGCACGTAATCCTTGGTGAAGGCAGAGCCCCAGGCCATAGGCACTCCCGCGTAGGTGGCCAGGATGTCCTTGAGCAGGAATGGAACACCGGTGAAGTGCCCCTTGGGCAGCTCCGCCTGGGCTTTCTCTCGGGCGATGTCATACATGGGAGTTATAACCGCATTGAGGGTGGGATTGAGCCTCTCCACACGCTCGATAGCCGCATCCACCAGTTCAATAGGCTTTACTTCCTTGTCGCTAACCAACTCCGCCAGGGTAGTGGCATCCATCCAAGCGTATTCATCCGTTTTCGCCATGGTAACTCCCCTTTCTTCAAGATAGGCAAGTCTCGTTACGGTTAATTTTACTATTTATAGCCTGCATACCATATATTTATCTACTTAATAAGAATGGCTGCGCTAAGTTATGATGGGAATCAAGGTACGATAAGGAAAGGGTGATGTAGATGAATAATAAAAAGCTTCTTATGGTGTTAGCCATCCTGGTTTTGGTATCTGTTGTTTTCTGCTCTTGCGGTGGAGGGGAGGCTGACGGAGGGGATTCAGGACAGGATGGGATCAGCAGCGGCTATACCTGGGGTAGGCAGGCTGATATAGAGGTGTTGGATATATCCGCCTGTAATCCCAACCACGCCTGGGCCGTGGCAGGGGATAAGATGTATTTCTTCGACGGCAGCACCTGGACCCAACGGGTGGAGCCCCAGTCGATTGTGGACAATGTGTTCTGCCTCGACCCCGAACACTCCTGGGCGTCGGGAGAGACGGGCACTATCTACTTCTACGACGGCTTCCTGTGGGCCAACCAGGGGGAGACCTTCGAACCCATCAACGGCATATCCGGGACGGACCCCGAACACGTGTGGGCCGCCGGAGGTGAGGGCACCATCTACTTCTTCGACGGAAACGAATGGACAAAGAAGCACGAGGGCGACATGGGCTTCGAAGCCGTTTTCGCCCTGGATAACCAGCACGTCTGGGCGGCAACCAACAGCACAATCTATTTTTACGATGGGAATTCCTGGGGTGTGCAAGATGACGCTCTAGGCGCCCGCGCCATCTCTGGAGTGGGCGCTGATGATCTATGGGCAGTACAGGACGCCTCGATATATTACTTCAACGGTACCTCATGGAGCGAGCAATTCCAGATGGAAAGAGAGGTCCCGACGGAGAAATCCATTGCCATCGTGCAGGACATCTCCGCCGTCGACAGCTCTCATGTATGGGCCATCGGAGAATTCCTGATATATTTCTACGATGGCACATCGTGGGAAAAGCAATACGAGAGCGGCGGCCTCAACTGCGTCTTCTCCCTGGACGACGAGCATATATGGGCGGGGGGTAAAGACGCCATCTACTTCGGCAGTAAAATATAGCGCAGATGAAGCGTGCCAGGCCCCCACATTCGGAAATGTGGAGGCACAGGCACCGTCGCGCCGGGTACGGCGCTGGCGCTTACGCAGCGCAGATGAAGCGTGCCAGGCCCCCACATTCGGAAATGTGGAGGCACAGGCACCGTCGCGCCGGGTACGGCGCTGGCGCTTACGCGCTGCAATCATACTATGAAGGCCTTATATCCGTGGGTGGCGTATAATCTATTGAAGTCCGGGTGAAAGCGTTCTGCTTATATTTAGGAGGTCGAGATATGAATTGTAGCCAATGCGGAAAGGAGATACCGGCCGACAGCGAGTTCTGCACTTACTGCGGTGCATCCACGGCTGCCACGGGAGCTGCGGCGGGAGCGGCAGCGGCCGCGCAGCCGCCCCAGCAGCCTCCCGTAGCACAACCGCCTCAGCAGCCACCGGCTGGGCAGCCACCCCAGGGGCAAGCACCTCCCCCACCCCCACCGGGAGGAGCGGCCCCGCCACCACCAGGCCAACCGCCCCCACCCGGCGTGCCGGAGAAGAAAAAATCGGCACTGCCCTGGTTTCTGGGAGCACTGGGGATATTGGCCATCGTAGCCATCGTCCTGGTACTGATCTTCGTGGTTTTCAAGGGTGATAACGGGAACGGCGGCTCTGCCCCCGAGGACACGGTGAACACCTTCTTTGAGGCCTTGGAGAAAAAAGACGTGGACTTGCTTCTGAGCACTATCGATCCCGACGCCTTCAAGGATGTCGAGGATGCGTTGGGAATGGGGGTCAAGGAATTCTTCGAAGACTTCTTCTTCGCGTTCATCCCCGACGACTTCAAAGTCGAAGG
>Ga0180433_10009742_pt1 | contig 11698 bp, 6 predicted proteins | sample SS_ome_8_FD_132980 | JGI IMG/M metagenome (GOLD analysis project Ga0180433, IMG submission 132980) | Hypersaline lake sediment archaeal communities from the Salton Sea, California, USA - SS_1_D_1 metaG | ecosystem: Environmental > Aquatic > Non-marine Saline and Alkaline > Hypersaline > Sediment... | reverse complement strand
TTAATAAATAGGTGTTTACTTATAAAGTGTGTCATAAAAAATTTGTGCAAAATACGAAAAAACGCTGTAAATCAAGGTAATATGCACAATAATAATTTTTAATACAATCTTAGAAAATCATATTTCCAGGATACTTAGATATTAAATTGAATGGTAACATCTCCCCTCTCAACATGAATGCGGTGGCTTTCTCCCACGAGTAGAAAAAATCTCACATTGATTTTGTCTTATTTCTCCATGCAATTCACCATACAATCTAAAAGTTGTGTATTTCTCGCTTAGATTCAATTTAAAATTTACGGGTATATTGAACGCTGGGGAAGGGATTTGAACCCTTGAGGTGAAACCACCAGTGGTTTTCGAGACCACCGCCTTGGACCGGGCTTGGCTACCCCAGCAAGAGATAAAAGCCGTCAAAAGCTTAATCAAAGACTTTTTTATATCCCTATCGATTTCAAGTGGAAATAAAGGCTAATATATCAAAAACCAAAGAGACGAGAAAAATCAACCTAGAAAAAGGTTCGACCGTTGAACATCTTCTAAAGAAAATCAAACTTAAACCAGATACACTTATTGTAATGATTAACAATAAACCCATACCAATCGACGACATACTAAAAAATAATCAAGAACTGACAATTATACAAGTTGCTTCAGGAGGCTAAAAACTTATTGCTCCCGTAGTGTAGTCCGGCCAATCATCAAGCCCTCTCGAGGCTTAGACTCGGGTTCGAATCCCGACGGGAGCATTTACTCTAACAGTAGAAACTACGGACGCTAACGCCTCTTTCTTTGCTATATTGTTTTAGATGTTTTTGGACGTGCCTATTTCAGCATGGCACTGATCCAATCATAAAGAGCATTGCTATAGTAATTTTCGGCAAATTTCACACAATCTTGTTTTGTGTCAATCTTTTCATGACCCATCCATTCTTTTACTTCCCAGATATCCCATCTCTTGGTTTTGACTTTGCTTCGTATTAATTTTGCTATTGCAAATCGGTATCTCCTGTAAAACGATTGAAATCGTCTTTTTAAATAATTGATATTTTTCTGTGTCGTTTTTTCATTTTGACATTTTGATGAGTAGAGTTTATATAACGTCACTTGTGAACAGTATACGTGATAATAATTACCGTGGTCTGACATGTCAATATAAAAGAAAGGAACGGCGGCATGGAAAACAATTGATGGAAAGGTGGAAAAACGAGATTAAAGAGAAAAATTTTTATCGGCTTTTTATTGGTTTCTCTATTATTTTCTGTATTTACTAGCAGCCTACTCAATTTGATCCCCATAGTAAAAATTGTGAGTGCAGGAGACATCACATCAGACGCAGATTCAGACACATTTCTCACCTTATCAATTTATGGAGATGAAGAGCCACCTGAGGAACCACCTGAAGAACCGCCAACCTTGAGAATTAAACCTAAAATTAACTGGTATGATTTTCAAACCTCATCTGGTTTTTCTAAGTTGAACTCGAAAATTAACGTTAATCAGAAATATAAATTTTGTATCAACATCAGTAGTGATCAGGGATGGGATGATATCGAATACATAGATATTGTTGCATGGTTTGACAATGGCGATGACAGTATAACATATAACAATAGCAAAAATCTTGGTGGAAATTTAAACATGCATCTCCAATATGAAAATACCACAGGAACTGCAAAATATGTCTTGTTATGGCCTGATGATGAGGTAGTCAGAGGAGTCATTACCGAAACTGTCGTAAATGATCCAAAGGGTAATCCTAAATTCACTGAATGTCATAATTTAACATTTTCATTTATGCCAAGGCACCAATTTAGATATGCACCTGGGGATGGTAGTTGGGACGATACAAAGAATGTCATCAATGACATCTGGTCCTGGAATTTCAAAATATCTGTTATTGACAGTGGAGAAAACGCTACGTCTGCAGCCACATCCTATATAAAAGACGAGTTTGGGGTGTATCCTTATGCAGAGGTTGTAAGTGCAGGAATGCTTACTATAAAAGGAGCACCCGGTGAAAACGCAACAGCAGCCTCTAACGTAACTATCAATACAAGATCAAATATTGACCACTCTTTGTCAGTTGATGTAGAAACATTAACACATAAGACAGATTCCAACACTTATATTTCTAATAAAACAATATGGGTACGAGGTGGAGATCTAGAGGCTTTTACTAATTTCACAGGTAGCAAACCAATACACTTTTACGGCAGCGCCTCAACATTTCGCCATGCAGATAACGATGGAACAAGCAATAAAACAAGTAGTGTGGAATACAAATGTAACATACCATTCGGTCAAAGAGCAGGAGATTATTGCTCAACAATGCATTACTATTTAAGGACACCAATATAGATAAAAAAACAAAAAATCTATAGAGAATGCTTCTTTTATTGGAAAAATTAAAGGAGAATAAAACTAAACGAAAATAAGATTATATCTTTTTTGAGTGTTAATCTCAAAATTTTATGCGACACTTTTCCCTTTAAATCTTCTCCTTACATGATCCTATAAACTGACCGCAGATGAAAACTGTATTTACCGGATAAAAATTACCTGATATCATTTAAAAGAAAAACTTTAATAGGGTGGCAGGTATAAGAAATACTACTGAAAATATTCTAAAATTCACTATGGTGAGGTGATTGGGATGGGTCATAAAGCTTGTATGGTTATTTTCATAGTGTTTGTAATAGGGCTATTGTCGTTTTTCTCATCTATTTCTGCTGATGATACTGCATCCGTGGAAATTAATATAATCGGAGAAAAAACACAAACACGTTTTGACAAACCAGTGATCGTTGCTGGAATTTGGCATCATATAAATATAACATTGGAAAACCAGGATTTTCAGAAATTAAGTCTTAAATTCTACAATGGAGATTCTATGCCTAACGAGGGAGAAAGAAACGCAACCAACTATTATGAGTGGAAGTATGACGAAAATATCCAAGCATCGTGGAAAGATGAAATGGAATATGAGGGACGCCCCTATCTGAATAGTGAGAATTGTCGTAAAAACAAAGATGTCTATAGTTTTTGTGTAGGTATAAAAGATACTTTTCCCCCTGAAATCCCATATTATTATGAAAACTGGACGTTAGAAGTGTACAAAGAGGAGAATAAGTTATTTTCCAAAAGTGTAGTTGTGGAAAAACCAACTGTTGGCCTCGCAAAAAGCCATGCTGATTTAATTAAATTTAATGTAGTTCCCTTTACCGAGACTGTTGTCTTTGGTGATGATTCCTTCAAAATTGAGAACACTGGCAACATTCCATTAAATATATCAATTGATTATGAGGCAGATGACGACATTATTGAAGTCGCAGATTCCAACATAATACTTTCTCCATATTCTGGTAGTTTGCATAATGTTACTTTACATTCAAAATCTTGGAAACCTGGAATTATTGAAATAGAAGGTACCATATCAGGAAAAATCCCCGGCTCCTATATCGTAACCACCGCTAACTTTACCCTCACATCGGCACTTGGAACAAGTCCTGCATATTTGAAAATATTTGTAGGACAAAACAATTACGAAATATATGAAATGCCTGAGGGCATAGTCTTTCAGTACGAGAAAAACCTTGAAATGAATGAGGGGGAAATAAGAGATATAGCTGTCTATATATCTGGAGGCGGAGTTGCAACATTAGACATATGGAGTGATGAAAAAAACATAACCATATTGAAAATATCCAGCAAAAACCAAGAGGGAACACCCCAGAACATAATATCTACAGATACCTCAGAATATGTTGTAACTGTTAAAATCGAAGCTATCCGAGAAAATAAAATTGGTTTTATTTATTATGCGCTGGAAACAGGTGGAGAAAACCAGACTTTTATCACTCAAATAAACGTAGGACCCCCTTCATCTGGAGAACAGACATCAAACACTGTGCCAACTATGGCAATAATTGTGATAGTATGCATTTTTCTTGTCATTGGATACATGCTTTACACACATATGAAACATAGAAGGAGGTGAAATATCCACATGAGACGGGAAAGAGTACTACCGTTATCATTGTTTACAATAACAATTCTAATTACCATATTTTTTTCTATTAGTGCAAGTGCAGGCAACGCAGGCGTAGGAGTGCTAAACGTTTCACCAAAATTTGGCATAATACGTGTGGTGCAACAGGACAATTTTATAAGGGTATATCTCAATATTTCAGATTATAATTCCTGGGAAGATATACACATCGTTAACGTGTCTTTAGAGAATTACGGTACAGAATCATCTGAATTTTGTTTTAAACAATATTCAAACAAGGAATCTTATGAGAAATTAAATGAATTCAGCGAAACGCCAAGAGAAAAAAATTTATTGGTAAAAGAAAAATGCTCCTTTTATCATTCTGATGAGACGGAAACAGTTGCTGACAGGTGCAACCTTGAATTACTATTTGTTTTTCATACCACAGGATTTACGCGTTTAAACATTCTTGCCAGTGATCTTGAAGGATTAACTACACAAGCACATATAGATTACAATGCTGATGAAGCGATGAGAAGTAACGACGTGATTATAATTCCTGGATTAAATATTCCGATAGTAATATCACCATACTTTTTGAATTTAATAGCAGTGATTTTAGGAATAATCGGAACCATATATTTTATTAATGAATTGAAGAAAAGAAATAAAAACAAAAAGAGTGTGTTATGAAAAAGCTTAACAGTATTATTCGGTTTTTTCCGTTCTGTTTTTTCGTATTTCTCTCGATTTTTATTTCTATAAAATTTGTTTTTATATTTTTTTTCAGAGCTGCATATGAACCAGCATTCATGTTTGAATTAACTCCCTTTCACATTCTATCCGGGTTAAATAATCTGCAGTTACTGTTTTTATCTCTCATTTTCATTATTTTTAATACCTATCTTCACGTGAACGTTACTAGAAAAAATCTAATATACTCTTTTATACCAACAGCTATAATGTTAAGTGGTGTAGGATTTGCAATTACTACTAAGGAACTTGCCATTTCTAATATTTTCAATTATTTAGTTTTTGGATGTTTACTATTTGTTATTCTTATAGATCACAAAAACTTTTTAACATTTTCGGATGTCTCAATTCCTTCAAAAAAAGGGCAATTGGAAGTAAAAATCTCAGGGAAAAAACCCATCATTACGCTTCCTAAACATCAAGTCGCTCCACCTTCAATAGTCCATAAAAGCCCTCATTTATCCCTTCCCATTATTAGTTCATTATTTTCATTGATCAAAAATGTTAAAATAAAAAGCGGCGAACTTACGGAAAAAGGGAAAAACGAAACTTCAAATAAACCTAAAATTATTGGCAGTAATGCTGATAAAAATTTATCCGCAAAAAAGGAAATTCCACCTGAAATAAAAGACACATCAGGAGACGTTTTTAAGTTAGTGCAGAACAAATCAGAAGAACTTGAACGAAAAGTAAAAAAACTATCGAAACTTGAAGAAGAGATCGAAAGAAGAAGGAAAAATTTAGTTGAAAAAGAGAAATCTTTCAGAGAGCAGTTGATTTCTTCTGCACAAAAAGAAAGTAATCGCAGTTTATCTACATGGACAAATGATAAAAAAATATATAATAATAGTAAAAGTAAAGAAAGCAAAGAGTACTGTAAAATTTTAGATGAAATATCAGAATGTGCTGCTATCGTTCAGAGAGGAACATTGAAGCAAATTAACAGTTCTTTTGCAGAGTTAATTGGCTACACTAATAAGGAAATTGTTGACAGGAGTTTACTTGATTTTGTTGTTCCTGAAGGATTTGTAGGGATCAAGAAGCACCATTTGGATAGATTGAGAGGTGCCACCCAGTCTTCATATGAAACTGTATTTTTGACTAGGGAGAATAATAGAATTACTGTGGAGATTAGTACCAAACTGACAAGTTTTAATGGAAAAGAAGCTGAGTTTTCAGTATTTAAAAAAGTAAAAGATCGATAAAAAAAATCGGCAAAAAACTGATCCCGTAATAAAAGAAGAAGGAAACCTATGATTTTATTTTCCCCTTCTTTTTCCTTATGATGTGTAAGATTTTTACAAGAAGGAATATCCCCTTAAAATATTCTTCTCTTAGTGTCCAGATTAGGTAAGATATTTATATTTCTAAATGATGCCTATTATTAGGATGCATTCAAGAGGTGGGTTACTAACCAGTACTATTTCACTAAAGACATTAGCGGTAATTGTTCTAATTTTCATACCATTTTTACTCTCGGGCATAACTCTTTCACAGGCAATTACAGTTGAAAGAGCTAATTCTGAAGAAAAACACGCATCTTCCAATAATCCTGTTTTTATTGCTAGTGAGTTCCAGTATTTTGATCTTACTATGACTGTTGATGAAGAGAAAATCTGTATAATTGCATATAGTGGAGATTCGATGCCTGATACCTATGAGCGTTCAGTTGAAAATTACTACAGATGGGAGTATGATCGAGGCACTTGGAGAGATATGAGTGGACATGACTCTCTATACATAAAACCCTCTAAGTGTTTAAAAGAAAATAATACCTATTTTTTTTATGTTGGTATTGACCACAAGGCAAATCCGGGACATTGGACCATTAAAATCATTGTAGATGAAAAAGAAATATCTTCCACTCCTTCTATTATGGTAATATCCGGTTTCAACTTTTTCTTATCTGCAATAATTGGTGTATTTGAACCTACAGTTGGAGATAAAAAGCATCTATTTAATCTGGATATTATCTGTTCTGATCGAAAAAGAATAATGGCGGAATCGGAGAAAAATGTGGATATTCTAGTGGACGAGGTATTAAGTATACACAATTCTCCTTCAAAAAGGGAAAAAGCTGTTGATGACATTTTACATTTGTCTCCTTTTAATAATAAACTGTTTACCCAGGATGATTTGGTGAAATCTACGGTAACTACTTATTCAAGAGGTAGGTTAAAGAAAGCGCACACCAATGAATTGAATTCTTTTTTTAATAATTGGAAGGGGGGCAAGGATACTCGTTTTTGGAAAAACAAATCTGCTGGCTATGAAAAATTATTGACTATAATAGTAACAATTATTTTGCTATCTATCGTTTTTATGCCTGTTATTATCTCCAATAATACTGGAGATCCCCCTGCAATTTCCATAATAAATGTCCAAAGTTATCCTGTAGTTGGTGGTGAGTGGGTTGTAATGTTTAACACAACCGGAAGGGCAAATTTGACTATTACTGCTGTGAATGGAACAACATGGAGCAACACTGACGGTGACCATGATCTTAAATTTTTAGAATTGAAATGTGGCAATAAAACACTTAATTACGAGTGGGTAAATAATTATGTTTTCATAGCCAACTATTCATCCAATGAAACAGGATATGAAACCTCAAAGGTTCTCACATCTGGTAGACATACTCTCATGTTCCGTTTTGGTGATAATGTGGCCTTTGCTAATAATCTTGCTTCCAATTACTGGCTTCAGACAAACACTAGTGATTTTAACAATGGAACTAAAAACAATATTAACGTGAGTGATAATGCATTTCATCTTAATGAGACATACTACATTAGGAACTACACACTTATTAATAATGAATCATTTGAGGGTAATTGGCCGCCTGATGGGTGGTCTGAGACGGGTTGGCTAGAACAGTGGAACGCAGAAGAGAATAGAAACCATAGTGGGATTTATTCTGCAGACTTTGATGGTGGTAACTTCCTGTTGTTTCCATTTTCAGGAAATTTGGTTACGCCTACAATGGATTGTTCCAACATTAATGTTACCGCAATCTACTTTGATTCTTGGAACTATGAAAATGGAGCTGACGATAGTGACTATTATTTAGATTACTACGATGGTAGTAACTGGGATCAAATCAGGAGATTAGATAATTTTGGTTCGGGATCCTGGGCCCATTACACCAACAAAATCACTGACTCGCAGTACTTCGTACCTAATTTTCAAATCCGGTGGAGAGTTGCTGCCTTGAACAACGATGAGTATGTTTATGTGGATGACGTCACAGTCAATTTAGAGAAAAACGAAAGTGGATATATGAATACCGGTAGTCTAGTTTCAAAGGCTCATGATACTGGCCAGATATTACCAATTTATACCAATATTAAATTAAATAGCTCCATACCAAGTGGAACAAACACAACCTCATGGGTTAGAGCCGCCAACACAGTGACAAACCTGAGTAATGCAACCTGGCATACTAATATCTCACAGGTTCCTCATAAGAGATGGTTCCAATGGAGAATAAACCTTACAGGAAATGAATATTACACTCCCACAGTTTACGATGTAAACCTAACCTGGAACATTGATGATGAAAAACCTAACTCTTGCATTGATACAATTTTACCATACTGGCAAAATTCAAATTCTTTTAATATCACCGCGACAGCATCAGATAATGACACCGGCGTAAAAGAAGTTGCCTTATATTATAATTATAGTGCTAGTAACTTTTCAGGTTGGTCTGGATGGACATTGTATGGAAACAATGACACCATTAGTCCTTATAACTGGTCGTTTAACCATTCTTCTGGAGATGGATACTACAGGTTTTACAGCATCGCAATTGACAACGAAAACAATGTAGAGGATTCACCAACGCCACCAAACTATGATACTATTTGCGGTGTTGACACGGCAGATCCATCCTCAGAGATAGATAATATTTCTCCATATTGGTACAACGATTCTACCAAACCTGTTATCATTAATGCTTCTTCAGCCAGCGACTCACTAAGCGGCCTGAAAAAAGTTTGGCTATATTATCGTTATAGAACAGACAACATTTCTTCTTGGGATTCTTGGGAATCATTCGATGCAGATGAGAATGCTCCATGGTCGTGGTCTTTTAATTTCCCAAAAGCTAAAGGTCACTATCAATTCTATAGCATTGCAGTTGATAATGCCAGCAATTATGAAGATTCTCCCATTTCGCCGGATAACGACACTGAATGTGGATATAATTCCACTAAACCATACTCAGAAGTAGACGAGATAACACCATACTGGAATACCGGCTCACCTTTGACTATTATTAGTCGGGCTACCGATTTCAGTAGTGCCGGTCTGCACAATGTAACCCTCTATTATTACAACAGCTCTGACAACAGCAGCTGGTACGGTCCATGGATTTTTGGTGTTGATACCGATCCATGGGTTGATATTTCCTGGAGTTTTAATTTTCCAAAAGGTATTGGTTACTATCGATTTTACAGTATTGCTGTGGATAACAGCAGCAATGTTGAAGATTTTACTAGTAATGATACAAATTGCGGGTATGATGCGGTTAAACCATCTTCTCAGATAGACACTATCAACCCATATTGGTATGATAGTTCAGACAAACCGATTGAAATCACTGTTACAAATTCCAGTGATGATCTTAGTGGTATCACTAATATTACTCTTTACTATCGCTATAGAGGAGATAATGTATCTAGTTGGGGTTCTTGGGGTTCTTTTGGCAAGGATAACTCATATCCTTGGAGTTGGAATTTCAACTTCCCAAATAATGAGGGTCATTATCAATTCTACAGCATAGCCAATGATACTGCAGGTAACCAGGAAGATCCTCCAACACTGCCAGATGCCCATTGTGGATATGATACGTCGAAACCATCTTCCAGTGTCAACACTATATCACCATATAATGTCACATATTCTCCTTTTCCAATCGGTGCAACAGCCACCAGCGATGATGTGAAAAACATGACGCTGTGGTATCGTTGGAGTACTGATAATCAGAGTTGGGGCCCTACCTCAGATACAATTACCGTAGATAGTATCTCGTCATCTGAGGGGTCAACTGTATCATCGATGACATGGTCTCATAACGTTGGAAACCATGATAACAGAACATTGGTGGTATGTTCCGCTGTGAACGAAAATAGTTCAGACAACTGGCCCAATCCTGTGAGCGACTGGAACATAACAGGCATCGCATATAATGGTGTTTCTCTTGCTAAGGCAGATTCTGAAATAGTAACCGACTCATTCTTCTGGACCTATTATTACACATCCTCGGAGATATGGTATTTACATAACCCAGATGCAGGCGATCATGAAATAAGAATAAATTATACCGGTACAGTAAACTACTGCTCAGTTGGGGCAGTATCACTCTACAATGTTTTACAGCAGGCTCCAGAAACAACAAACACCAACACCAGAATGTCATCTTCATCAATATCCACTAGTATCTCTACTATTTCTGATGGAGCCATGGTTCTAGACGTTGTTGCGTGCGGCGACAATAGAAATTTTGCACCTGGTGCTGGGCAAACAGAATTTTTTGATAATAACACAGTTGGCAGTGGTGGAGCAGGAAGCTATAAATTAACTCAGTCTGCCGGATCAACGTCTATGGTACAGACAGCAAGTTCGAGTGCAAACAGATTGTCGCAGGTTGCCCTGTCTTTTACCTCCACTATAAGTCAAAATGGCGTAAACTGGACAAAATGGAGCAGCGCGTCTAATCCAGATACAATTTATCCTTGGAGTTGGAATTTCGATTTTCCTAATGGGACAGGATACTATCAATTTTACTCTATCGCAAGGGACAATATAGGTAATGTAGAAGATCCACCAACTGGAAAAGATACGGCATGTTACTATAATCCCTCTCTCTCTTCTCCTCCAGTAATAAATTCTTATAATCTAAGAAATAGTACTGGTTCAAAGTTGAACAATTACACAGGCTTACTTGATGTTAACAATGAGTACTACTTCACTATTAACATAACAGATTCCAACGAGTGGATGGACATAGATTACATCGAAATAAAAGCTTGGTATGATAATGGCAGCGAAGTTACTACATACAATCAGACACATGGAAAGAACCTGAACATGCACCTACAATATGAAAATACTACTGGAACTGCTAGATTCAAGCTCCTTTGGCCTGATGATGAAGTACAACTTATCCTTGGTAATTGTACCGAAACTATAGTAAGTGAGGCTACCAGAATAATAAATATCAGTTTCAAACCCATGAGTCAAGTGCGATGGGCAAACAGCAATGATACATGGAATACAATTCAAAACAATACCAACGACCCTTATTCATGGAATTTTAATATAACTGTCATAGATGCATCTGGTTTAAAAGCTTGGAAAAAGGATGAATATGGAGTATACAAGTTCACTTCGATTTTACCCAATCAGGACTGGGTGGACGTCATCGCTCCACCAGGATTCTGGGATGACTCCAGCGTTGTAACCATAACCTATTCATCAAACTATGACTTCAACATGACAATATATTTCGAAGAAAATCTTACTAATGAAACATTGGGCGATACAATTCCAATCGCCAACAATGTATACGTACTTGGAGATGCGGATTCCAACGATGACATAAATTATGATGTAATGTTTTCGGGATTTGGCGAAGCAAATGCTATAGATGTATTTAACGATTCAGGAATTTTCCATATTAACAACATAAGTCAAACAGTAAATGTACAATTCAATGTGTATATACCCCTTGGTACTTACGGAGGAAAATATACTGCACGAGTAGCCACCAAAATCATACAAGATTAATGATATGTATCATGGTTTTCAAGAGAATAAAATTATTTGGTGTTGCGTGAGCCAACAAAAAGTTTTATAAAGAACAAACCAGTTATCATTTTAAAGTATATCGGGATGTATACTCAATAAATATAATTCCTAGGAGTGGAAAAAGGATGGGAAAAGGGA
>Ga0180433_10009738_pt1 | contig 11699 bp, 8 predicted proteins | sample SS_ome_8_FD_132980 | JGI IMG/M metagenome (GOLD analysis project Ga0180433, IMG submission 132980) | Hypersaline lake sediment archaeal communities from the Salton Sea, California, USA - SS_1_D_1 metaG | ecosystem: Environmental > Aquatic > Non-marine Saline and Alkaline > Hypersaline > Sediment... | reverse complement strand
CTTTAATTAATTTTGATTTTTTGTAAATTAATTAAATATTTATTGACAAAAAAAGGCTTGTTTCTACTATTTCACTCTACCTCTGCCCACGTAGCTCAGTCGGTAGAGCATTTGCATGGTAAGCAAAAGGTCACCAGTTCGATTCTGGTCGTGGGCTAAGAGTGTCTCCCGCTCACATTCCTGTTCTTTCTGATGATGATTTCAATTTTTCATTCAATGTGAAATGATTCTTGAGGGTGCTGAGAAAGATTTTTTTTGTTCAGAGCCATATTTTTTATTGAAAATAAGGTAATTTTATGAGAGATATTATATTATTATCCTGTACTAATTGCAAGCGACGCAATTACACAACAACGAAGAACAAGAAAAAGCAAGCAGGCAAGCTTGAGGTAAAGAAGTACTGCAAATTCTGCAATAAGCATACCGTTCACAAAGAGACAAAAGCCTAACAGGAATCTAGATTATCATTCAGAGCAGGTGTTCCGTGATTAAAAAAGTTGTTGGTTTTATACGTGAATCGAGGGAAGAGCTTAAAAAGGTTACGTGGCCTGATAGAGAGGAGGTAACGAGTTTCACCGTTGTTGTTATCGTTTCAGTTATTCTCGTTTCAGTATTTTTATGGTTTGTTGACACAATCCTGGGAACTTTAATTAATACGGTGATGAATTAGGCTATGACACAGTCGAAGGAATGGTATGTTATCCACACCTATTCGGGGCATGAGAATAAGGTGAAGCTCGCTATTGAGAAGAAGGTAAAGAATCTCGGTCTTGAGGATGAGATTGGGGATATTAAGATACCGACCTTTGAAGATCCCTACATCTCAAAAAATGGGAAGAAGAAAGTACGCTCGAGGAAAATCGTTCCCGGGTATGTTCTTATAGAGATGGCGTTAGATGATAATAACTGGAACGATATCTGGAGTGTAGTAAAGAATACGCCGGGAGTGACTCACTTTGTTGGAGCTCTTGGGACAACCAACAGGCCGCACCCCCTGAAGAAGAGCGAGGTAAATGCCCTTCTCTTTGATCAGATGGGTGAACAGAAGACGAAAGAGCGTATTTCACCGGTAATGGATTTTTCAGTCGGTGAGCACGTAAAGGTTATCGATGGCCCTTTTAATAATTTCAGCGGTGTCATTGAAGAAATATATCCGGAGAAGGGGCGGCTGAGAGTCAAGGTTGAGATTTTCGGCAGGGGTACACCCGTTGAGCTTGATTTCATTCAGGTGGGTAAACTCTAGAAGAACACATACGCGATCAGGTGGAAGATAGTAGGGGAACAAGATGGCTGCTAAAAAGAAGAAAATAAGCGTTCAAATAAAATTGCAGATACCCGGCGGTCAGGCAAATCCGGCGCCACCGGTTGGTCCCGCCCTTGGCCAGCATGGTCTTAATATAATGGAGTTCTGTAAGGCCTTTAATGAAAAGACGAAGGATCAACAGGGATTGATACTCCCGGTTGTTATTTCCGTGTATGAGGATAGAACCTATACGTTTATTATAAAGACGCCACCCGCAGCGGTACTTATAAAGAAGGCATTGAAGCTTGAAAAGGGTTCAAGTGAACCGAACAAGGAAAAGGTCGGCACAATTAAGAGATCTCAGATCGAGGAGATTGCGAAAACCAAGATGCCAGACCTGAATGCAAATGATATTGATGCTGCTATCAATATTATCGCGGGCACAGCACATACCATGGGAGTTGAAGTCGTTGATTGACCGTAACCGGTCGATAGCGATATCTCATCTTTGTGATGTTGTGTGAGAGGGAGTGAGCATATGAAACGAGGGAAAAAGAATACTGATGCCCGAAGCAAGATCGACAAGGCGATCCTCTATAATCTGGACGAAGCGGTCAAGTTGATGAAGGATGTCCGGTATGCGAGTTTCGATGAAACGGTTGAAGTTGCTATCAAGGTGATTCACAAGAGCTATCAAAATGTCAGAGGAACTGTTTCACTTCCTCATGGCACCGGGAAAGAGAAGAAGGTGCTCGTGATCTGCAAGGGCGATAAGCAGAAGGATGCCCGGGAGGCCGGTGCGGATTATGTGGGTGCTGAGGATATTGTTGAGAAGATCAAAGAGGGGTGGATCGATTTCGATGCAGTTGTTGCAACACCGGAGATGATGAAAGATGTTGGCAAACTGGGACCGATACTGGGGAGAAAGGGGTTGATGCCGAAACCGAAGGCAGGAACCGTCACTGAGGATATAAAGGGAATCGTGAAGGAGTTGAAGGGGGGAAGAGTAGAGTACCGTGCGGATAAAACGGGAGTTGTTCATCTGGGAATTGGGAAAGTCAATTTTGAAGATCAGTTGCTGATCGATAATATCAAAACCTTTTACAATCAGATTTATCGTGATAAGCCGGCTGATGCGAAGGGGAATTATATTAAATCAGTTCATATCAGCTCAAGCATGGGACCGGGAATTAAAATCAATCATAAGGCAATCGAACGATAGTAACGCATAAGGGGATTGGGCGATAATGGTAAAACAGTATAAACAGGATGCAGTGGAAGAGCTTTTTGCAAAGCTCCAGGATAAGGGCAATCTCATTTTAACCAATTTTACGGGAACGAAAGTGAGCGATCTCAACCAGTTGAGAAGACAATTGAGAGGTCTGAGCACAGAGTACAAGGTTGTTAAGAATACCCTTTTCTTGAGAGTAATTGACAGATTGGGATATAAGGATCTCGGTGACTTTATAAAGGGACCGATCGCTGTTGCTTTCACTGATGGCGACTTAAGCGATGTGGCAAAGTTGCTGAAAGATTTTCAGAAAGAGCACAAGCAGTTCAGCTTTTCTGCCGGCATGATGGAGGATGTCTTCTATAACAAGGAAGAGATCAAGAGAATTGCCGATCTTCCTACCAAGGATGAACTCACGGCTCAGATCATGTCACTGTTTCTTGGGCCAGCAGTTGGCATTGCCATGCTCACAAGCCAGGTTATCGCCTCCCTTGCGCGGGGTATTCAAGCAGTAGCGGAAAAGAACAATCAATAGGATTTTTTCGATTTGAATTTTTTTCTTAATATGCAATGAGGTTGGATGTATACTATCGTTTTGTAACCTTATAGGTTTTTACAGCACAGTCTGTATTAACTTGAAACTATTCACTAAGTATAAGGAGTAACAAATGGCTAAACTATCTGTAGATGAATTGCTTGATGCAATTGGAAGCCTGACCCTGATAGAAGCGGCAGATCTGGTAAAGGCAATGGAGGAGAAATTCGGCATTTCGGCAGCAGCACCGGTTGCAGCTGCGGCATCGGCAGCGGCACCTGCAGCTGATGATGCTGTTGAGGAGAAGGCAAACTTTGACATCATTCTGACCGGATTTGGTGATAACAAGATTGCTGTCATTAAAGAGGTGCGCGCAGTTACCAATCTTGGACTGAAAGAAGCAAAGGAGCTTGTTGAGGCCGGTGGCAAAGCAGTCAAGGAGAATGTTCCGAAAGAAGAAGCGGAAAAGATCAAAGAACAGCTTGAAAAAGCTGGCGCCACAATCGAATTGAAGTAGGGAGACTTTTTGTACGGTATCTGGGTTCCTTCAATCCCCTCACACGCGTCTCACAACTTGTGTTGGAGATTAGATCTTTTGTTTCAGTTCAGAATTGCATGATTTCCCGAATTTTTCGTAACACCGTTATGATCTCATCACTCTATTAATCGGGTGATGAAGAATTAATTAATAGAGGGTTATGTAGTTTATGGAGAGAGAAAAGCGACTCGTTTCCTTTGGCAGGATCAAGCCCAAAATTGATCTCCCCGACTTAATCGAAGTACAGTGTGAATCCTATGATTGGTTTCTTCAGTCCCAGGTTTCACCGGCGAAGAGGAAGGATGAAGGATTGCAGGCTGTCTTCAACGAGATTTTCCCCATTGAGAGTCCTCATGAGGATGTCGTCCTGGAATTTCTCGACTATGAAATTGGAGATCCGAAATATTCCGAGCTGGAGTGTAAAGAGCGAGATGTTACTTATGCGGCACCGTTGAAAGCCACTATCAGGTTGATTAAGAAAGATAGTATGGAGGTGCGCGAGCAGAGTGTCTATATGGGTGATATTCCACTCATGACGCCGAGGGGAACCTTCATTATCAATGGAGCAGAGCGAGTCGTTGTTAATCAACTTCACCGATCTCCTGGAATATTTTTCTTCTATGATGAAACCGAGAGAACCTATAGCTCTCGGGTCATACCCGATAGGGGCTCGTGGCTCGAATTCGAGATGGATAAGAAGCAGTATGTTGTCGCACGGATAGATCGGAAGAAGAAATTTCCGGCCACGCTTCTTATTAAAGCATTGGGCTATGAAACCAATGATGAGGTCATCAAGCTTTTCTATGACACGAAAAAAGTAAAGCTCGGTAGTGATGACATCTTCGATAAGCTGATTGGAAACCGGGTTGCCTCAGATGTTGTTAGCAAAAAAACTGGCGAAGTGATTCTTGATGTCGGTGGCCGGATTAATATTGATATCATCGACCGGTTAAAGGAAGAGGACATCAAAACGATAGAAGTGATCGAGTTTCCAAATAATAAAGAGGATTCTTATTTGATCAACTCCCTGGAGCGCGATACTGATATGCTCTCGTCCATTGATGGGGAATTCACCAGTACCGAAAGGGCTATCCTGAAGATACATGAAAATATGAGACCGGGTGAACCGCGAAATATTGAGAATGCGATGGCAGAGCTCAATCGCCTCTTTTTCAACCCGAGGACATATAGCCTTGGAATGGTTGGAAGATATAAGATCAATAAGAAGTTTGGATTCGATCACAGTGAATACACCGCAACCACTCTGGTCAAAGAAGATATTGTTGCGGCAGTGAAGTACTTTCTCTGTCTGATCGCCGAAGCTGATGGGTACGATGTTGATGATATCGATCATCTCGGGAACAGACGGGTGCGTTCCGTTGGTGAGCTGATCATGAACCAGATTAAGATCGGTTTTCAGAGAATGGAACGGGTAATTAAAGAGCGAATGACTATTCAGGATCTCGATGTCGTCACTCCGCAGGCCCTCATCAGCATCAAACCGATAACGGCCGTTATCAACGAATTCTTCGGTTCCAGCCAGCTCTCTCAGTTTATGGATCAGACAAATCCGCTCGCCGAATTGACACATAAGCGAAGATTGAATGCGCTCGGACCGGGTGGACTTTCACGGGAGCGAGCAGGATTCGAAGTACGTGACGTTCACCCTTCTCACTACGGCAGAATGTGTCCTATTGAGACTCCTGAAGGACCGAATATCGGCCTTATCGTCTCAATGAGCACCTTTTCGAGGATAAACAAATACGGCTTTCTCGAGACACCGTATCGACGTGTCGTCAAGGGGAAGGTTCTGGATGATATCGAATATCTCACTGCTGACGAGGAGGATAAGTATTTTATCGCACAGGCGAATGCGCAGATAGATAACAACAACAATCTTATCGGGAAACTGATTCCATGCCGAAACAGAGGAAACTTCCCGTACAAGAAACCTGCTGAGATACAGTATATGGACATATCACCCTCCCAGATCTTTTCCGTTTCAACGTGCCTAATTCCGTTTCTGGAACATGATGATGCAAACAGGGCACTGATGGGATCAAACATGCAGCGCCAGGCAGTGCCGCTGTTGACCGAGGAAGCACCCCTGGTCGGAACGGGAATAGAAAAGGCTGCGGCTTATGATTCTGGCGTTATTGTAACTGCTAAGCGAGCCAGTGATGTTATCTCTGTGGACTCGAACTGTATCAAGTTAAAGGCAAACAGCGGTGAGATTGATGAATATCATCTCCTGAAGTTTAAGAGAACTAATCAGGGAACCTGCTTCAATCAGAAGCCTGTTGTTGTGAAAGGCCAGAAGATCAAAGCTGGTGAGATTCTCGCAGATGGACCGGCAACGAGTAACGGGAATCTCTCTCTCGGGAAGAATATAATAGTGGCATTTATGCCGTGGATGGGATATAACTTTGAAGATGCTATTCTCATCTCGGAGCGGCTGGTACGGGAAGATACGTATACCTCTGTCCACATTGAACAGTTTGAGATTGAAGCGCGTGAGACCAAGCTCGGGCGAGAGGTTATTACCAGGGATATCCCCAATCTGAGTGAGAAGGCATTTCGGGATCTCGATTCGGAAGGGGTTGTGAGAATTGGTGCATATGTGAAACCTGACGACATACTGGTCGGCAAGGTGACGCCAAAGGGAGAGCAGGATCTCACACCCGAATACAAGCTCCTCCACTCTATCTTCGGTGAAAAAGCGAGAGAGGTTCGGGACACATCATTGAGGGTTCCCAACGGCATCGAGGGAATTGTTATTGATGTGAGGAGATTCTCCCGAGAGAACGGTGATGAGCTGGCGCCTGGTGTTGAGGAACTGGTAAAGGTGTACATTGCGGCCAAGAGAAAGATATCGGTTGGCGATAAGATGGCTGGCCGCCATGGGAACAAGGGAGTCATCTCCAGAGTTGTTGCGGATTATGATATGCCCTATCTCCCCGACGGCACCCCTGTTGATATTGTTCTGAATCCTCTGTCCGTTCCCTCTCGAATGAATCTTGGACAGCTCCTCGAAACGGAGCTCGGATGGGCGGCAAAGGAGCTCGATATCATTGTTCATTCCCCCATCTTCGATGGCGCGACTGAGGAAGAAGTGATAAGCTACATGAAAAAAGCGAATCTCCCGGATTTCTCCAAGAGTGTCCTCTATGATGGAAGAACCGGTGAGCCCTTTGAGAGCAAAGTCATGGTTGGCTACATTTATATGATGAAATTAGCTCATATGGTCGACGATAAGATACATGCACGTTCAACGGGACCCTATTCGCTGGTCACACAGCAACCGCTTGGCGGGAAGGCACAGTTCGGCGGTCAGCGACTCGGAGAGATGGAGGTATGGGCACTGGAGGCCTATGGTGCTGCATATACCTTGCAGGAGCTGTTAACGGTAAAATCTGATGATATGCTCGGACGGGCGAGAATCTATGAAGCCATTGTCAAGGGAATCAACACGACGAGCCCGGGTATACCTGAATCTTTCAATGTGCTCATTCAGGAATTGCGCGGATTGGCGCTCGATGTCAGGATTTATGACGATGCGGGGAATGAGATTAGCCTCTCCGAGTGGAGTGAGGGCTTCAGCAAACCGAAGCGAAAGATAAAATTAGACACCTTAAAGAACATCTAGGTACTTCCGCGAGGGAGTGAAAATCTTTACAGGTGAAGGGATTATTATGAGGGATTTTAACGATTTCAATTCTATTCAGATCAAGCTTGCTTCTCCGGAGATGATCCGGGAGTGGTCGTACGGTGAGGTAAAAAAACCAGAGACGATAAATTACCGGACTCTGAAGCCGGAACGGGATGGCCTCTTCTGCGAGCGAATTTTTGGGACGACCAAGGAATGGGAATGCTACTGTGGAAAGTTCAAGTCCATTCGGTACAAGGGTGTTGTCTGTGACCGCTGTGGCGTTGAGGTTACGCACTACAAGGTGAGAAGGGAGCGGGGAGGGCATATCGAGCTCGCAACACCGGTTGCCCATATATGGTATTATCGATCTGTTCCTTCGCGCATGGGTTTAATTCTCGATATCACAGTAAATCAATTGAAGCAGGTGCTCTATTACGAGAAGTATATCGTCATCGATCCCGGAGCAACTGATTTGAACGCCGGTGACATCATTGACGAGGATACCTATAATCAATACATCGAGACGGAAGCTGATACCTTTATTGCTGATATGGGAGCAACGGCAATACGGGATATTCTATCACGGATTGATCTGGATGAAGAGGCGAGAAATCTGCGAGCGAAGATTCTCGATCAGCAATCGCAGTCACGGGGTGAAAAGAGCAAGGTCGATAAAAAGCTCATCAAGCGGCTGGAGATTGTGGAATCCTTTCGGGATTCGGGGAATAGACCTGAGTGGATGATTCTTGAGGTCGTTCCGGTCATTCCGCCCGAATTGAGGCCGATGGTTCAGCTTGATGGCGGGCGTTTTGCCACCTCCGACCTCAACGATCTGTACCGGCGGGTCATCAATCGGAATAACCGTTTAAAGCGGCTGCTCATGTTGCGTGCGCCTGAAATAATCGTCAGGAATGAAAAGCGAATGCTTCAGGAAGCGGTCGATGCGCTCTTCGATAACAGCCGAAGAAAGAGAGCTGTTAAGGGGAAAGGGAATCGCCCCCTGAAATCACTCAGCGATATGCTGAAAGGGAAGCAGGGGAGGTTCCGGCAGAATCTTCTTGGTAAGCGTGTCGATTATTCAGGGAGATCGGTGATTGTCATTGGGCCGGAGCTGAAGCTTCATCAGTGTGGCCTCCCCAAGAAAATGGCCATCGAGCTCTTCAAGCCGTTTATCATGAAGCGACTGGTTGATAAGGATTTTGTTCAGAACATCAAGTCGGCCAAGAAAATGGTCGAGAATGAACGGCCTGAAGTTTGGGAGGTGCTCGAGGAGGTAATATCTGAGCATCCGGTGCTCCTGAACAGAGCCCCTACGCTGCACCGCCTCGGCATTCAGGCTTTTGAACCGGTTCTGATTGAGGGGAAGGCTATCAAGCTTCATCCTCTGGTGTGCCATGCCTATAACGCTGATTTCGATGGAGATCAGATGGCGGTGCATGTTCCGCTGTCGCCGAAGGCTCAGATAGAGTGCTGGATGTTGATGCTCTCCTCGAATAATCTCCTCTCTCCGGCAAACGGTCAGCCGATTGTGACACCCACGCAGGACATCGTTCTGGGCATATACTACCTAACCTCAGAGTTTCCCGGCTTCATCGGTGAGGGGAAGTATTTTGATGATGTTGCAGAAGTACACCGGGCACTTGATTATGGTCAGGTTAAGATCAGGACGAAGATAAAATTTCTTGTCGGGGATGAGTTTATTGAGACGACTCCTGGCCGTCTCATCTTCAATAATCTTCTCCCCGAAGGATATCCCTATGTCAATGAGGTAATCGGTGAAGCGGTCCTCGGGAAAATAATATCGAATATATTCAGGAAATATGGCCCCGATACAACGGTACGTGTTCTGGATGACATCAAGGAGAAGGGATATTGGTATGGAACGCTCTTTGCGCCGACAATTTCCATGTCTGATATTATAGTTCCCGAAGAGAAAGAGCAGATTCTTTCACGATCGGAGAAGGTGGTTGAGCAGATAGAGAACGAGTATCGAAATGGCTTTATCACTAATGATGAGCGGTATAATCGCGTTGTTAATGTATGGACAAAGACAAATGAAGAGGTTGCGAATAAGATGTTTGACCAGCTCTCGCAGGATCAGGGGGGTTTCAATCCTGTTTTCATTATGGCGCAATCGGGAGCACGAGGGAGCAAGCAGCAGATACGACAACTGGCAGGTATGCGGGGCTTAATGGCAAAACCGAGCGGTGAGATTATCGATATTCCCATCCGAGCGAACTTCAAGGAGGGGCTGACGGTCCTGGAATATTTTATCTCAACAAACGGTGCGCGAAAGGGTCTTGCCGATACCGCCTTGAAGACAGCTGATGCGGGTTATCTGACACGGAGACTTGTTGATATAGCGCAAGATGTTGTCGTCACCGTTGAAGATTGCGGAACAACGATGGGGCTCGACATCTATCCCATTAAAGAGGGGGATGAGTTTATCGAGTCGCTTGGTTCACGGGTGCTCGGGCGAACCCTTCTCTATGATCTCGTTCATCCGGTTACCGGCGAGGTGCTGTGTGAGGCTGATGGTATTGTTGACGAGGATGTTGCTGCTGTCATCGATGAGCTGAATATAGATTCCATTGAGATCCGATCAGTTCTCACTTGTGATGCTCGGCATGGCGTATGTGCGAAATGTTACGGAAGAAATCTTGCGACAGCGAAGGCGGTTGATATAGGGGAGGCGGTTGGGATTATTGCAGCTCAGTCCATTGGCCAGCCGGGCACTCAGTTGACGATGCGTACGTTTCACATCGGGGGAATTGCTTCACGAGCAGTTGAAGAGAGCGAGATACAGCTGGGATACAAGATCTATATGAAAGAGATGACCTTTAAAATGATTAAAACCGAGGATAAGAAGGTTATCTCAGTCAGAAGGGGATATCTCATCGTACAGCGGGTCATTGATGAATACACTTTGAAGTTGAATACAAAGGTACAGGTCAAAGAGGATGATAAAGTTTATTCAGGAATGGTAATTGCCGAAGAGGGAAATAAAAACGAGATAAAAGCTCGCTCATCGGGTGTTGTCAAAATTGACAAGAAGAAGATTTACATCCTGGGAGATCCGCACACTATCCCAATCAATGTCGGTACTGAAATTCATTCGAGAGAGGGTAAGTTCTATGAACGGGGTGAGGTTCTTGCATCATTTGATCCATGGCTCGAACCGATTGTCACCGAAGTTACCGGAAGGGTTGAATTTGTCGATATTGAGTTGAATAAGAGCTTGCGTGAAGAGATCGATCCACAGACAGGAGCAACAAAGAGGATCATTGTCGAGTATAAGACAGAGCGGTTGCAACCGCGTATTGATATCCATGGTCCTGCTGGGGAGCCGACCACCTATCTCCTTCCCAAAGGCGCCCATCTGCTGGTTATTGATGGTGATAAGACAAAGGCGGGAGCGATTCTCGCAAAAATACCTCGTGAGATAGAGAAGACAAAGGATATTACCGGAGGTCTTCCGCGGGTGGCTGAACTCTTTGAGGCGAGAACACCAAAAGATGCTGCTACCCTCTCTGAATACGACGGGATAGTTGAAATTGGTGATACCGTTAAGAATAAGAGGAAGATATTAATCAAGGATGATAAGAATGACGTGCTGAAGGAGTATCAAATTCCGACGACGAAATTTTTACGCGTTCAGGATGGTGACTGGATCAAGCGTGGAGAAAAGATAGATGATGGACCGGTCGATCCTCACGAAATACTGGAGGTCAAGGGCCATAAGGAGCTACAGAAGTTTCTGGTCAATGAGATACTCGAGGTATACCGGCTGCAGGGAGTCTCTATCAATGATAAGCACATTGAGATTATTGTCAGGCAGATGCTCAGGAAGGTTAAGATAACGGATCCGGGAGACACAAATTTTGTTATAGAGCAGATTATTGATAGATTCGATTTTAAAGACGAAAATGATCGGGTTGTACAGGAGGGAGGAAAGCCGGCGAGTGCGAAACCGGTGCTTATGGGAATCACCAAGGCTGCATTGAACACCGATTCATTTATCTCCGCCGCTTCATTTCAGGAAACGACGAGAGTCCTTACTGATGCGGCCATCAAGGGGAAAGTTGATGACCTTCGCGGATTGAAGGAGAATGTCATCATTGGCCATTTGATTCCGGCAGGCACAGGGGTTCGGCAGTACAGCAAAGTGGATATCTTTAAAGAGGAGATGGGTGATCTTGAAGGTGTCGTGAAGGAGTCGGCTGAATAGCTCCGGAAAGTTCTTGACAAAGTATTGTTGCATAAATGAGTATGCAATTCTTATATTCGCCAGAATGGGGATGGATGCGAAGAGATGCAGCATAACCCCCTTCAGTCCGGTGGATGCAGATTATTATTTTTCAGGGAAATGGGATGCCAACTATCAATCAGTTGATTCGAAGTGGAAGACAGAGTAAGCGGAAGAAGACAAAATCTCCTGCGTTGAAGAAATGTCCGCAGAAGCGTGGTGTTTGTACGAGGGTGAGCACCGTTACTCCCAAGAAG
>Ga0180433_10009736_pt1 | contig 11701 bp, 9 predicted proteins | sample SS_ome_8_FD_132980 | JGI IMG/M metagenome (GOLD analysis project Ga0180433, IMG submission 132980) | Hypersaline lake sediment archaeal communities from the Salton Sea, California, USA - SS_1_D_1 metaG | ecosystem: Environmental > Aquatic > Non-marine Saline and Alkaline > Hypersaline > Sediment... | reverse complement strand
TGGATGTCCTTCTTCCTTCCTTCAGCGGGGACTGGAAAAAGAGAAAGATTAGTTACCTGCATGATAAAATAGGGCAGGATATCTTCAGTGAAAAATTAAGCATCCATGACAATCCTTTGATGGAGGAAGGGGTAAATTCCCAGCCTTTTGATGATGAAGGAGTGCCGTCAGAAAAAATAACCATAATTGACAAGGGAATTGCAAAAAATTTCATATACAATGTTGAAGTGGCATCCCTGGAAGGTGTATCAGAAAAAGGGAGATGCAGCAGGCCTTCATACGATTCAATGCCGGGAATAGGTTTTTCAAACATTGTGGTAGATCCCGGAGACCTTTCGGAAGATGAGGGGGACATATCTGTTGTTTCATTTCATGGAGCGCATACTTCGAATACAACAACAGGTGATTTCGGAATTGAAGTTAATTCAGCATTCCTTACAAAAAACGGAAAACGTGAACCAATAAGGGATTTTATGATTACCGGAAACATATTTAAGCTTTTTAAAAATATTTATGGTATAGGAAAGAGGCAGAGGAAGCTGGGAACGTTTTTTGCTCCCAGAATTGCATTCTCAGATGTTCAGGTGGTTGGGTAAATGAAAAAAATAAAAAACACTGCTGATGTCAAGGTTCCAGACAAGCTCATAGACCAGATTGTCGGGCAGGACAAGGCAGTTGAAATAGTTAAGAAAGCAGCAAAACAGAAAAGGAATGTCCTTCTTATAGGTTCTCCCGGTACAGGAAAGAGCATGATGGCTCAGGCAATGGCAGAACTGATGCCTGTTGAGAAACTGGAGGATGTTGTTGCATTTCCAAATAGAAACGATGAAAACCAGCCGTCCATAAGAATTGTTCCAACATATCCTGATTATGATTACCTTCTGAAGCACAAGCATCTTGCCAGGTACTATACAAAAGAGGAAATTAAAAAGCTGAAATCCAAAAAGGCTCCTCTTACTTCAGGACCCGGCCTTGGAAGAAGAATTGCAAGCTACAAGGAAGAAACAAAAAAGAAGGGGCCAAGGATAAATCCCATTCTTTTGCTTGTTTTAATGGGCATTATTCTTTATGCTGTAATATTTGTTGCAGAAATTCCTGAAAATGCAAAATGGTTTATAATCGCAGCAATTCTCGGCCTTGGATTTTTGTATGTTATCTCAAATGCAACTTCAGGGCTTGGAAGCAGGCTTATGCCAAAAGTAAGCAATGAGCCGAAACTGATAGTTGACAATTCAGGAAAGCAGAATGCCCCGTTTGTTGATGCTACCGGAACAAGGGCAGGAGCTCTTCTAGGAGATGTAAAGCACGACCCGCTGCAGTCGGGGGGATTAGGTACCCCTGCGCACCTTCGTGTTGAGGCAGGAGCTGTTCATCGTGCAAACAAGGGAGTGCTGTTCATAGATGAAATAGCTTCTCTTAGGCTGAACTGGCAGCAGGAGCTTCTTACTTCTATGCAGGAAAAGAAGTACCCAATCACGGGCCAGAGTGAAATGAGCTCAGGTGCTTTGGTAAAAAGCCAGCCAGTTCCCAGCGATTTTGTTCTTGTTGCAGCAGGAAACCTTCCTGACATGCAGAAAATACATCCTGCACTCCGTTCAAGAATACGCGGGGCAGGATATGAAATATATGTAGAAGACACTATGGAGGATAATCCCAAGAATGAAGAAAAGCTTGTCCAGTTCGTTGCCCAGGAAGTTACAAAAGATAAAAAAGTCCCGCATTTCACAGGAGAAGCAGTCCAGGAAATAATCGAGGAAGCAAGAAAGATGGCCGGAAGGAAAAAGAGATTCACGCTTAATCTCAGGGAGCTTGGAGGGCTTGTAAGGGCAGCAGGAGACATTGCAAGGGAAAACCAGCTGAAGATTGTAAGCAGAAAAGAAGTCCTTGAAGCAAAGAAGATATTCAGGCCTGTTGAAAGCCAGCTTGCATCAAAGATGATAGAGCGCAGGAAGGAATACCAGGTTGTCATGGTCAAGGGAGATGCTGTCGGAAGGGTAAACGGACTTGCTGTTCTTGGCGATTCCCGTGCAGGGCTTATGCTTCCCATGGTTGCAGAAGTAACTCCTGCAGCATCAAGAAGCGAAGGAAAGATAATAGCAACAGGAAAGCTTGGAACAATTGCAAAAGAAGCCGTTGAAAACGTATCAGCAATCATCAAGAAGCATGTTGGAACAGATATTTCAAAGAAAGATATCCATATCCAGTTCTTGCAGACTTATGAAGGTGTCGAAGGTGACAGTGCATCAATAGCAACAGCAATAGCCGTGATATCATCAATAACAAACATTCCCGTTGTCCAGGATTGTGCAATGACCGGTTCTCTTGACATACGCGGCAGGGTTCTTCCTGTTGGAGGAGTTTCAGCAAAAATAGAGGCAGCAGTTGAGAATGGTATAAAAAAGATAATAATTCCTGAATCAAATGCAGAAGATGTCTATTTATCCAAAGAAATCAAGAACAAGGTAAAAATACTGAAAGTAAAAAATATCCTTGATGTTTTGGGATATGCTCTAAAGGACTGCAAAGAGAAAAAGAGGCTGCTTTCAAAAATCAAGAAACAGTTTTCCTAGCCTTCCATCTTAAGGATTACCTTGTCTTCAATCGTTGATATTGCTGAAAAGGGAAGATTGAATTTCTTTTCAAGTATTGTCTGTATTATCAGCTTTTCATTCTTGATGTCAACACCTACTATTTTTCCTATTAGGCTTCCGTCCTGGCCTATTGCCTCTCTTCCTTCAAGCTTCATCTTCCTTATGATGTCCGTCCTTATCCATGAAACGACCAGTGTGCTTACGTATGCAAGGAGTATTGCCGTTATTATCGCAAGAAGAAAATCACCGAAGCTTACGTAAGGGGCGGATATGTTTAATATCCAGCTGCAGCCTATGTTAAGAAGCATGATTGTCAGTATTACACCTGTAGTATAAAGAGCGTATTTCGTAATCTTGTATGATTTTTTATCAGACAATGCATCTATCACTTTTCCGGTTATCAAAAAGAAGTATGCAACCAAAAGAGGCCATAAAACACTTCTTATAATGTAGGCAACGTGCTTTTCCCCGCTGAGGTAGGACCCTTCCTTGTAGCTCTGGAATGCAACAATTCCTGTTATCACAAGAAGGGCAAGGCCTCCAAGATAGCCTATCCAGCTTATCCTTTCAGCATCGAATTTGAATTCCTTAAGCAGGTTCATTGCAGACTCATCAATCCTGAGCATTCTCATAATCAAGTATAACCCGATTATGATTCCTACCGGCTGCCATCCAAGGCCAAGGTAATCAGATACTGAAAACAAAAGTATGAGCAGCGCGGGTATTCCTATGATTATCTTTGCATAATAAGGGTCTTTCAGTTTTTCAAGGAGAATGAAATACGTCCTTTCAAGGGCCTGCGACTGTTTTACAATAACGATCTCGGTTGAATCTATCTTTATCCTTGATTTGATTATCGGCAAAACTTCTTCATCGGCAGCACCGTCAGAAACAAGTATTGCTGATTCAGGATTAAGCTCTTTTATTATTTTTTCCAGCTGGTTGCTTATTTTCTTGTCAGCATCATATCCCAGCCTTTTGTCTCCTGTAAGGGTTGCTATCTCTACTGTTTTTCCCTCACCCTTCATCTTGTCGTAGAGCTTTATGGCAGCCATTAATGCATTGACATCAGCATCCCCTGCATCGGCAAGCCCCAGCTTCATTGCCGCCTCTAAATTCTTTTCCCTTCCAAGGATTGGCCCGGCTATTTTTGCTTTCTCCTTAAAGTCGTTATCCCTGTCTACACAAAGGATTACAATAGGCCTCTCCATCAGAAAAACTTACATTGAAATCCTTTATTAACCTTACTAATCGTCACCAGGAGAGAAGGTATCGCGGTCTTTTCTGATGTTTTTAGACAGTTCAGCCAGTCTTGTCAGCATAATCTTTTTCTCAGCACTCTGGACTATCTTTCTTGTTCTTTCAATGGCATCAGGATTGACGGACATGCTTGTAATACCGAATTCAACAAGGCTCTCTGCAAATTCAGGATATACGCTCGGAGCCTGCCCGCACAATGAGCACGTTATTTCATTTTCGTTGCATGTTTCAATTACCCTTTTCAATGCCCTTAGAACAGCTTCATTCCTTTCATCGAATGCCTTTGCCATGGTTGCATTATCCCTGTCAATACCAAGGATAAGCTGGGTCAGGTCATTTGTTCCTATCGAAACTCCGTCAATTCCTTCCTCGCAGAATTTGTCTATCAAAAATACAGTGCTTGGAACCTCTACCATAATCCATAATTTGAAATCCCTTGTACGATAAATTCCAACTCTATGCAAATGCTCTTTTATGGCACGCAGTTCCCCTATTCTTCTTACGAATGGAATCATAAGCCACAAATTCTTCAGATGATATTCGTCCCTTACTTTCTTGATTGCTTTCAGTTCCATCTCGAATACATCCGGCTCCATCATGTACCTTGAAGCCCCCCTGTATCCCATCATCGGATTCTCTTCATGCGGCTCATACTTCTCACCGCCTGCCAGGTTCTTGTATTCATTGGTCTTGAAGTCGGTTGCACGGTAAACAACAGGCCTTGGGAAGAATGCTGCAGCGAATCTTCTCAAATCAGCAGCCAGGTTGTCTATGAATTCCTGCTGCCTTCCTTCCTCAATCATTTTTCGTGGATGGTCGCCCATTCCGGCAATCATGAATTCTGCACGCAACAATCCCACACCATCCGCAGGCATCGCAGCAACTCTCTCCGCCTGGTCAACATCAGCAAGATTAACGTAAATCTTTGTTCCTGTTATAGGCACTGAAGGAGCTGCTACTCCGGCAGCCGCAGCAGCTTCTTTTTTCTCAACTTCAGGAGCTGCAATCATTCCTTCGTAAACAATCCCATGCGTTCCGTCAACGCTTACGGTATCGCCTTCCTTAAGAATAGTAGTCGCATCCTGCGTTCCAACAATACAGGGGACACCCAATTCCCTTGAGACAATAGCGGCATGTGAAGTCATTCCTCCGGTATTGGTAACAATCGCAGATGCCTTTTTCATTGCAGGAACAAAATCAGGAGTTGTCATGTCAGTAACAAGAACCTCCCCGCTTTCCATTCTTTTAATCTCCGAAGCAGACCCGATTATTTTTACAGGCCCTACTCCAACACCAGGGGATGCACCGAGTCCTTCAACAAGTATTTCAGCATCAGATTTGCTTTTTGCTTCCATTTTTTCACCTTCCGGCTCAGCTTCAACTTTCGCTTCACTCAAAGTCGTAATAGGCCTTGACTGAACGATATAAAGATTATCATGCTCAAATGCAAATTCAATATCCTGCGGAAAATCATAATGCTGTTCTATCTTTGCAACCATCTTTGCCAAATCCTTTATCTCTAAGTCACTAAGCTTCTGCACTCCCTGCATTTCCTCTTTAATGTCAACATGCTTGTTCTCTCCGCCCATCTTTACAATCATCCAGGTCTGCCTTGCTATTTTCTTGTCAACTATCTTGAAATCCCTTTTGTCAACAACATAAGTATCCGGAGTTACCTGACCGCTTACAACTACTTCTCCAAGACCAAACGCAGCTTCGATTGAAATAAGGTTTCTGTCCTGTGTCATGGGGTCGACAGTGAATACCACTCCTGCCTTTTCGCTCTGGACCATCATCTGCACAACCGCCGACAGTCCTACTTTCATGTGCTCGAAGTTATTCTGGACCCTGTAGAAAATCGCTCTCGGCTCAAACAGAGATGCCCAGCATTTCTTTACAGTATCGACTACGTTTTCCGCCCCGCGTATATTAAGGAACGTCGCCTGCTGGCCTGCAAATGAAGCAGTAGGCAAATCCTCGGCAGTGGCAGAGCTTCTTACTGCAACATAAACCTCTCTTCCGGTCATCTCGCATAGTTCCTTGTATGTTTTGATGATATCGTCCCTGATATCATCCGGAACTCTTCCGTCTACTATCATTTTTTTGATTTCAGCTGCTGTTTTCTGCAGTTTCTCTGAATCATTAACGTCAAGATTTTCAAGAAGCTTGGCTATCGGCTCCCTCAGGTTGTTAGCATCAAGATAATTGAAGTATGCTCCGCTGCTAGTAACAAAACCGTTGGGTATCGGAAATCCTGCTTCATACATCTCTCCAAGATTAGCGCCCTTGCCTCCAGCTTCTGCCAAACTATTCCTATTCAGTTCTTTGAACCACAATACATTTTTCATAGTTTCCCACCTGTAAAGTTGCATAAATATCAAGGTTAACTTTATAATCTTTAACCCTGTTCTTATAGGCGTTATATGGTGGGAAAATGAAGTTGAATTTATTTATACTAGGAATATTATTACTGGTTTCTCTCGGTTTTGCCGCAGATGCTGATATGGTTTCTGCATGTGAGGAAGCATGCTGTGAAGATGCAGGCGGATATTGGGATGGATATTCATGCAGCGGTGCAGATAACACATATTATCAATGTGTAAGCGACTGCACTGAGGCAATGGAATTCTTCTCTGAAAGCTGCTGCTGTGGAAGTGCATTAATACTTCTTGTAGCAGGCGGAGCAGTCTTCATGCAGAATTAGATATTTTTCTTTTTTGCATTTTTCTTACTTCTGCTTTTTTCTTTTCCGGGCTTCACTTTTTTCCTTTTGATTTTCAACGGGTCATTTCTGTCAAGCCGGTTCATTCTTTCTTGCACCCTATATGCCAGGTCTGAAAATGAATCAATCAGGATTCTCCTTTTTTTAGCGGATGCTGCATTTTTCCAAGGCCCGTATTTATCTTTGGTTATTCTGACAATGTCCTTTATTGCCCTAAGGCTTTCAGTGTATTTTTTCTTATGAAACAGGTTTATCGCATTAATTCTGAGGGCTTCTAATGCATTATCCTCCAGCCTTTTATTATTCCACAACATCTCCATCAAGGCAGGCGTAGCTGATACATGTCCTATCCTGGCTACTGCTTTCATCGTTTCCGCCATCAGCGCCTCTTCATCACCTATCTTACGCAGCGCCTCTTCATCAAGCTTACTTAGTGCTTCCATCGTTCCCATCAGCGGCTCCTCGTTTTTGTATTCTTTTAAAATTTCAATTAACGCAGGCACGGAGGATTCATCCCTGATTTCACCAAGCAAATCGACAATCCTAATTTTTGTCATGTGTTCTTGATGTAATTTTAATGCGTCAACCAGGTAGGGAACAACAGGTTTGCCTATTTTCTTAAGCGCTTCTATAGCCTCGTAACTTGAGGTTTCGGATTTTAATCTTTCAATCAGATGAATAAATGCTCTCTCATCCTTTATCTCTCCAAGCGCTTCAACTGCGCCCATTGCGGATAAGCTGCCCATTCCTTTCAGCATTTTTATAAGTTTTGGAACAGCTTTGGAAACATCATGGCCTTTTCGTGCAATCCCTCCAAGACTTTCAGCAGCATTGCAGCGTACCGAATCTTCCGTATCATCCAATGATTTTATAAGAATCGGAATAACAGATGCATCGTCTATACGCCCTAAAGTTTCAACAATATGTCTTCTGTTTTCCTCGTCTTTTAATGCATCTTCAAGATATGGAACTGCGCATACACCTATCCTTCCTATAAGATTACTACAGTCGCCTTTCAGCGGGATATTGTCAGTTGCCTTTAACGCTTCTATCAGGTAAGGAACAGCAGGCTCTCCAATGTCTGTGATTACACCATAGACTACCCAGCCGTTTTCATCCTTCACTTTTTCAACCAGGTACGGAACAGCAGGTTTTCCTATTTCTGCAAGCCTTTCCTTTGTAGATTTTCTGGCCCACACTCCTTTTTTGGAAAGCTCCTGAATCAGTTCTTTGATTTCCTTTTCTTCATCCATCTGTCTTCACCTTTCTACGCTCAGTTACGACCTGCCTTTTTGTTTGCGGGAGTTTCCACTTCATAGGCTCCCGCTTATCCAGGGGATTCATCCTTGCATGAATCCCATCTGTAATCTCTGCGAGCTGTCTTATATGCCAGCTCCTTATTTTTCTATCAGGGATTTTCATAGCCATTGCAGTAAGTTCTTTTATTTCCCTGAGTGCTGAATCATCCTCTATTTTTATTTTTTCTATTCTGTCTTTGAAGTAATTGCCAACAAATTCCGTTAAATTCTCTTTGACAATAACATTTGGGGTATTTATAAGAGGAAAAATTATATGCACTATATCATGCCACCCCCAAGTAGTATGCACAAGAGCCCCAGCAGCGCCTCCCGCAACAACCTCATTTGAATGTGTAAGCAGCTCTTTTACCTTATTCAATTCCCCCCTGTTTACATATTGATGGGTAAGCGCCCCGGCTGCAGATATAATATTGGGAAAAGCAATATCATTTAAACTATTCAATAGTGCAGGAATTGCCTCGGCTATGTCTGTGCCATTTTCTGCAGCAGCCCAAAGCGCCCATGCCGTCTTATCCCTGATATTTTCATTTCCGTTTTCAAGAGCATGTGCAATAGCGGGGATTGCAAAATTAATGTCATCTTTTTCTAAGGGTTTTTTTCCTAATGCAACATATTTGAACGCCTCAGCCGCACCCAATACAACATCTTCATCCTTGTCCCCCAAAGAATTTACCAGGTAACTGATTGGGAAGTTTACATTCCTGTTTGAAGCGAAAAGATCAAGAGCCCAAACAGCTCCCCTTCTGATATAATTATCATTGTGTTCTAAAAGCCTCTCAACTTTTTTCCACTTCCCTTTTTCTGCATACTTCTGGCATAGTTCAAAAGCTGCATTTCTTCGCACGTCTCTATCCTTCTTCCGGAGATGATACAGAAGTATTAGCGGTTTAAGATACGAATAAACAGGGCTTTTCTCCCAGTCCGTAAGCCTCTGCCATAAAGTCTGCTCAGCCATTAGCCTTCACCTTTCGTTTAACCGTTCTGACCTGCTGATGTTTTACTGGTTTATGGAATTTCTTCTTATCCGGATTCATTTTATCATGAATTTGCTGTGCATAATATTCCAAGGGAGCTAATTCTTGTCTTCTGTCATTCAATGAATTCATGTCTTTCCTTCTTTCATACTTTTTTCTGAAATGTAATGTAAGTTCCTTTATGATTTTAAGAGCAGAAGCATAATCCCCTTTATCTGCTTTTTTCTCAGCAATAATTCTAAGTGCATGAGCAGCATTTCTTTGCACCCTCCAATCCTCCGCCTCCAATACATCAATTAAATCAGGAACAGCAGCTTTTCCATTAGTAACAATCTCATCAGTTCTGCCAAGAATCAGAAGAGCAAGTAGCTTATCTTTAAACTCAGAAATGTTATCAAAACCTATTTTACGAAGTACTATAACAGCATCCTCTCGACTAACATAATTATTCTTGAAAATAGAAATCAAATAAGGAACAGCTCGTAAAACTGAAGTATGTTCTCCAACAACTTTCAGTATATCAATAATATCCTTCACATTATCAATTCTCTGGTCTTTTAAAGTCTCCATTAATTTATCTATTAGAGTAGAAACTACAGGCTTTATGTCCTTGCCATTATTAGCAGCAGTTCTAAGAGCCCCGATTGCACTACTTTTAGCTCTAAAATCGTCATGCTTAAGTAAGTATTCTACTGTTTCCCAATCTTCTTTTTCTACAGCTTCCTCTGCTAATCTATCGAGTTTATTACCTGCCTCCCATTTAATAGATCGTATATACGCTTCCCATTTGGCAGTAAATCCTATCTGCTGTGTATATGGACCACTTAAATTAGGCACTCTCAGAGAACCTATCAATCCTTCAATCTTTTTTTTGTCTTCCTCATCCATTAGCAATCACCTTTCTTCTAACCGTTCCAATTGGCTGATGCTTCACTGGGAATTTTTTATCTGTGTCAACCACATTCATTTTATCATGGATTTTCTGTGTTGCTTCAGCAATTTTTCCAAGGACTTCTCTTTTCTCCGTCAACAATTTCCTGTCTTTCTTTCCTGAATAAAATTCCATTATCGTAGTAGTGGAATCTTTTATTATCTTAAGTGCAGAACTATAATCTCCGACATCCGCTGTTTTCTCAACAATTATTCCAAGCGCATCAATAGCCCTCTCCCGCACAATGGAATCTTTATCCTTCAAAGCTTCTGTCAATACAGGCAGAGCTACTGGATAACCCATTTTACCAAGCGCATAAGCAGCATCTTTCCTGATATCTTTATCCTTCAAAGCATCAATAAAGGCAGGAACAGCAGGCTCTCCTATCTCAACAAGTGCCCTGAAAGCCCCATCCGTCTCTCCCCATGATTTCCTTTCTTTAAGCATCCGGTTGATCTCATTAAACTGCTCTTCATTTACACCAATCTTCGCAAGCGCCTTGGCAGCACTCTCCCGCACAGTCAACTCCCTATCTTTCAAAGTATTAATCAAAGTAGGTATAGCAGCAGAACAATCTCCTCCTTTTTCGGCAATTCTCAAAAGCGTTCTAGCAGCCCACTCTCGTTCATTCCAGTAAGTGCCCTGCAGTTTTTCGATTAATCTTTCTATCTCTTTCTCATCAGCCATTAGCCTTCACCTTCTTTCTAACTGTTCTAACAGACTGATGTTTTACTGGCTTATGGAATGTTTTCTTGTCTGTATTCATTTTGTCATGGATTTGCTGTGTAAGATCTGCAAATTTAGCCAATTGTCTTCTTCTTTCCCACAATGAATTTCTATCTTTTTTTCCTTTGTAAAATTCCATTATTGTTAAAATTGCTTTGTTTATGATTTTAAGAGCTGAAAAATAATATCCTCTGTTCACCATGCTATCTGCGATTTCATTAATTGTCAAAGCAGCCCTCCTCCTGACTTTGGAATCCTCACTGCCTAACTCTCGGATTAATGCCTGAATATCACTATCATCCAGAATATCACTATCATCCATGTATATAATGTGTGTGAAAAGGTTTATAAATGTGTATTTATATAATAAATACTGGCGAAAGCTTTTTAAACCGGCATGAACATAATTACTGCTACACGCGGGAAAACCACTTTGGTGTTCCAGCTGTAAGTATCTCTAATTCCAATGAGCGCGAATCTGATGCGCGATGGAAGCACGTTGCAAAACCCGTCTGGGAATGCGTGTGTTCAAAATTGACTTAGAGATTCTGTTCTCTCCCTGTTTTATGGGAGTTAGTTGAGTGGAAGAGATTACAGTGGAAGATAATATTGTGATTCTTTTACATTTGAAAGTTAAAAGTATCAAAGGTGAGATGTGAGTTCGTAACTTAGATATTCGCCACCTAGTGGATGCCTAGGCTTGTGTCCGCATGGTCACGTGGCAAGCTGCGATAAGCTTCGGGTAGCCGCACGCAGGCTTTGATCCGAAGATATGACTGTGTACTTCTCGGGCAACTGAGATGTATAATAACTCCCTGAAATGAAGTGTCTTAGTAGGGGATGGAAAAGAAACCGATTGGGATCCGGTTAGTAACGCGAGTGAAAGCCGGTCAGACCGAACTGAACGTTATCGTAGTAATATGATATCGGATGTGGTGGGGTTAGTACTATCCTTTTTCTGACTCGAAGTCGGCTGGAATGCCGTACCATAGCGAGTGATAGTCTCGTAGAGGAAAGGAAAGGGAGGGAACCCGAAGAGTAGTGTCCTCTTGATGGGGGGCATGAATATGGGTGTATCAACATCCAAGTCTAAATATGGATGCAAGACCGATAGCGAATAGTAACGCGAGTTAAAGGTGAAAAGTACCGGGGGACCGGTGTGAAAAGACCTGAAATTA
>Ga0180433_10009735_pt1 | contig 11701 bp, 19 predicted proteins | sample SS_ome_8_FD_132980 | JGI IMG/M metagenome (GOLD analysis project Ga0180433, IMG submission 132980) | Hypersaline lake sediment archaeal communities from the Salton Sea, California, USA - SS_1_D_1 metaG | ecosystem: Environmental > Aquatic > Non-marine Saline and Alkaline > Hypersaline >... | reverse complement strand
TTGATGGCTTTGTTGCGATCCATGATTATACCAGGTGTTCAGTAATCTTTCTTTTAGGGCCAGTAATCGCTGAGGTCTTTCTTGTCCTCATCGTAGCCCCATTCGCCACTGTTTTCATCAAAAGAGCCAGGTTTTTCTTCGACACGAGTTATATAGCCTTTTCCGTCGCAAACTGAGCATCTTCCATTGCGGCGAGTTACGTTTCCCCAGCCATTACATTTAGAACAGGTCTTGGCCCTTCCAACATAACCTTTGCCATTGCAGTTCGAGCATTCTTCTGAAACTTCGCAACGCCCATTTGTGCAGTGGTGACAATCTTCATTGACTTCTTGAAACTTTCGTGGTCCATTTTTCTTGTAGAAATCGCTCACAACTTGCTCCTTATGAAGTAAATGACCCCAGCGAGATTCGAACTCGCGTTACCAGGATGAAAACCTGGTGTCCTGGACCTGACTAGACGATGGGGCCTCTAAAAATCATTGACAATCGCTTTCGCAACGAACAATGCTTATTGACAAGACACATCCAAAGACCAGGCCAAACCTTGTAGCCCGTGTTGCCTGCTATGCCTTTGGCAACATTTTGCCATGTGCCTGTATTACAGAGCTTACAGTCCTTGTCTGGGACAACGTGTCTACTGCAAATCGAGTAGAAGCGTTCTTTCCTTAGTCCTTTTCCTCGTTCTTTCAACATGAATGATGCAGACGGGACTCGAACCCGTTAGGCCGTGCTTGAAAGGCACGCTACTCGGACCACTTTGTATTCTGCACCTAGTTTATCAGACGAATCTTTCACCTGTTGAATGACCCTAGGGGGACTCGAACCCGCCGTTCTGGGAATGAAAATCCCATGTCCTAACCATCTAGACGATAGGGCCAATATGAATGCTCCTAGGGGGATTCGAACCCCCGTTACCAGATTGAGAGTCTGGCGTCCTGGACCTGCTAGACGATAGGAGCAGCAATGATTTCAAATGACCCCTACGGGACTCGAACCCGTGTCGTCGCCTTGAGAGGGCGATATCCTAGCCGCTAGACGAAGGGGCCTACAGGTCGGGTCCACTGAGCATGGCGCTCTCTTCAGTTGTGTGTGGGTAGAAGGAGAGCCTTGTCAGTGAACCTGACGTTCCATGCGTTCAAGATGTTCAAGGAACATGGTCATGGTTTGCTCAATCCTTCTGAGGGTTGGTCCCTCTCTATTCGGCAAGTATACCACGCTACCTCCAAGAATTCACTCCTCGCCACCAAATTTCTTGCATTTCGGCCAAAAAGTTCTCCGCGCAGCAAAAGAGGCCACCGCATGAGCGATGGCCTCTGAGGTCGAATGAGGGGTTGTATCAACCGTCCGCGTCGGTCTTGAGGTCGTCCACCACGTTCGCGAACTGCTTGTCAGCACGCGACTGGAGAGCCGAACCGATGCCCGTGTAGATCCAGTCCCACGCGCCGATGATGATATCGTTGGCGAAGGTCCAGAAAGCATCGAGCGGCCAATACGACATCCAGAAAAGAATGGTTGTCTTGTGGGTCCGCACGCGAGGCGTGAGGATGGTTTGAACCTGCGTCGAGGTCGTCTGTCCCGCACGAACAGAAGTGGGGCAGTGCTTGCCGCAAATGTCAACGGCGTTGCTTTTGATGTATTCCGTCCACTCAGCCTTGAGTTCGTCGGGTACAGTTTTCTGACCGGCGAAGCCCTTTTCAGTCAGCCATTCATCACGAACCTCGTTGTATCGCTTTTTCCTGCCGCGACAGAACATCTCCCATCGCGGAAAGACCCAGAGAATGCCGCAGACGAAGTAGATGCCGAGCATCGCAAGCAACCACAGCGGATTCGCGAGGATTGTGCCGAGCATGTTGAACGGCGAGAAGACCGCGATGATCAACAGGTAGGCGATGAACGAGCCAGTTGCGAGCCAGCCTTCTTCACGGGCGATACCCGTAATCATGGCGGCTGCTGCGGCTGCTGTAAGAATCCAGAAAAGGATTCCTCCGATTGCGATAAACTCAAACATGGTCTCAGTCCTTTGTTAGTTCTTCGAGAATCTTTGTCAGGTCATCCTTACTCTGGAGACCAGTAAGACGTTTCACTTCTTCTCCGCCCTTGAAGATGATGATCGTGGGCAAAGCAGAGACAGACAGAGCAGCGGTTGCTTCCCTATGCTCGTCCGCGTTCAGCTTCCCGACGATTGCTCGTCCCTCGAACTTATCCGCAAGTTCATCAATGGTAGGTGCAAGCATGCGACAAGGCATGCACCACTCGGCCCAGCAATCAACGAGGGCCACTCCATCGCCGACCTGTTCGGCGTAGTTGTTGTCAAACTCAAAAGCCATGTTCAATCTCCTATGTCCACTTGACCTGAACTTGGCCGCTTTGAATCGAAGCCAGTCCCCAAATTGATGCAGTAGCAATGTTGCGAAGCTCTTCCTGCATTCCCTCAAGGTCGTTTTCGTGGACGGCTTTTGCGAACTCGACAATTGCTTCTTCGTGCAGGTCGCCGAGAATCTCGTGAGGGGATGCATGAGCCCAATCGCCATGCTTCTCCCTATTATCGGCAACATTCTGCTGGACCTGCAACATCGCCTGTTCCCAAAACTCTTCAGGAATGGGGTGTCGCGGCTGACGAAGGATGTTGAGTGTAAATGCCATACCCTATGGGCTCCTTGAGAAAACGTATGTGGCTACCGCTTCGCGCCAGTCGTGCCCTCGAAGAGAGCGCTGATCGACCTATCTTCATGGATTCGAGTAATCGCTTCGCCCAGCATCGGAGCAATGCTCAACTCGACCAGTTTGTCTCCAAGATGTTCGATGACATCAGGTCTGTTCGCAGCAGGAATCGTATCGCTGATGATAACCTTACTGATGTGTGGCGACGAGAGTCGATCAATTGCTTCTCCCACGAAGAGCGGGTGGGTTGCAGAGACCATGACGCCTTTGGCTCCATTGTCGAGACAGATTTCGGCTGCCTTGCAGACGGTGCCTGCTGTTGAAATCATGTCATCGACCATGAGGATATTCTTACCTGCAACCTCGCCGATGATTTGCGAGTCCATATCGATTTCGGTTCCACTTTTGCGACGCTTGTTGATGATGGCAAGGTCTGCGTCGAGGGCGTTTGCATATCCCTCTGCAACCTTGACATTGCCTACGTCGGGCGACACGAGAGTAAGATCGCCGAGTTCTTCGCGGATACTCTTGAAATAGTTGACGAAGATGGGAGCCGAATGCAGGTGGTCAACGGGAATATCAAAGAAGCCTTGAATCTGAGCCGCATGAAGGTCAACGGTCACAACGCGGTCAGCGCCAGCCGAGACGACTTGATTCGCAACGAGCTTGGCCGTGATTGGCGTTCGACCTTTGTCTTTTCGGTCTTGTCGTCCGTAGCCGTAGTAGGGCATAACAGCTACGACTTGGCGAGCAGATGCACGCTTGAGGGCATCGATGAAGATGTAAAGTTCCATCAAGTTGTCATTGACAGGATTGCAGGTAGAAACAATGATGTAGCAATCTTTGCCCCTGACATCTTCTCTGAGACGAACAAGAATCTCGCCGTCAGGAAAGAACTCGGTCACGGAGTCGCTGAGCGGAAACTCAATCGATTCGCAGACGCGCTCGCCAAGGATGAGGTTATTCGCGCCAGCAAATATCTTCTTACCGTTACCGTTGTTTCCCATGCCATGCTCCTACAGTAGGTACCTATTATCCTCATCGGTTAGCAGAATCAAACTCTGTAAGAGGGGTTGCGAGGTCTTCAAGACTGATGTTCTGAATCATGCGACTATGAGCGCGTTGACGCTCATTTTCAAGCCGCGACTGCCCTTCGTCTGTTTTCAACCAGTCGTCCACTTTCTTGAAGCTTCTGATGATGTTTGAAGAGTTGAGAGGTTCTTCGAGGACGCTCAGCTTCCATTCAAAAGCAATCGAGCGTGCAACGCGATGAAGGCGATACTTGAAATCAGGGATAGCTTCGATTGCTCTCGGGTAGCATCCGTAGAAGAATGAGTCTTGCGGAATGCTGATGATGAGCGGACCCATGTCGCAAGCTTCTTCCCAGAGCTTGCCTCGCTCTTTCCATTCTTCATCCGTGACTTCATCGGGTTGGTCTGTGTTGTTCCAGTACCCGTATTCTTCGATGCCTTGAATGGTTCCGATGGCCTCGATGACATTCTTCTGTTCGCAGATAGGGAAAAGGAGCGTGAAGTCGTCGAAGGGGTAGACGCTCAAGGAGAAAGTGAAATCGTGTTCAGGGTCTCTTGCTCTCAGGTCTTTGGACATCTCTTTGGCTTTGTCCATGAGAAACTTGGTCATGACTCCTGTCACAGAGCAGTCTGGTTTTTCACGGTCGATACCTTCAGGTACCTCTCCTTTGACCATGAAACGGTCGAGCATATCAACGCTCTTCATGGCGACCATACGGTCATAGCCCTCTCGCAGAAGAGGCTCAGCAGTATCGAAGACCTCTTTGCGGAATCGCAACATCCCTTTGCCTTCGGGCGTAGCAACTCGTAGTCCGTCGTAGATTTTGGTACTCATGTTGAAACCTATGCAAAGTGGTCTGTGCCGTATTTCTCGTCATGGGCTCTGAGAATCGCATCAGCCTTTTGATGACATTCCTTGATGTATGCTTCTTTTTCTTCGTGGCTTGCATACGCAGGACTGTCAGGATGGTTGGTTAGAGTAAACGTGTTCTCGCCTGCAACAGGGAAGACTTGCTCGGCTCCTCCTCCAATGAGGATAGGGATGCCATCGGAAATCTTCATACCTGTCTCGCCTGCAACTTGAAAGGCGAGGTCTTTCTTGTCAGCAGGAATTGACAGCACCATGAACGGAAGGCCATCGAACGACATTTGCCACACGAGGAACTCGTCATTGGCATCGGTGCCTGGAATGAAGTGGTTGTATTCGAGCGTAATCATGAAGAGATTGACGCCCGGTCGTGTGAGCATGCACACGATGTTGAAACGGCCAGGAGACTCGCAGGTCTTGACGATTTCCTGTTGAGTCGTGGCTTCCATAACTGGTCCGTTATCGCTCATTGAGTTCTCCTAGCGGGTAGTCTTTGTCGTAAGTAAGTCGGCGAGTCACATCCCAGTGGTCGGGCATGAACTGCGGATTCATGCTCTCAAGAAAATCGAGTCGCCACCTGACCATGAAGGCATGAAGCTCCTCATCGTCCATGCGTTCGATGACAACCTTGCCGTGAGGCTGGTAATCATCGGTGCGAACGTAGTAGGAGATTTTCTCGCGAGCAAGAGAGCGAAGCTCGTCATCTGAAGGCTCGTGACCAAGCCAGTCAATGACATCCGAAACCAACTCGTCTCGTCGGTCATCAGGTATCTTGTCGCCATGCTTGATGAGCGTACTCGCTGACCGTTGCGCGAAGAACTCTGCGCCTTTCCGTTTGAGCAGACCAACACCATGAAGCGGAACACCAGTCTCTTGAGCGATTTTGTTCTTGAGACGATGACCGAATACCTGTTCATAACGGATATGACATGCCATGCAGAGAGGCAAAATGTCGTGATTGTCGCCTCGCTTCAGTCGCTCGTCGATGAACTGGCGATACATGCGAGGCACGACATGATGTCGTGTCAGGTCTTCTTTTGAACCGCAGCAGACGCAGACATTCTTGCGTTCTTGAAGATGGAACTTATCGCCGTTGTGACCCTTGCCGTTTGGCTCGAAGGTCAAACGGATGGTCTTGTCATCAACCCATTCAGCCAGGTCTCGAATGATGTAATGGTTGGCTCTGCGCTCGGTGCAACGAAACATCGGCTCGCCATCAGGCGTTACTACGAGGTAGTTGCCGTAGATTTCGTTGTTGGTGTTGGGCGTAAATGCCATCGATATCAGTCTTGTTTGATTTCAACGATTATGTCGCCGTTGCTGAGAAACCTGTGTTCTTCGAAGTTGATGCGAAGGCTGAATGTCTGCCATCCATTGCCTGTGCTGCGAATCTTGTAAGCTCCATCAGGCAGCCAGTTCTTCTTGCGGCCTGACCTGATTGCTTTAAGAATGCAGACAGCGACCAAGATTGACAAGGTGCAAGCGAAGAGTGTTGTCAGGAACTCAAACACTAAGTTCGCTCCTTATGTCGTCAATCTCTTGTTTGAGTTTGCCGTATTTGTACCTGGCCCACTCTCCTCGAATCGATATAATCATCGGCGGCAGTCCGAAGATGATATAGATGGACATGCCTTTGATGCTGAGGAAGAATGAAAGGATGACGCCAATCAGTATCCACGCAGAAAGCGTGATGATAGTGAACCAGACGGCGTAACGCTTTGTGACTACTTGCATGGCTGCCTCTTAGAGCAGCGCTCGTCCAAGCTCCTCTTCAGGAAGCTTGAAGATGTCGTCATCAAGCCCACGCAAGCGCGTGATTTCTTCCCCTTCGAGGAACGCACGAATCGCTGAGATGGTTTTTCGGTGCAGGTCTTTTCGTTCATCGCCCTTCTTGGGGCGCTTCTGAATGACAAAGTTGCGCAGGCGGATAGCTGCGACTTCGTTCGGAGCTTCGGTCATGCCGTCGTTGTAGACCTCGCAGAAGCGATGCAGACGGTTCATCTTCTCATCATCGCCGAGGCAACTGTAGTAGGCACGAATGACAGCGGCGAGAACAGGAGCGTTCACGAACTTGATGCGGTTGATTCGGTCAGCAGCCCATTCAGCAGCATCGCGATGGCGCTCAAGGAAGTGGAGTTGGTCTGTACGGCTTGCGCGTGACTTGAGGCTCTTGACCTCAAGCAGGTAGTTCGTAGCCGACACACTGTTCTTGTTGATGTCAAGACCAAGGATGTTGGCAACATCCTTTGTCGAACGCGGACGGCCCTCGTCAACAGCGATCATCGCTTCAGGGTCCATGCCGAATGCGACCATCATCTCGACAGGTCGTTCAGCCTCAACGATAGCAGCAAGGCGATGCTGGCCATCGAAGAGGTTTCCGTTCCAGTCGAACGCGAGGCCTTGGTGAGTGATCTTCCATTGACCTGCGATGATTTCTCGCGCGTACTTGAGAACGCGACCACGGTTGAGCGGTCGGTTGGTCACGTTACGCTCTTCAAGAATCTGCTTTGCGAAAGCAGGCGTGATGGTACGCTTCTCGCTCATCGGCAGTTCCATATCGGGACGAACTGCACGATGAATAGCGAGCCAACGGAGGTCGGGATTGAAGAATGGAATCTGGTCAGGGGTTGCAGGCATTAATCATCTTTCTATGGTGAGAGGGGCAAAGCGGTTATCCGACAAGATACCCTAAAACAGTTTCACCTGTTTCTCAAGCAGCCAGGCGCTTGATTTCTTTGCTGTTCAACTGGCGCTTCTTGTGGGGAATGATCAATTGTCCGTAATCCGACTCGATTTCCCGCAGCGCCCGACCGTGAGTCTTCGTGATGCAGTCAAAAGCGGTGCAGTAGGAGCCCCAGTAACCCAAGGTGCGACCTTTGGAGTCCTGTCGGCGGACCTCCCACGACTGAGGTTTGCGGAACTCAACCTCGTACCAGATACCTTCGATCTGGTGGAACTGGACCATTTCGTCTTTGGGATGCGCGATGCCCTTGATGGTCTTCTTGCCACGCTTGAACTTCTCACGACGCGGCGCGAACTTCAGCTTGCCATCGCGAGGGTCAACGTACATCTGACGGTAGCTGCCTCGCGGGTAATCCGAGATGGGGAGGAAGCCGTCGTTGTCAGGGTTCCATTGCCAGTAATGACGCTGCTTGTAGCAGGGCTTTCCGTTGACGATGATGACATCCTTTTCAACGATGTCGTCAACGTGCTGAAGGATGTGCAACTGTGTGGCGCTGTCGGGTTTGACCTGTTCGCAAATGTCAGCGTAAACAGCGTTCCACGGGCGACCCTCCTGTTTGTTCAGCCAACGGAAGAGGGGGTTGAGATTCTCGTTGAGTTCCTTGGCGTCGCTCCAGTTCATCTTGTGGAGCTTGCGCATCCCACGGATGCAGGGAGCGTTCTCGGGATCCTGCTTGGCCTTGCGGCGGTGTTTGCGCGTTTGAGTTTTTCCGCCGCCCATGCGGGGACGCTCAACAATCAGATGTTCCATGTCATCGCGCATCGATTCTCTCTTTCAGAACTTCGCTCGGCCTCGCGTCAGTACAGACTGGTTCGCGTAGGCAAAATCTTTCGTAAGCACGGTTTTGATCCGTACTCCATGCTCTTGCTTTGAGCATACCAGAACGACTTCTTGTCCTGGTTCTCCGATGGAAGCTTCGCACAGAAGCATAAAGTCCCTGCCACACGCCCCTCCGAAAGGAAGTCCCTTCGGATACATTTCTTCGAGGGCAACGCGAATACTCGCATTGCTTTTCATTTTCCCTCTGAGGCCTGTGACTCGCTCTCGGAATCTGTCGCATGCGTGAGCAGGGATGTATACCGCATGCTTTTCTTTTGTGGTCATCGCGTCTCCTTCAATTGGAAAGAAAGATACACTGCTCAAGTATCGGTCACGAAATCTTATCAGAGTAGGCTTTCACCTGATTAGGCGATTTGAGGCTGCGTGACCGCTTGCGTAATCTCCTCTTTGATACCTGGCAAAAACATATCGAACCAATCTGACATTCCAAGCAGGATGGAGCAGAGCGTATCCTTGGACGGTCTCTTCTTCGAGGCTTCAATCCATTCGCTACAGAACTCGTTCCAGAAGAACTTTCGCAGAGTTGAGATGGTTGTAGACCAGTCGAGGGCTTCCATGCTTGCAAAAAGCTCCCGTTCGACTTCTCCCCATCTTTCGCACCACTCGGTCACAATTCCTTCATCTTCTGTCTGCATTGCGATAAAGCGAGCCGCGTTCCTGATCTTGTTGACCAGCTTTTCGCCCTTCTGCATGGCGGACTCGGTGATGCGAGAATCGGTACCTGGCCGATTGAGCGCAGCCCAATACCTCACGCCATGAGGCCCATACTTGTCAATGAACTCTGACGGCGGCACGAAGTTGCCGGCGCTTTTGCTGATCTTGCGTCCCTTGGGGTCGAGAGCGTGACCAGTGACCACGATGTCGGCCCAAGGGATTTGGTCATTGTGGTAGAGGCTCTTGACAATCGTGAACAGAGCCCATGTTCTGATGATGTCGTGACCTTGGAATCTCAAGTCGAAGATGGGGCACTCAAGGGTGGGTGCCTGTTCCTGATATGCCGCCCATGCAAGCTGCGGCGTCATCGAAGAAATGAACCATGTATCAAAAACAAGACCTGTTTCGCCTTCGATGGGAACCCCAAAGTTCCTGTCGCGAGCGATGGACCAATCGTACTGAATGTCATCCACCCATCGCAACAGTCGTTGCTTGAACATATTGGGGTGCCAGTTGATCTGGTTGATTGCGTCTCGAATGATGTCGAGATGGTCTTTCATGTTGATGAACAGACCTTCGCTCTCTCGTTCTTCCACGAGAGCGCCGCTTCGTTCGTATCGACCGTCCTTTGTGACTTCAGATTGCGACACAGCGATGTTGTGTTCAGGACACCACAGAGTTCGTTCAGTCCCCTTGTAGGCGTAGCCCTTGTTGAGCAGGTTACGAAGAGAATCGTTGGCGAGTTGTCGAGTCTCGTCGCTCAGCGAGCAGTAAGAAGGATTGCTGGCGAATGCGAACTGCATATCCGAAAACAGTTCGCGGTATCGCTCCGCGTAGACATGCGACATCTTCTCAATTTCTTGCGGGTCTTCGATGCCTTCTTGGGCAGCGAGGCGAGCAGTAGGGACACCATTGTTGTCGAAGCAGAACGGGTAGACGACCTCGCCTCTCGCCATTTGAAAGCGCGCGAGAAAGTCCATCTGCGCATACGAGAACACATGGCCCATATGCAACAGACCGCTGATAGTCGGTGGGGGAACGTCAATGAGATACATAACGAGCAGATTACTCGCTAGGCTTTTCACTCGTAGTGGTTTTGGGCCGCTTCCTGCTGTATTCCGATATGAGGATGATATCGGTTTCCGTTACCACTTGGCCCAGGTTCTTTGTGGAGTGGACATGAGGCACAGCATGCTTGACTTCATAGCCAGCTTTACGAAGGTCGTCAATGGCCTGTTCGATTCGCTCAGGTTGTCCGCCTACGACTTTTGTGACCAGCGTTTGCTTAGGAGTTTTAGGCTTCTTGGTGGCTTTCTTTTTGCTCATTGACCAGTTCCTCTCGCACTTGCATCCAAGCTTTTCCGAGAAGGTTCTGACCTGAGCCGTCCTTCCCAAGTCCCCAGATGTAGTCGTATGGGCTGTCTTCTGCCAACTCTTCATCGCCCGATTCAAGAAGAGCGTTGCGGATGAACTCGTATTGCGATGCTTTAGCTCTGAGAGCATCGAGCATGACATCATACTTCATTTCATCCCAGTCATCACGGAGCGGCAGCGTGTAAGCAATCGTTTTGCTCTGCTTGGCTCCTGTGGCTTTGCGGACTTGCTCTTGATGAAGCTCATCAGTGAACTTCATCGCCTGGTAATAGTGTTCTGTCGTAGGCCACCGCTTGCCATCGATAGTGACAGGGTGTTTTGAGAAGTTCGACAGGAACCCGTATTCATCTCTTGTTCGCCAAAACTTGATCATTCGTCGCATCCTTGACAGGGACGGCTATACAGTCCATCAGCAATGATATCATCATACTCTTCTTTGCTTATGCCTTCGAGTGAATAGGGGCCACTTACAAGGACAGGTCGTCCTGTATGCATTTCATAGAATCGAATATGAGTTGCGCTAACAGGAAGAGATACAAGCGTGCCATCTATCATGGTCAGAGAGTCAGGATCAGCAAGCCACTCACGGAGAACCGGACCCGATGAGAAAGTCACTAGGTAACAATATGGCTTCTCTTGTTCCTCTTCTAACTTCTGCGGTTGACCCGTAGTTTTGCTCATTGCCATCTTCCGTCCATTGGATTAGCTCAATCTCTCCCTCTTCTGTTTCGACCAAAGCAGAACAGTTCGCTATATCAGTCCAACATCCAGAGTTCAGATAGAACTTGCCGTCGATTTGTTTTATTGCGGGTTCATGGATGTGACCAACCACGATACCGTCGCAATCTTTGTCTTCTACATACTTGACTACATTATCTTCGAACCGATTGACGAAATCGACAGCCTTTTTCACTTTAACTTTGATGTATTTGCTCAAAGACCAATACTTAAGATTTAGCTTTCGCCGAATCCAGCGATTGACTTTGTTGAGCCAAATCATGAAGTGATATCCTTGGTCTCCAAGTTTTGCTAACCAAGGACTGCAACGAGTGATCAAATCGAACTGATGCCCGTGCATGATAACAAGTCTTGTGCCATTTGCTGTGGTATGTTCAGCTTCGCTACATATCAGCAAGTTGCCAAACTCAGATGCATCAGCATCAACAAAGTTCTCTAGGAACTCATCATGGTTGCCTAAGACATAGATTATCTCTGTGCCCTTCTTGGACATTTTGAGCAATCGTTGCAATACGTTGATATGACTCTGGGCTTTCTTCTTATTCAAGAAGCCTGCTTTATTGAGACGCCATATGTCAACGATATCGCCGTTGAGATAGATTTTGTCGAACTTGTTGTTCTTGAGAAAGCTGTATATGACTTCAGCACAAGAACTATCGCTTCCAAGATGCAAGTCAGATATCCAACAGGTGCGATAGTGTCTCTTGCTGCTCATGGAGTTATATCTTTACCAGACTATCATAAAATACTTGGGCAGAAGATTCCCAGGTATGATTCTGTTTTACGAAGTCT
>Ga0180433_10009733_pt1 | contig 11703 bp, 9 predicted proteins | sample SS_ome_8_FD_132980 | JGI IMG/M metagenome (GOLD analysis project Ga0180433, IMG submission 132980) | Hypersaline lake sediment archaeal communities from the Salton Sea, California, USA - SS_1_D_1 metaG | ecosystem: Environmental > Aquatic > Non-marine Saline and Alkaline > Hypersaline > Sediment... | reverse complement strand
TTTAAAGGGCTTAAAAAGATCAATATCAAAAGTAGAACTGCTGCGACAATTGAAAGAATGATGTAATAGAAAATATTCTTTCTTTGTTTCAAATTAGACCTCTGAATTTCTTCAACACGTGCTGTCCCGCCATATGACGGTACAGTGTTCTTTTAAGCTTGTTTTTAGAAAATACTCCAGCAATATTCTTCACATATGATCCATAAAATTCATGATAGCATTTCCATAGCTCTTGCTGAATCTCTTTTCTAGTTAATGTTTCAGTTGGCATTATGGCATGTGCCATGTCATAGTTCGCATAATTTGTGTCTTCTATCCATCCGTTTTTCTTTGCAGTTTCGTAATACACTGTGCCTGGAAATGGCGTAAGGGCAGTAAATATTGCAAAATCTGCTCCAATATCCATTGAGAACTGTCTTAAATGTTGTATTGATTCAATGGTATCTCGTCTTGAACCAATGACAAACATTGCATGTGAGAATATGTCATTATCATTCAGAAGTTTCATTGCTGTATAGGCATCTTGTGCACTTGATCCCTTTTTAAATTCTTGAAGTGTTGCAGATGAATCGGTTTCAACACCGCACATAACCCAGTAATTGCCGACCTCACGTAGTTTTGAAACCAACCCAGGATTTTTTGCAACATCGTCAGTTCGTGCCTGTAAAAATAGCATGATTTCTTCTTTACAATTACGATGTTTTAATTCGTTATATAGCGCCTTTCCTCGCAGACTATATTTGAAATGATCATCGGTGAGCCAGAGAAATACACCCCCGTACGTTTCGTTAAGATATTCAATTTCATCTGCTATACGTTTTACTGATTTTGTTCTCCAAACGCCGTTCCAATGCTTCCATTGTGTACAAAATGTGCACCTATGGTCGCATCCTCTTGCCCCTTCCAATATCATATATCTAGTGTTTCTTCCAGCCATCATAGTAAAATGATAGTGTTTAATGTAATCTTCAATGAGGTGATATGCAGGATATGGCAGGCTGTCAAGGTTTTTGATAAGTGGACGTGGTACAGTATGAATAATTTTTCCTTTATGTCTAAATGATATTCCTTTTACTTGCGCTATGTTTTTTCCATTTTTTAATGTCTTGATTAATTCTGCAAGTGTTATTTCCCCTTCCCCTCTTACAATGATGTCAATTTCGGGGAAATCAATTAGTGATTCCTCTGGAACAAACGAGAAATGTATGCCACCAACAATTGTAACAATGTCTTTGCTTACCTTTTTTGCTATCTCCGAAGTTCTTGCACATGGATATGCAGAACTGGTAAATCCAGAGCTTAGTACTATTGATGGTGAATATGATTCGATATATTCTTCAAGACCTGCCCAGTCTCTTCTTTCTGCTTGGCAGTCAAGTATGGCTATTTCCATATCTGGTAATTCTCTTTCTATGTATGCTGCAAGAATAAGGAGTGATGTAGGGGGTGGAAGATATTCACCCATTACAAACCAGTAATCCTTTGGCGGTTCAACAAACAATATTTTTGATACCTTCATCATTCCCCATTTTAGATATAATTCAGAAACTGTTAAAATATGTTATTATCAAAAAAACAACTATTGCATTTGATACCAATGGTCTCACTAGTTTTCCATAGATTGTTAAGGTTTACGAATAAGTATGTGTTGTTTCAAATTTTTGTGAGAATGTAATGAGGCCAAATAGGGCATTTCCGTTTATGTTTCCACGGATGGTCAGATCGAAATTACCTTCCTTTATAACGTTTTTAATTACATCTGCGACAGCATCTGCTAAACCACTATAATATGTGGTTATTGATACGTCTTTCTCACTTTGATTGTGTGCAGTTATAAATACATTGGAAAAACCACCTTCTCCAACATAGTTATCCTCTATATAGATATCAAACGTGGATGAAAGTCCAGAGATATCTTGATCAGCTGGATTGTATATATTTGCATCTAGTTTCAATTTAAAAGATGTGAATTTTACGTCTGTAATATATACATCATTTATTGTTACTTCAATACTATGTATGGCTGCAACATCAGCGTAATAAATATAACCTAAAAAAACTGAGACCGACAAGATTATCGCTAGTATTATTGCAGCTATTACATTTTTTTCAGTCATCTTTCTCATTTAAATTTACGTCCACAAGTCAATAATTTCTGTGTTTTTACTGTTACGATTTGGGCATTTTATTCTTCTTTCCTTTTTGCCAAGGAAAAGGGTCCTGCATTCCTTAAATATATATCTTATCATTTATCATATTTTAAATTGTTAAATATGACGTTCTTTTGTGATTTGTGTAGGTATTTTGCTATCGTTTTATCTTACGATCATAACAGGGCAAGAAGCATGATGTGCGACATTCTCAGTGACACTGCCTAAGAACATCCTTTCAAGAGCAGTCGATCCTTTACTTCCAATTACAATCAGGTCATTCTTTTTTGCTTCTTTTATAATCTCCTCAGCTGGGTGACCTTCCACGAGTTTCTTTGAAATACGAACATCCATCTTTTTTCCCATTTTTTCTATTTCATCCAGATAAAACTGTCCATTCTTCCGTAGAAATTTGTGCATTTCGTCATAGGATATTGCATCTTGGTATCCATAGAGGCCTGGCAAACTAGGAGTGTTTATTACATGTATTGCTACCACTTCCAAACCACTAGTTTTTGCTAGAACGAGAGCTTTTTTGACTGCTTTTTTCGCTATTTTAGATCCATCAATTGGTAGTATTATTCTTCCAAATTCGTTCTTCATTAAATTGTTTAATTCCGTGCTTAAACTTAAAAGTTTCTGAAAATGTTCAATTTTGCAACTTTTTTTTGCATTTAATGGAAAACCATATTTTTATCAAATTAACTACTCAAATCAGGTTTAGCTTCTTCTTCATTGTTTCAAGCCAAGAGGGTAAACCTTCTAGAGTACGAATCATTGCATTTTTAGCAAACAATTCCCTGTATTTTGTGTTAATGTTAACTCGCCCTTCAAGATTTTTCTTGATTGTTCGACATAGATAACCTCCTTTTCTATCCCAGTCGGTAAGAATAATTACATCTGTATGTTCTTGGGCAATCTTATCACAAAAATCGATAAGAGATATCCCAGTATTGACACTAATGATTGACCCACCGATATCAAGTTTACGAAGAGCTTTAATGTCTTTATCTCCTTCAACGACAATGGGAATGCTCTTGTTTTCATCCTGCAACTCCAACAGTGCTTTTTCAAGATTCTCATAGGATTTCCTATAATCCATTTAATGCTTCCTTCAATTTTTTAACAATATTGTTAACAGAGATGTCTTAAATAATAAGTGCTTTTTCTCTATTTTGTACATTAGACATCTAAGGAAAGTAAAAAAAGAAAATGATGAAAAGCCGCTATGTTGCAACTAATCATTCGATTTTTAGTAATATTATTGATAGCTATTCCACTTCTTTTCCAGATTAGGATCTTGAATGGTATCCATGATGTATTTGGCATACTTCTCACCGGTTGCACCATCCGATCGCCCAGTAAGTTTTAATTTCTTCCCAAACTGACTACAGATATCCAGAGCCATTTCAAGTTTCTTAGATTTCTCAGGGTAACCAATATGATTCAACAGCATAGATGCGCCTTTAATGATACTCGACGGATCAGCATATTGTGCTCTACCTTCATCAACCATGCGGGGAGCACTTCCATGTATTGCCTCAAACATAGCATAGCGCTTTCCAATATTAGCACTACCAGCTGTACCGACACCACCCTGGATCTGTGCTGCCTCATCAGTACATATATCACCATATAGATTTGGAAGTACCATTACTCTAAACTGGGATCTTCGAGATGGATCAATAAGTTTAGCAGTCATTATATCGATAAACCAGTCATCCCATTCTACATCTGGATAGTCTTTTGCAACCTGCTCTGCCATGTTCAGGAATTTCCCATCAGTGGTTTTAACAACATTTGCCTTTGTAACCACGGTAACCTTGTTTATTTTGTTCTTTTTCGCATAGTCGAAAGCCAGACGAATAATACGTTCTGCACCCTGGGTTGTAATAACCTTGAAATCTACTGCCAGGTCCTCTGTGACATTAACACCTCTACTTCCAAGGACATAAGCACCTTCAGTATTTTCTCTGAAGAAGATCCAGTCGATATTATGTTCTGGTACTCTTACTGGACGAACATTAGCAAAAAGATCAAGTGCGCGTCTCATAAACACGTTTGCACTTTCAATGTTAGGCCATGGATCACCCTTCTTTGGTGTAGTAGTCGGTCCTTTTAAGAGCACATGGCATTTCTTAATTTCTTCTAATACGGAATCAGGTATTGCCTTCATTACTTTAGCTCGATTTTCAATGGTAAGACCCTCAATTATACGAAACTCGATCTTACCCTCTTTCACCTCATCTTCCAGTAGAAACTCCAAGATTCTATGGGCATGTTTACAAATAAATGGCCCTATCCCATCTCCACCTACAACTCCAATAATAATCGGTTTCAAATTGCTGTAATCCACCCAGTCTTCACCAGCTTTCATATGTTCTACACGATCAAGCTGTTCGGTAACTATCTTACCAAAGTGCTCTTTTGCTTTTTCCAAAGTATTTTTATCTGCCATACTTACACCTTCCAACATATTTTTATTTCACCACCTCAGGTTTATCCGGCATCATATACGCAATATCGTCCCACGGATGCCTATATAGTCCACTTTTCAAACGCTTCTGATCCATAATATGTCCCATAAATCCTATACTTCTTCCAAGAACGAAGAGAGCGTTTAATATTCCTAGATCGACAAATTCCCTTACCTCTTCTCTTGAATAACCAATTCCCCGTAGCATGTCACAGCATAGCACTCCAATGCATCCATCTACATTTAGTATCAAATTATTTCTTTTGGATGTGGTTAGTTTCTCTACTTCTAGAGCATAATCAAGCGTCTCTGTTTTTGGGAAATTTTTCTTGGCATATTCCTTCATTATTGTTACACGAACATCAGGGTTTGTTACCGATTTAATCCTATGACCTATACCTTGGATATTCACGTTTTTTCTTTTCATATCTTTTACCATAAACTCAGGCGTTTCAACGCTGTAAAGATATTGTGTGAAATGATTGGCCGAGCCCTGAACAGCACCACCAAATCGCGGTCCAATGGTAAGTAATCCGCTGACAAGAGAAGATATTAGATCTTTCCCTGCTCGAGCAGTTACAATTGAATTATGTGCTCCAGATACGGCAGGTCCATGATCAGCCGTTAGAAGTACAACTCTTTCTAGGAAACTTGCTGCCCATTTCGGAAGTTTCTTCTTAAACCAGAGCAATCCAATAACACCACCAAGGCCATATTCATCTTCAAATATCTTGCTTATGGGGATACCACAATATCTTAATTCTTCACCACGGTCGTCAGATATGGTACTGATAAATTGTGCAGGACGTCGTATTATTCCTTGTTTTAGTGCCGTTGTATAATCAATTGGTATCTTCGGTGGTTCTACGTCTGGTTTTGGTTTTATTTTTCCCGCCTTCACTTGTTTATCAAAGGTTTGCTTGATTTTCTTATCGAAATCTTCAAAGGAATTTGGAACAACAGCACCTGCCTCTTTAAGTGCCTTGTTTTTTTCATCAGAGGTCTCACGTGCTGCACCAGCTCTCGCACCAGCATGACCAAACTGAACCTCTGCAGGGAAAACCTTTGAGCATGTTCCAATGCACCATGCAACCAACGGTTTTTTTATCTTTCCATTCTTGAGTGCATCAACAACAACATACTCATCGGTACCACCGACCTCACCTAGCAGGACTATCATTTTGATATTGGGATTCTTCTCATATCTTGTAATATGTTGAATAAATGTTGATCCAGGATACCTATCACCACCAATTGCAACCCCCTCGTATACACCATCTGTGTTACGAGCAATAATATTGTTCAACTCATTTGAAAGACCACCTGATTTAGATACATAGGCAACACTACCTGGTCTGTGCAGACGACAAGCAACAATGTTATCAAGCATTCCTGCAGTGTTTCCAATTCTAAAGCCTCCACCAGCTATGCCGCCTACTGTTGCAGGGCCAATAATCCATTTTTTCTTTTCATTGGCAATTTTTATAAGCTCTTTTGTTCTCCTCTCAGGAATACCTTCTGCAATAATTGCCACTGTTTGAATGGTTTTGGTTTCTAACGCTTCTTTTGAAGTTTGATAGGCAGATCTAAATGATGCAAAGTTCACCATGACATCTGCATCTTTATGATTTTTGACAGCTTCATTAAGCGTTTTATACATAGGAATAATTGTTTCCTTGGTTCCCCAGAAACATTTATGGAAACCCCCTCTTGTTGGATTTACAATACACGCAACGGAAGGATTTTCCCTCTTACAAATAAAATCAAAATCAAGCATGCGTTGAATCGCATTTTGTTGATAACCGAATACTATAGCCTTTGTATCTTTATCAAACAGGATGTAATCTGGTCTTTTTTTCACTTTAATCACCTCTCTCAAGCGCCATAGGAACAATTCTTGTCATATGGGTCTCAGGCCCATAGACTTCGATCGGAACGCCGAGTTCCTCACCCAGCTTCTTCATAATCTTTAAACCCTCTTGATAGTTTGGTCCTCCCCTTCTGACGTATATCTTTACATTAGTGTCAATAAGTTTCTTCTTGTAATCTTTCAAAGCCATTGTTATTCCTGCAAATGTCTTTGCAACATCTGTAAAGTTTGCAATTCCTCCACCAATAATTAAAAACTTAGGTTTACCTTTTGGTGCTTTCTCACGGGTAATAAGATCAAGGACTGTTTTAGCGTATTCGTAAGTTAGATCTCTGCTGGGATTACCACTGTATTCTCCATAGTTTGCGAGTTCATCCTTATATCCAAGATCAACAATCGTGTCAGCATAGATTACACTAGCTCCACCACCGGCAACCATTGTCCAAACCCGTCCTTCTGGATTAAGTACAGTGAGTTTAACTGAAGCACCGGTTTTTTCATCCAGCTCTTTAATAAAAAATTCTTCTTTGGAAAGTCTCCTTCCAAAAGGTGCAGGGAATGAAAGGTCACCCCATTTACTACTGCACTCAAAATGTGCGGTATCGTCTATACGTGCTACAAGATCTAATGGAACAATATTATTTTTAGAAACAACAAATGGATTAATCTCTAGGTAAGCATAACCAAGTTCTCTGTAAAATTTAAACAGACCCTTGATGAAATCTGCAAACATTTTTTTCTTGTCTTTAGGTGTGTCTTTGGGAAGTTTGCCTTCGATATTGGCTTTATCAATATCTTCCACTACGCCAATATTTATTTCCGCGACTGTATCCCACACGGATTCTATGTCAACACCACCATGATTTGAGAAATAAACAGTATCTCCATCCCGGTTGCTCTTAATAGCAACATAAAATTCACCTTCATGGGGCACATATGGTTCGATAAGGAAATGTGTTAGTTTACCAGTGACATTGCCTACTTTTGTATTTTTATTCATCCGTTCCTTTATCCATTTCTTAACTTCATCAAAACTTGCATTAGCTTTTATAAGACCGTGCTTCCCTCGTTTTCCAAAAAGCTGATCAGGCTTCACGACTAATTTCTCCTTGGTAAGCCATTTATACTTATTGGATAAATCATCCAGTTTTGTCTTGGGATCTACAAGGATAACTTTACCTGGAAAGCTAAATTCTTTACTGATATATTCAGACCAGTATTTTGCCAGCATTCTCTTTCCATCAAATTCTCTTATACCTCTTTGTGCCATATTTTTTACCTCTCATTTTTTTATTTGCCCTGTTTCCTCATATAAGCAAGTGTACCACCTGCCAGTAAAATCATTTTCTGTCTTTCGGAAAGATCATAAGTAACTTCAAATTCTGTTCCTTTAGTTTTATTCTCCACAATTATTGCTTCTCCGTCTTTAAGTCTCCTTTTTATATTTGGTATTTCCAGTTTGTCTCCTTGATCAATCCCTTCATAGTCTTTTTCATTTTTGAAATTTAGAGGAATTATTCCAAAGTTTATTAGATTTGCATTATGGATTCTTTCAAGCGACTTAGCTATAACTGCTTTTACTCCCATGTACATCGGGCAGAGTGCTGCATGCTCTCTCGAGGACCCTTGACCATAGCTGAGTCCAGCTACGATAATATTATGTTTTCCACTATCTCGAATTTTTTCAGCTCTATCATGAAATGCTGGGTCTACAACCTCAAATAAAAACTCGGAATATTTGGGAACATTTGATCGATATTTCATCTTACTTCCAGCAGGTATAATATGATCTGTGGTGATTTTGTCTTCTACCTTAATTGTTACTTCCCCAGCAATCGTTTCCGACATTGGGTCACTTGCAGGCGGGTCGCCAATATTAGGTCCTCTATATATTTTGATTTTTTCTGGATGATCCGATGGTTTTAGGAACATACTATCGTCAATATAAAACTTCTCAGGCATCTTTATATCTGGATATTTTATCCCCATTTTTTCAAGATCACGTGGATCAGTCATCTTGCCAGTGATTACTGCTGCTGCTGCGGTTTCAGGGCTTACGAGATAGGCTTGTGCACTTTTTGTTCCGGAACGACCAAGAAAGTTACGATTGCTCGTTCTAAGTGTTACTGCATCGGTTTTTGGCGACTGGCTGTTGCCTATGCAAAAACCACATGCTAATTCTGCAATACGTGCGCCTACAGAAATTAAATCAGTTAGTGCGCCTTCCTGTGCAATATTTTCCAGTACTTGTTTTGATCCAGGTGCAATAACAAAACTTACATTAGGATAAGATTTCTTGCCCTTTAATATCCGTGCAACAGTCATCAAATCCTTGTAGGATGAATTGGTGCAACTTCCAAGACACACCTGATCGACTTCCATTCCTTCAAATTCTTTAACTGTTTTGATGTTACCCGGACTGTGCGGGTAAGCCGTGAGAGGAACGATTCCTCCTAAATCGATGTCGACTACCTTGTCATACTCTGCATCAGAATCAGCCTTTAGTTCAACCCAATCTTTCTCTCGATCTTGAGCTTTTAGGAATGCCTTTGTCGTTTCGTCACTTGGAAATACAGAAGTAGTAACACCACACTCTGCACCCATATTAGTAATCGTCGCTCTCTCAGGTACAGATAAAGTTTTTACACCTTCTCCACTATATTCAAACACACAACCAACATTGCCCTTAGTGGTAAACATCTCCAGCATTTTGAGAACGATATCTTTTGCAGCAACCCATGGTTTGAGTCTTCCGTGTAAATTAACCTTAATCACCTTTGGACAAGTAAGATAAAATGGACCACCACCCATTGCCACGGCCACATCAAGACCACCGGCACCGATGGCAATCATACCAACTCCTCCGCCAGTTGGTGTATGGGAATCACTTCCAAGCAATGTTTTTCCCGGTCTACCAAAACGCTCTAGATGTACCTGATGGCAAATCCCATTTCCAGCACGTGAATAGATTATTCCATATTTTGCAGCTACACTTTGAAGATACTTATGGTCATCTGCGTTCTCAAAACCAATCTGAACAGTATTATGATCAACATAGCTAACTGACAACTCTGTCTTGACACGTGGAACTCCCATAGCTTCAAATTGAAGATATGCCATTGTGCCAGTTGCGTCTTGAGTCAATGTTTGATCGATTTTTATGGCAATCTCCCTGCCAGGTTCATATATACCTTCTACAATATGTTTTTCTAAAATCTTTTGAACTATTCCTTTTCCCATATGAACAGACCTCCCCGTTTATTGATTTCCGATAGGTGTTACCGGTAATTATTGAATTAATACTTAAACTATTTGCAAGAATTTGTACAAAATTACTTATACCTCAAATATATTTCAGGCAAATCCCCATCGTATATAAAGTATATAAAATAGGGAGGAAAAGAATATGTTAATGATAGTAAGATTATACCCAAAAACGGATCTAAGTAGAGTATGGAATTATGTCGAAAATGAAATTAAAAACGACCCATCAGAACCAATTACTCCTTTATACGCTACTCAATCAGAAGGAATGATGAATGTAGGTGTAATTTTTAATGTAGAACACACAGATGACATCGCGCGATTCATCACGGAAGAAATTGTCAAATGTGATGAAGTTCATCATACAAAAACAGTGTCACTTATGAAACCAGTTTTTTTCCCAATTCCAAAAAGGAAACCTGAAAATATCCAAAGGTATATAATACGTATCTATGCTCATCCGCGAGATTACAAGAACGTCTATGATCATTTGGTTGACCATAAGTATCCATTCAATCTATTCCCAATTTATATTTCGTATTCTCTTGGTGACGAAGATATAATTATGAGTATTGCTTCTGATTCAAAGGAGACGGTTAATAAATTCATTAGAGAACATATTAGAACTCTGGATGGCGTTGATCAATCTTCATTCTATCCAGTTTTTAGAGCTAAGCGATTTGCTCCCCTTGAAAAACTGATAGAGAAGCAGGAAAAATATTTTGCCGAGAGGGCAAAGAAAAGGTCCAAGAATGACATTGATTATGAATTTGACTGGGTTGAAAACTTTGAGGAATATGCAAAATTAACAGGAGCCTTTCCTGGAGCTTACTAAAAAAATTTGGTTTATAAGGTGGAATTATGACTGAAGAAAATATATCTGTGTTGCTAGACGAAAAACGTGTTTTTAAACCAAAAGAAGAGTTTGTAAAACAAACGAATGTGAAGCAGTGGATGGACAAACATGGAATAAAAAATCTTGATGAATTACATAAAAAAGCAGAAAACTGGAAATGGTTCTGGGAAGAAATTTCAAAAGAATTGGTCGAATGGTATAAACCATATAAAAAGGTAGTAGAGTGGGATGCTCCATGGGTTAAATGGTTTGTAGATGCTAAATATAATATTGTACATGATGCACTTGACAAACATGCAAATAGCTGGAGGAAGAACAAGATTGCTTTTATTTTCGAAGGTGAGCCCGGTGATGTGCAAAAGTTGACTTATAATGACCTTTATATCGAGGTCAATAAATTTGCTAATTCATTAAAAAAAATTGGTGTGAAAAAGGGGGACCGCGTAGGCATTTATATGCCAATGATTCTTGAACTGCCTATTGCTATGCTTGCTTGTGCAAAGATCGGAGCGATTCATTCTGTTGTATTTTCAGGTTTTAGTTCACTTGCTTTCAGAGATAGAGTTAATGATTGTGAGGCAAAGGTTGTTATCACTTGTGATGGATTTTGGCGACGTGGTAAAAAGGTCTATCTTAAAGAACAAGCTGATGTTGCTCTTGAAGAAGCACCAAGTGTTGAGCATGTCATAGTATGCAAGCGTACTGGTGATGGAGTTCCTTGGACTGCTGGTAGAGACGTCTGGTGGCATGATCTTGTTTTTGATGCTCCTAAAAAGTGCGAAACTGAGAAACTAGACGCAAATGATCCATTGTTTTTCTTGTATACATCTGGTACTACAGGCAAACCAAAAGGTATTATCCATGCACATGGAGGTTATGCTGTTGGTACTGCTTATACACTCAAATGGGTATTTGATATTAAGGACGAGGACATCTGGTGGTGTGCTGCTGATATTGGTTGGATAACCGGTCATTCTTATATTGTGTATGCACCGTTAATTCTTGGTGCAACCTCTGTTTTATATGAAGGTGCACCTAACTGGCCACAGCCTGACCGCTGGTGGGAGATCATAGAAAAATACAATGT
>Ga0180433_10009732_pt1 | contig 11706 bp, 13 predicted proteins | sample SS_ome_8_FD_132980 | JGI IMG/M metagenome (GOLD analysis project Ga0180433, IMG submission 132980) | Hypersaline lake sediment archaeal communities from the Salton Sea, California, USA - SS_1_D_1 metaG | ecosystem: Environmental > Aquatic > Non-marine Saline and Alkaline > Hypersaline >... | reverse complement strand
TTTTACTGGTGCTGTGTTAAGAGCCATACTTAAAGACGAAAAAATTAAGCTTCTGAATAAGATTAAAGCTATTAATCCTAATTCAAAGATTAAGATTTCTGATAAAATAACTATAGAATTGATTAATGTTACACACTCTACTCCTCACGCGTCTATTATTGCAATTCATACTCCTTATGGTGCTGTTGTTTATGCCGCAGATTTCAAGCTGGATAATTCCCCGACTTTAGGGGCAAAGCCAAATTACAAGGCTCTTGAAAAGCTGGGCAATAAAGGTGTTGCTGTAGCGATTGTTAATGCTTTGTACGCGCCTTATGATGGTAAGTGTCCTTCTGAAAGTGTTGCTAAAGAGATGCTTCGGGGTGTTTTGATGGATGTTGATTCTAGAGGTAAAGCGATTATTGCTACAACATTCTCTTCACATATTGCAAGATTAAAATCAATTTGTTTTTTTGCAAAAAAACTCAATAGAAAAGTCGTTTTCTTGGGACGCTCACTTGCAAAGTATATTAATGCTGCAGGAGAAGCGAATATTGCTCATCTTGAAAAAGAAGGCGAGGTTTGCAGGTTTGCCAAGCAGATTGCTAGAAAACTAAAGCAGATTCAAAAAGACGGGCCTGAGAAGTATCTTTTGATTGTTACAGGTCACCAAGGTGAGCCTAAAGCTACTTTATCTAAGATGTCTACTGGAATTTATCCGTTCTTGTTTGAGGATGAAGATGAAGTTATATTTTCTTGTAACGTCATTCCTACTCCGATTAATAAGGCTTATAGAGAGATTCTTGAAGATCATTTAAAGAATAAAGGCGTGCGGATTTTTAAGGGCGCTCATGTTTCAGGTCATGGTAGGAAAGAAGATATCAGGGATCTTATAAAGCTGTTAAAGCCTGCTAATATAGTGCCTGTTCATTGTGAAAAGCCTGCTATGGATGCTTTTCTTGAGTTAGGTTCTAAGATGGGTTTTGAAGAAGGTAAGACTGCTCATCAGCTTTTAAATGGCCAATCTTTATTTATCGAATAACTATTGCAAAATAACAAAATATTTATATTAGGGAATACTTCTTGTTTTTAGGGGGTTATAAAATGAAGATAACATTAGCAGATTCAACTTATTTAAAAGACAGCATTACTGTTATTTCTGAATTAGTGCATGAAGCACGGTTTAAGCTTACTAAAGAAGGCATTGAACTTATTGCAATGGATCCTGCAAATGTCGCCATGGTTGTTTATAAGCTACTGTCTAGTGCTTTCACAGAATATGAGCTAGATAAAGATACCGAGATTGCTATTAATCTTGCTAACTTAAAGCAGATTCTACGAAGAGCAAAAGCTAATGATATTGTTTCTTTAGAGTCTGGTTCAGATAACAAGCTTAAGATTACATTAAAAGGTAAATCTGTGAGAACGTTTAGTCTTCCTTTGATTGATATTGAAGAATCTGAACAAAAAGTTCCAAACCTTTCTTTTCCTGTAGTGATTTCTACAGCATCTCATGTATTAAATGATGCTATTGATGATGCAGATATTGTTGCTGAGTCTGTTACTTTTGCTGCAGAGCCGGAAAAAATGATGATTAGTGCTGAAGGTGATTTATCAAAAGCCAGTATTGATATCCAAGCTGATGAGCTTACCAAGATTGCATCTGATACTAAAGCAGCAGTTAAAGCAAAATATTCTATTGAATACCTTAAGAAAATGATTCTCGGAGCAAAACTTGCTGACGAAGTTAGTATTCATTTTAGTCAGGATTATCCTCTTAAATTAGAGTATAAGGTTGTAGATAAAGTTTTATTGAGCTTTATTCTTGCTCCGCGTGTAGAAAACGATTAAAAAAATAATTTATTTTTTTATTTCTTGCCGAAATAAAACATTTTTTCTATTGATACATCGTCTGGAGAAAATCCGCCTTGTTTTGGGTGTTCTTTGCTTTCAGGTTTTTGTGGAAACTTTGTTTGTGTTTCTTGCACAGGTTTTTCTTGTGTTTGTTTATCTTGTAGTTTAGATGCTGTTTTCTGATCCGCTTTCAGCATTTCTATTTCTGCTTGCATTGCTGCAACTGTTTCTTTTAATGCCTTTACTTCCTGAGCTATTTGCCGGTTTTGTCTTTCCAGCATTATTTGATATTGATTATCAAAGCAGTCTTTTGATTTTTGTGATGATTTGTTTCTTTCTATTACTTGTTTGAATGCTTCATCTCTCACCATTTCTCCAGCTTGGCTGAATGCTTGTGCTGTGCTGTCTGCCATTCCATGTTTTTTTAGTTCTTTGCTTAATTCATTCATCTTTTTTAGTTTTTGTACATCCATTTATATCAGCTCTATTGTTCTAGGATTAGATAGCCTTCTTCATCAACTGAAAATACTTTTTTTTGTTTTGTTGGTTTTTCTTCTATTACTGGCTGTGCTCTTGCTCCCACCATTTTTTTATTTCGTGCAGGAGGTATTTTTGCTCTTTTAACTGTTGAAAGCCTCATAGAGCATTTTTCGCAGTATACTTTTTTACCCTCTTTTTTTCCAATACAATATGGGCATACTGGTTTCCCGCACCAGTTGCAGGCTCCTACAGTATTTCGCCTATGTTTTGTGCATCTCATATAGGTTCCCCTTCTTTTTTCTTAATTATAGCTTCTATATAAACATTACTATCCTGCATACTTGCTTTATTAAAAAATAAGCATTTTTACAATTATCGTCACCAGAATTCCCACTAATGCCCCAACTATCACTTGTTTTAGCGTGTGATGTTTTCTTACGTTTATTGCATCGTGTGCTACTATTATTGAGAAAGCTAATGTTACGCAAAATAAAGCAGATGAGAATCCTGAGACTATGCCTATTGCTGTTGTTAATGCGCTTACAAATGCTGTGTGAGCGCTGGGCATTCCTCCGCATCTAAAAAATGATTTTTTTGTTTTAGAAAAAATAGATTTGCTTGCCTGGGCAATAAACCAGGCAGCGAATATGCTTATTAAAATAAATTTCATGCAGCTGCTTCTTCGTTTTCTTCTGAATAGCTAGGCATCGCGGTCTTTGAGATAATCATTATGTCGCCTATTGATTTAACTAATTGATGCGGCACGATTACTCCTTTTGCAGATCCAAGTATTTTGTTTAAGATTGAGTTTTTTGATGCTTTGACTCTCCATCCTTGTACTTTTGTAGGTGATAATTGAACTTCTTCTATTTCTCCAAAATACTCTCCTTGATCAGTAAAGACTTTCATGTCATAACAGTCAGTTAATTTTTTCATCTTTAACATAGCCAATCCCTCCTTTAAGTATGATTTTTTAGAAAACGCTCGTATATATAAACTTTTTGGAACACGAGTATCTATTTTTACTCGAAAGCTATTTAAATACACATAATTATTAAGATTATTATGAAATTTAAGAATTTGATGATTATCGGCACTTCTCATATTGCCAAGCAGAGTATAGATGAAGTGACTGATGTGATTTTAAAAGAAGAGCCGGATATTGTTGCATTAGAATTAGATAAGAAAAGATTAAGTGCTTTGTTGAGCAAGAAAAAAGAAAAGATTTCTATTAAGGATATCAAGCATGTAGGTATTAAAGGCTGGCTTTTTGCAGTTGTAGGTGCATGGGTTGAGAAAAAGCTGGGTGACCAGGTTGGCGTAAGTCCTGGTTCTGATATGGTTGCAGCGTTTAAGGCTGCTAGAAAATCTAAGGCAAAAATTGCTTTGATTGATCAGGATATTGAAATTACTTTAAAGCGTTTTTCTAAAGAATTGACTTGGAGAGAAAAATGGAATTTTTTTGTTGATCTTTTGAAAGGTTTGATTTTTCGAAAGACTGAGATTGGTTTTGATTTAAGCACTGTTCCTACGCAGGCCACTATTAGCAAATTGATTAAAAAAGTTAAGAAGCGGTACCCTAATATTTACAAGGTTTTGATTGTTGAACGAAACAAGGTTATGGCTTCTAATCTTGCCAGTTTGTTGATGCAGTTTCCTGAAGATAAGATTGTTGCCATAGTTGGCGCAGGTCATGAAAAAGATATTCTAAATCTTGTTAAAATAAAATTAAAAGAATGATTGTAATTCTGCATGTTAAAGTTCTCAAAAATAACTATAGATATTTGATAAATCTAAATACCGCTCATATTCTGCAGCATAAAAAAATACGGCATTGCTTTTTCAAACTTATCTAAACAATAATATTTATATACTTCATTTATAAATAGTCTAATTTATGGGCGCAATAAGCTGGCACGAATATAAAGATAGAATTAAAAGATATTTTTGGTTTAATAAAACAGAGACTCGCGATTTTATTCTAATCATATTTATTTTTGCGTTTATTTTGTCTTTTGACCAGTGGGGTTCTGCGCAGTTTAATGCTGTTTCTGGTGTTAAGAATTTTGTCCTTGCTTTATTGATTGTTTTTATATCTGTTTTTTTGCATCATGCTGTTCAGCGTCTTGGTGCTTTGTATTTTGGATACAAACCTGAGCAAAAGATTTGGTGGTTTGGAATCTTGATTAGCTTGATTTTTGTGTTTTTTTCTAATGGCAGGATTCCGGTTTTTGCAGGAAGTTTTTTGCTGATTCATATGCTTTCTGCTCAGCGTCTTGGAAAGCATCGGTATGGTCCTAGTTTAAAGACATTTGGATACGTAGCTATGCTCGGCCCATTGGCAAATCTGTTTTTTGCAGGTTTGTTAAAAGTCATTAATTCTGGTGTTGATTCTTCTTTCTTGAATTTGATGATTGGCTTTAATTTTTTGTATGCAATTTATAATGCAGTTCCTTTTCCTCCTCTTGATGGTTCTAGGATGCTTTTCAGCTCCAGGCTTGCTTATTTTTTCTTTGCTGGTTTGATGACTGGATTTATCTTGCTGGTGTATGTAATTGGGTTTTCTTTGTTGATTGCATTTATTCTTGCTTTGTTAGTTGGTTTTATTTTTTGGATTTTGTTTTTCTTGATGTTTGAGCGCTACTGGTCTTAACCACTGGACACTGGACAATCACGCAAAAGATATTTAAACTATTTTTTTAAAGAATATATTATGAATAGTGATTTCAAGCCAAGACTGTATCAAGAAACAATTTTATCTACATGTGTTGAAAAAAATACATTAGTTGTGCTTCCTACAGGAATGGGAAAAACTGCTGTTGCAGTAATGCTTGCAAAACAGCGCCTCTCTAATTTTCCAAACTCAAAAATTTTATTGCTTGCTCCGACAAAACCTTTAGCAAAACAGCATTTAAAAACTTTTCAAGACCTTCTGGATTTTGATGATACTAAAATGGTATTATTCACAGGAGAAATTCCTCCGAAAAAACGGCAGGAGCTGTGGAAAGATGCTCAATTGATTTTTTCAACACCGCAGGGCTTGGAAAATGATATTATCTCAAAAAAAATAGATCTCTCTAAAGTTTCTTTGCTTGTTTTTGATGAAGCGCACAGGGCTGTTGGCGATTATGCTTATGTTTTTATTGCAAAGCAGTATGAAAAGTTTGCAGATTTTCCAAAAATATTGGCATTGACTGCCTCTCCTGGAACTGATGTTGAAAAGATTACAGAAGTCTGCCAGAATCTTCATGTGCAAGGTGTTGAAATCCGCAGCGATTCTGATCCAGATGTTGCAGAATATGTGCAAGATGTTCAGATTGATTGGATTAAGGTAAATCTTCCTCCTACTTTTTTGAAAATTCAAGGTGTGTTAAATAATTGTATAAAATCTAAGGTTATTGAAATGAAAAAATACGGCCTCGGCAAGCGTATTTTGTATAATTCTAAGAGGGAATTTCTTGCTCTGCAAAAATCATTGCATGCAAAAATGAGTTCTGGTGACCGGGATTTTTCTGTAATGAAGTGTATCAGTCTTCTTGCAGAAGCTATGAAAGTCCAGCACGGGTTGGAACTGCTTGAAAGCCAGGGAATCTCTGCTTTGCACTCTTATCTTGAAAAGATTTTTGCAGAATCTAAGACTTCTAAAGTTAAAGCAACGCAGAACTTGGTTGCAGACACTCATTTCAAGGCAGCTAGAATATTGACGCAAAAATTATTTGATGCAGGTGTCGAGCATCCTAAGCTCGAAAAAGTAAAAGAAGCAGTGACAAATGAATTCAAGAACACTCCAAAAGGAAAAATCATTTTATTCACTCAATATAGGGATTCAGCAGCAAAACTCCATGAAGTGATAAAAGATATTCCTGGAGTTTTTCCAATAGTTTTTGTTGGCCAGGCAAAAAAAGGAAACTCCGGCCTTAGTCAAAAAAAGCAAATTGAAATTCTTGATCAATTTAGGGATGGTATGTATAATGTTTTGATTGCTACCAGTGTTGCTGAAGAAGGTCTGGATATTCCTAAAGTTGATTTAGTTATGTTTTACGAGCCTTTGCCTAGTGCAATAAGAACAATCCAAAGAAGAGGTAGGACAGGAAGGCAGGATAAAGGAAAAGTTATTGTTTTTCTTGCAAAAAATACTCGTGATGAGGGTTATCGATGGGCGTCTTTTCATAAGGAAAAAAGAATGCATAAGATTTTAGATGATTTAAAGAAAAAATTAAAATTACGGATTGAAGCTCAGCCAAAGCTTTCAAAGTTTTGTGAAAATGTTCAAAAAGTTAAGATTTTTGCAGATTATCGCGAGAAAGGCTCTGGCACAATAAAAGAATTATGTGATTTGAATATTGATTTAAAGCTTGAGATGCTTGATTCTGCTGATTATGTTTTATCCTCGCGGGTTGGTGTGGAGATCAAGAAAGTAAAGGATTTTGTTGACTCTATTGTCGATGGAAGATTATTAGGACAATTAAAGATTCTTAAAGAAAAGTTTGAAAAGCCGGTAGTAATAATTGAAGGTCAAGAAGATTTGTTTTCTGTAAGAAACGTTCATCCTAATGCAATCAGAGGAATGCTTGCCACAATTGCAGTTAGCTATGGCATTCCTATAATTCACACAAAAGATTTCAAAGACACTGCGCACACTCTTTTAGCAATGGCTAGAAGAGAGCAGGAAAAGAACTGCGATAAAGATTTTTCTCTTCACATCTCAAGAAAACCACTCACTCTAAAAGAACAGCAGGAGTATATTGTTTCTTCTCTTCCTAATGTCGGACCGTCTGCTGCAAAAGAACTCCTCAAGCACATGAAGACAGTAAAGAACATTATCAATGCAGATGAGCAAGAATTAAAGAAAGTCAATAAAGTCGGAAATAAGATTGCTAAAGCAGTCAAAGATGTTGTTGAGAAAGAATATGATCAACAGTAAGCCTTATATATTTTGCTCTATTCTATTAAAGCATGATTCTCAAGAGATTAAAGAAAGGAGATACTGTTGGATTAGTCGCGCCTTCTAATTATACTGATGAGGAAAAAGAGATACTTCTAAACAATGCCGTAAAGATTGTTGAAGGGTTTGGATTAAATGTTAAAAAGGGAAAATACATTACCACACAAAATAAGTATTGCACATCTGCAGGAACACCAGAAGAAAGAGCTTCTGATATAAATGCAATGTTTGCAGATAAAAACATCAAAATGATTTGGTGTGTTCAGGGCGGCGTGACTGCAAATGAGGTTCTTGATTTGCTGGATTATGATTTAATCAAGAAAAACCCTAAGATTTTCATGGGTCTAAGTGATAATACTGTTTTATTGAATGCAATCAACAAGAAAACAGGATTAATTACGTTCTATGGTCCTGATGCAAAATCAGGAAACAAGGATGAATACTTTGATTCAGAATATTCGCATGAGGAATTTCAGAAACGTTTAATGCAGGGGTCGGGAGAGATAGATAAAATATCCGGATGGAAGTGCATAAGAAAAGGAAGAGCAAAAGGAAAAATTATGGGCGGGCATTTAGGCTGCCTTCTGAAACTCGCAGGGACAGAATACTGGCCAGAAATAAATAATTCTATACTCATATTAGAAGGATATCGCGCAGACATACGAACAACTCAATGGCGGCTGATGCAGCTAAAACAAATGGGTATATTTGACAAACTTGCAGGAATTGTAATAGGGTTTGTATATGGTTTTGACAAGGATTCTCAATTAGGTGCAGATGGAAATAGAGTCTATTTTGAAGACTTGGTATTGGATGTAACAAAGGGTTATGATTTTCCAATTTTAAAGATTAATGAATTCGGGCACAAATGTCCCTGCACAATACTTCCTATCGGCGGTATGGCTGAGCTAGATGCAGAAAATAAAGAATTCAAAATAGAAAAGTGCGTTGATTAATCAATCAATTCCTTATGTGCATTAACAAAAGCCTTTATGCTTCTGTCATATGTTTTTTCGATTTCTGGAGGGAATAAGCATCCAGGAATCTCTCCTCTCTCGCGGTGCTCTCTTATGCAGTCACAGCAGATTCCTTTGTTAGGGCATCCAGGATATGTGCAGGTGCAGTCTTGTAGATTTTTTTCTTTTTGGCATTCCATTTTATATTTTCATTTCATTTAATCTTTTGATTCTGGAATCCATTGCAGGATGTGTTGAAAACAAACTTACAAGTCCTTGTGCAGAAAATGGATTTGTTATAAATAAGCTGCTTGTTGCAGTATTCCCGAATTTTATGTGATTGTTTTTGTTTGCTTGCTCTAATTTTTTCAAAGCGCTTGCTAGTGCTTTTGGTTCTTTTGTGAATTCAGCTCCTGTTGAGTCTGCTAAATACTCTCTTGATCTGGATATTGCTAGTTGTATTATCACTGCTATTATTGGTGTTAGTATTGCTAAGAAAAGCAAGCTTAAGCCATTTCCTCCTCTGTCATCTCGCATTCCTCCGAATATTGCTGCAAATCTTGCCATCATTGCAAGGTAAGATATGACTGCTGCGATTGTTGCAGCTATTGTTGCTACTAGTATGTCTCTGTTTTTTACGTGTGCAATTTCATGCGCGATTACGCCTTTTAATTCTTGTTCATTTAATATTTTCAAGATTCCTTGCGTGCATGCAACAACCGCATTTTGTGGGTTTCTTCCTGTTGCAAATGCATTTGCGTTTTCTGTAGGCACTATATACACTTTTGGTTTTAATATGCCTGCGTTTTTTGATACTTCTGAAACTATTTTGTGCAATTGAGGATATTCTGATTTGATTGCTGGTTTTGCTTTGTACATTCTTAAGACTATTTTATCAGAATAAAAATAGCTTCCAAAATTCATTATTACTGCTATTGCAAGTGCTATTGTCAGACCGTAATTTCCGCCGATAAAATATCCTGCTGCAAGCATTAGTCCTGTTAATAATCCTAAAAGGATTACTGTTTTTAGTTGATTCCACATGATTTTCACCTGTTTTATTTGTATTGTAATAATATTTGTTGTAATATTTCGGGGTTTTTAGCTATTGCAAAAATTATTAAGCCCCAGAATAATATCAGGATTAGCCCAAATATGGTTATTGGAATGACATACATAAGAATTGCTTTAGTTTTGTTTATCTTATGCAGCTGCATTGTTCCGATTATTAGTATCACAAGCCCGTATATAGAGGCTACAAGTCCTATTGCAGGTATCCATCCAAAAAGAAACTGCGGCGTTCTTGAATAAACAAAAAGCTGGTATGTTTTTTCATATCCTGCTTTGCCCCCGAATATTAATATCCAGGCATAAAGCAGACCAGCCACTACAAAACTGCCTAAGAGTCCTATTAAATATCCTATTACTTGATTTATTGCTAGCCAGCCATAATTTTGCAATGTTGGTATCGTAAGCGCAAAGCTTTCTAGTATATGCCTATATAGAGGTATCATTGCAATTGAAAACAAGAATCCAATTACCGTGCTGAAAAAAGATAATATTGCAAAATAAACAAATGCTTTCTTGTATCCTTTCTCTTTCTGTATTCGCTGGAAAAATTTTTTGGGTTCTATTAAAACATCTTTGATTTTTTTTAGCATTGTCATATTTTAATTTGATACTTGTTCATTTTTAAAGATTTTGTTTACACTGGACACTCTATCGCAACTAATATATACTAGAGCGTGTTCATTTATTTTGGGGGTAGTATGGCTATTCATCTAAGCACGCTGTTAAAGCACTACAAAAGAAAAGATGTATGTGAAGCTATTGTTAAAGCTGCAGATGATAAAGAGATTGCGATAAAATTCGGTGACAAGGGTTTTGGTAAAAGGCCTGATGCTTTAAAACACCCGAAAGATGTTCTAGAATTTGCAAAGAAAGGTGCTACTTCTTTCCACTGCTCTGAAGAATTATGGGTTAATCCTCTTCAATTAAATCCTAGTCTAAAGCGTTCTGATATGGATGATATTAGAAAAGGCTGGGATTTAGTATTAGATATTGATTGTCCTGAATTAGAATATTCTAAGATTGCTGCAGATTTGTTGGTTAATGCATTGAAGTATCACGGCATAAATTCATTTTCAGTAAAATTTTCAGGGAATCATGGTTTTCATATTGCGGTTCCATTTAGTGCTTTTCCAAAAACAGTCCATGGAAAACCGACTAGAATTTTGTTTCCAGAGGGTCCTAGAAAGATTGCAGCATATCTTGCTGAAATGATTAAGCCGCATCTTGCAAAAAAGCTTATTGCTTTTCATGATATAAAGACTATCTGCAAAAATATTGACAAGCCATTTAAAGAAGTTGTAAAAAATGGAAAATTTAATCCGTTTGAAGTCTTGCAGATTGATACTGTTTTGATTGCCACACGGCATTTGTATAGGATGCCTTATTCATTTAATGAAAAGTCTGGTTTGATAAGTGTTCCAATAAAGCCGGAAGATATAATGAATTTTGATAAAAAAGATGCTGTCGCGTCTAAAGTTTCTGTCGATATGCAGTTTCTGGATATCAAACCAGTGCCTAATGAAGCGAAAAAGCTAATCATTCAAGCTTTTGATCATAATATTGAAGAGGAAAAGATTGAAATTAAAGAAACAAGAGAGTTTTCTAGTCCTGAAGATGCTGTTCCTGAAGAATATTTTCCTCCTTGCATAAACACGATTTTAAAAGGTTTAAAAGACGGCAAAAAGCGGTCGTTGTTTGTTTTGGTTAATTTTCTTACAAGCTGTGGCTGGGATTATGATAAGATAGAAGAATTTCTTTTATCCTGGAATGAAAAAAATCCTGAGCCTTTAAGAGAAGTGAACATCAAAGGCCAGTTAAGATATCATAAAGCAAACAAGAAAAAAGTTCTTCCTCCTAATTGCAATAATCAATCGTATTATAAGGATATGCATATTTGTAATCCTGACAATTTTTGTCGAAAAATCAAGAATCCAGTTAACTATGCTATCCTTAAACAAAAGTTAACTAATTTAACAAAAAAGAAGAAAAAAGTGAAAAAAGCTAAAAAGACTAACCCTGCCCCTATTGACCAATAGCAACCTTTATAAACAAACCCTGGTTTCTTAATGAAATCTGACTAGCCTGAAAAAAAAGCCTTTCAGTACAAACGTCGGAGGTGGAGAAAAACTCCTTACTTCTTAAGAAAGGCTGCAGTAGGGTTTCAGTCGGTGCAAAGAGAGGTACTAAACTAAAGTACCCCATTCAAAAATGCCAACAAAAAGAAGCCCAAGGAGAGGAAGTATGCAGGTTTGGCCGAGAAAAAGGGCCAAGTCGATAATAGCTAGAGTCAGATCCTGGGCCCAATCTAAAGAAGCAAAACCATTGGGATTTGCGGGTTATAAGGTTGGAATGACCCACATTTTTGTGACTGACAGCAGACCTAACTCAATAACAAAAGGCGAGGATATAAGATGGCCTGTC
>Ga0180433_10009730_pt1 | contig 11707 bp, 13 predicted proteins | sample SS_ome_8_FD_132980 | JGI IMG/M metagenome (GOLD analysis project Ga0180433, IMG submission 132980) | Hypersaline lake sediment archaeal communities from the Salton Sea, California, USA - SS_1_D_1 metaG | ecosystem: Environmental > Aquatic > Non-marine Saline and Alkaline > Hypersaline >... | reverse complement strand
TTTCTTGCCATCAATCGTTAGAGCGATTTTCTTAACTTTTACCAGTACGCTTCCCCTTGTTCTCTCCCTAAGGGAGAGGAAATCTCAGCATGGAAATTATCTTTCTAAACTGGTTTACTACCACCTAAAAGAGCCCTTGCACCTTGCCCGTCTTCGTGTCAACATCCACCCTTCTGAAGGCTGGATCTGAGCTTGTGCCCGGCATAAGGCTGATTGTGCCGGCGCAGGGGCAGAGGAATTTCGCCCCGGAATAAATCAGCACATCGCGTATAGGTAGGGTCCATCCCTTGGGGACACCCTTAAGGGTTGGGTCATGCGTCAGGCTCAGGTGGGTCTTCACCATCATGGTAGCGTATTCATTATATTTAGGATCAGCTTCAAACATCTTGGCTTTAGCCTCTGCATCAGGTGTCCATGATACGCCGTCAGCCCCATACACAACTTTGGCAATCTTGTCTACGCGCTCTCGCAGCTTCATTTCTGAGGGATAAAGGAATTTGAAGTCGTTCTTTTCTTGACAGGCTTCCATAACCACGTCAGCAAGCTCCAGGGCACCATCACCACCCTTGAGCCAGTGTTCGCTGAGTGCACAGCGTGCACCAGCAGCCTCCGCTGCTTTGCGTACCATGGCAATCTCTTCCTTAGTGTCTGTGTAGAAGGAGTTAATGCAAACAACCGGATTGATGCCTGATGTCCTGATTGTATTTATGTGGTGCAGCATATTGGGAAGGCCTTTCTCCAGAAGTCCTAGGTCTTCTTTGGTGTAGGACTCGGGCAGGGGTAGACCAGCCACTACCTTGGGGCCGCCACCATGCATCTTCAATGCCCTGATAGTCGTGGTAAGCACCGAAACATGCGGTTTGAGACCACTATAGCGACACTTGACATTCCAGAACTTCTCGAATCCTATGTCTGCAGCAAAGCCACTCTCGGTAACGTGGTAATCAAACATCTTCAGCCCGATTCGGTCGCCGATGATGGAGGATTGCCCCACGGCAATGTTGGCAAAGGGACCGGCGTGCACCATACAGGGCTGATATTCAACAGTGCACATCAGGGTAGGATTAATAGTATTGCGCATCCAGGCGGTCATGGCCCCTCCCACCTCTAGGTCCTGGGTGGTAACAATATTGCCGTCTCTATCAAAGGCTACGGTAATTTCATCCATCCTTTTGCGCAGGTCTGCCAGGTCCGTGACAATAGATAACATAGCCATAAGCTCTGAGCTTACAGCAATCCCGAACCTCGACTGAATTGTGTAGCCGTCCATGCGCCCACCAAGCCCTATAACGATATTCCTGAGGCTCTGGGCGCAGAAGTCTAAAATCCAGCCCATTTCTACTCTTGTAGGATCGATGTTCAATCGGCGCATCCGGGTACGCTTGGCTAGTTCCGCATCGTTATAATTACGTTCGTGCTGCATTCTGGCGGTAAGCGCCACCATGGCCAGATTGTGGGCATTCATTATATCGTTGATGTCCCCGGTAAGCCCCATAGAAAATTCGGTCATGGGGATAAGCAGCGCATTGCCACCACCGGCAGCGGTACCCTTGATATTCATGGTTGGGCCACCTGAGGGTTGACGTATACAGCCGCCCACATTTTTACCCCTTTTACCCATGCCTTCCAATATGCCCATGGTAGTGGTAGTTTTTCCCTCTCCCAATGGGGTAGGGGTTATGGCAGTTACCTCAATATACTTACCATCCGGCTTGGTCTTTAGGCGCTCGATGATTTTCATAAAATCGAGCCTGCACAGTTTCCCGAAGGGAATAATTTCATCCTTCTGCAAGTTCAGTTTTTCCCGCCACGCATCAGGCGTCGGCATGTTTTCTTCAGCAGCTTCCGCAATCTGCCAGTCTTTCATCTTTGTTGCATCGTAGGCCATGATATTCTCCTTTCTTCTCCTTTTTATATATTATTTGCTCTTGCGCTCAGCCCTGCGCTCAGCCGCTACCACTGTGTTTACCATAAGCATGGTGATCGTCATGGGGCCAACTCCTCCGGGCACCGGGGTAATAGCACTGGCTTTCTCTTTTACCGCCTCAAAATCCACGTCCCCCCTGAGGTCAGCTACCTGCTTGCTGGGGTCCTTCTTGCTGGGCTTCCAGCCCACCCGATTTACGCCAACGTCAATTACCACTACTCCCTCTTTCACCATGTCCGCTTTGATAACTTCTGGAGAACCCATTGCGGCAACCAGGATGTCGGCCTGCCTGGTGATTTCTGCCATGTTCTTGGTGCCTGTATGCAAGACTGTCACAGTGGCGTTAGCACGCTTGTTTTTCTGTACTAGCATAGCCATGAGGGGCTTGCCTACTATGTTGCTTCGACCGCATATGACCACATGCTTGCCTTCCGGGGGATTGCCACTGCGGACCATTAACTCCACTGCGCCATGTGGCGTGCAGGGCATGAAATATGGGTCTCCAATGAGCATCTTGCCCACGTTGACAGGATGGAAGCCATCCACGTCTTTAGCCGGGTCAATGAGATTCAGCACTTTATCCGCATTGATGTGTTTCGGTAATGGCAATTGCACCAGTATGCCGTCAACGTGCTCGGCTTTATTCATTTCTGTTACTTTAGAGAGGAGCTCCTCCTCTGAGGCACTTTCAGGCAGGACAATAGTTTGTGACCACACGCCTATCTCTTCGGACGCCTTTTCCTTGCCCGAGACATAGGAAACGGATGCCGGATCCTCTCCCACACGGATCATGACGAGACCCGGTGTTACGTCCTGTTCCTTGAGCTTGGATACTCGTTCCGTCAGTTCAGTCCTGATCTCCTTGGCTATCTCGCTCCCCGATATTATCTTCGCCGTCATTTAAACCTCCTTTCCTAAATCTTAGCTTGTCGCTTTATTAACCGTTCTCGGCTGGGCAGTACCAAGACGTGCTGCTATATCCTGTACTCGGTTGATGACCTCTGGACTTGAATTGATGAGCAGGGAATTGCCAAGACCAGCTTCTATTACACTCTGATCGTAGGGAATAAAGCCGAGAAATTCAAAATCTGGCATGGCAGAAGTAAGCAAATCCCTGTCCTGTTCACTGCGGACCTTGTTAGCCACTGCAGCGATGTTTTCTAAACCTATATCTTTTGCCAGCTCTCTTATCCTGTAGGCTGTTTCAATACTTGCCTTGCCCGGTTCTACCACAATAATCATCTTGTTTACGGCTCTAGCCGTTGCCCGCCCCAGATGCTCGATCCCAGCCTCCATATCTATTATGACTACTTCATTTCTCCGCAAGAGTATATGGGCAAGTAAAGCTTCCAGCAAGGCATTTTCGGGACAATAACACCCACTACCACCCTTCTTTAACCGCCCCATTACCATTAATTTGACTCCATTATGTACTACCCAATACTTTTCCGGGATATCATCAACCTTGGGATTTAATTTAAAGTAAGGAGCTGCCTGGCCGGGACGTACCCCTGTCCTTTCTTCAATCAGGTCTCCCATCTCGGATATGGGAGCTATCTTCTCTGGATGAGGAAAGTCGAGAGCAGTTGCCAGGGTAGCATTCGGGTCGGCATCTATGGCCAGAACAGAGTAACCCAACTTAGTAAGTATAGTAGAAAGGAGAGAGACTAGCATTGTTTTTCCCACTCCCCCTTTGCCACTAACGGCAATTTTCATTTCCAAGCCAAGAATTATATCCTGCATTAACAAAAGAAATCAAGCCAGAAAACGACTATCATGCAATGGAGACGAGACTATATATCCCAAAAGATACTTCTTCAACTGATTTCGCTAGCCTGGCAATTATGTAAAAGCGGAGTAAAATGAAGTTACCAACAACAGTTTGCTCGTAAAAAGCAGACAGTGATAGAATGTAACGTCGAGGTTGCACCAGGTGGTCTACACCATTCAGCTGGGCAACATTTGTTCTGTCTAGGGGGAGGTGTTATGTCATACGAATATGAAATAAATGAACTGGCCAAGGAAGAGTCCTGGCGAATGTTTAGAATAATAGGCGAATTTGTGGAAGGCTTCGATAGCCTCTCAGGTATTGAACCGGCAATAACCATATACGGCTCGGCCAGGCTGGAGGTGGACGAAAAGCTGTATGCAGAGACGGAGGAAATAGCCTATCGGCTTGGACAGCTCGGCTTCTCAATTGTAACTGGCGGTGGCCCGGGAGTAATGGCAGCCGCCAACAAAGGTGCATTGAAGGCCGGGGTTAAATCCGTCGGGCTGAATATCTCCCTCCCCGAAGAACAAATCTGTAATGACTATGCCACAAAGGTGATAACGTTCGATCACTTCTTTACTCGGAAAGTCATGCTGGTGAAATATGCTGCTGCCTTCGTCATAATGCCGGGTGGCTTAGGCACGCTTGATGAAGTGACGGAGGTACTAACTCTGATGCAGACCCACAAGATTAAACCTTTTCCTATAGTATTGTTTAACAGCGAATTTTGGGAGGGATTCCTGGATTGGCTGCGGAGCACAGTCTTATCCAGGAAGTATATCTCTGAGAGTGATTTCGACCTGTTGAGGGTTCTGGATAGCCCTGAGGAGGTAGTTGAGGCTATTCGGAAGTGGTATGTTGGGCGGGAGGTTATTGGCAAGAAAGCCTTGCTCAGGTAGATTCCGGTCTACATTTTTATCTTTTAGTGCCCGATATGATGTTTGGCGAGATAAAAAATCCCGTTGTCGTTACTTATTTTGATGTGTGATTGCCCCTTGAAGGCCTAATAACCCTCCTCGTTAGCTTGACACTGGGTAATTTGCGGTGTAGAATTCCCTTTTCTGTATGGAGGTAACAAGATTTACGCTATTATTGAAGTAGGTGGTAAGCAATACAAGGTAGCCCCAAAGCAAACACTGGAAGTTGAGCGCTTAGCTGTCCCTGAAGGAGACAAAGTTGAGCTCGATAAAGTATTATTTATTGGGGAAGATGGAAATACCCTTATAGGTAATCCTGTTATTAAGGGGGCTAAGGTCGTGGCCACTTCTTTAGGAGAAACTAAAGGCGAGAAAGTTATAGCATTCAGATATAAGTCCAAAGTTCGCTACCGAAGCAAAAGAGGGCATCGTCAGCCTTATACTAAGCTATTAGTAAACGAAATCGTTAAGGGTAAAGGAAAGTAGAGATGGCACACAAAAAAGGCGGCGGGAGTACAGCCTATGGGCGAGATAGTCAGGCTAAGCGCCTAGGAGTGAAGCGGTATGGGGGTGAACAGGTTCGCGCCGGTACTATCTTGGTCCGGCAACGGGGAACTCGTATATTACCGGGGACCAATGTTGGCTTAGGCAGAGATTATACCCTGTTTGCTTTAATAGACGGGTATGTTAAATATGAGCCGGCAACCAGATATAAAAAGAAGGTGAGCGTTTACAAATGAAAGACAAAATCCACCCTAAGTTTTATGAGAATGCTAAGGTGACTTGCCTTTGTGGTAATACCTTCACCATTGGTTCAACTAAGCCAGAAATCAGGGTGGAAGTATGCGGCAAATGCCACCCCTTTTATACGGGTGAACAAAGGATAGTGGACTCAATGGGCAGGGTGGAGCGCTTTAAGAAGCGATATAAGATGAAATGATGGAATACATCCAGTTCCCAATGTCAACTCTCTGTTTCTTACTTTTAATCTGTGTCAGTCCGGAAGCCCGGAGGTCTGTGATTTCTCGTTGTGGGTAAATACAAAACGGGGAACGTTTACTTTTTGACTTACCCTGGGAAACTAGAAATTCATCCATCACCACTTCTTCAAGAGACAAACTTTATATTTTCAGCAGTTTTTATCATAATACGGCTAAGGATTTTTTAAGGTGAGACAGAATTATAACCGCTGCTTGAAGCAGCTGGAGGGATTGAGGCGATAATGGCGAAACCTTTTCATTACGGTGGGCAGGCGGTCATGGAAGGGGTGATGATACGGGGGAAGGAAGGTGTGGCTATATCTGTTCGCCAGCCTAATGGGGAATTAAATGTAATCAGGGAGCCGCTCGCCAGTATATATAAGGGGCGTCTCAGAGAAATTCCTGTAGTAAGGGGAGTAATAGTTCTGGTTGAAACTCTAGTCTTGGGCACGCGGTCATTGCTGCACTCTGCTCAAATTGCAGCAGCAGAGGAAGTGGGGGAGAAAATACCTACAGCGGCTTTATGGGGGACGGTAGCAGTGAGCCTTGCTTTAGGTGTGGCCCTCTTCTTCATGGTTCCTATCTTCGCCACCCGCTATCTTGTCGACCCTTATATCAGTTCTGCAATATTGAGCAATATTTTTGAGGGACTTATACGTATTGGGATTTTCATCGCTTACCTCAGAGTAATAGGACTAATACCCGATATTAGGAGAGTCTTTGCTTACCACGGAGCTGAGCATAAGGTAATTAATGCTTATGAAGCTGGTATTCCTCTAGATGTGGAGTCGGTTAAGAACTATTCTACTGCTCATGCTCGCTGCGGCACCGCTTTTCTATTCATCGTTCTAATAGTAGCTATCTTTGTCTTCGCCCTGGTCGGCCAACCAACCTTATGGGTACGCATATTATCGCGCATAGCTCTCATCCCGGTTATCGCCGCTATTAGCTATGAAATTATGAAATTAGGCGCAGCCCACATCAATAACAAAATAGTCCGAATTTTCCTGGCTCCAGGACTCTTGTTGCAAACCATGACCACCAGGGAACCCGACGATAGTCAAATAGAGGCTGCTATATCAGCGCTAAATGAGGTAATCGAGATTGACCAAACTGCTGAATCTAGCAGCAGTATATAATACAATTGTTGACAGAGTAGTACGAATTTGTTATTATGTAGAATAGCCATTGACCCTTGAGGCAGTGAGCTAGTGGACTGGGTAGTTAAAAGTCCGCTTGGATCGGTGTTGACCGAGACGGACAGTAGCAATTATAGCAATGACCCTCTCGGTTTTGACGGGAGGGTTTTTTAGTTTCTGATTATGTATGGCGCTATCACGGACGTTTCAGGAGTGAAAGTCGGGCATTATACCGATAAAGAGGCAGCGACCGGCTGCACGGTAATACTTTGTGAAGCAGGGGCTATTGCCGGCGTTGATGTCAGTGGCTCATCGCCGGGAACCAGGGAAACGGACGTGCTCCGTGCGGGGAATTTAGTGGAAATGGTTCAAGCTATCGTTCTCAGTGGAGGCAGTGCGTTTGGCCTTGATGCTGCTGCCGGGGTTATGCGGTATTTGGAGGAGCGAGGATTTGGTTATGAGACCAGCGCCGGGAGGGTACCAATTGTACCTGCCGCCATTATTTTCGACCTGAATATCGGTGATTCTAGAATCAGACCGGGAGGCAACGAAGGTTATCAAGCTTGCCTGGCTGCTACTGATACCGTAGTGGCCGAAGGATGTGTTGGCGCTGGCACTGGAGCAACAGTGGGCAAGAGTCTTGGTGTGGAGAGAGCAGTTAAAAGTGGTTTGGGGACTGCCAGTCAAATAATAATCGGAGATATTGTAGTAGCCGCCCTGATGGTGGTGAATGCAGTTGGCGACGTGATTGAACCTGGGACGGGGAAAGTTCTGGCGGGACCTCGAAAGTCTGATGAAAGCGGATTCTTATCGACATCCCATCTATGGAAAGGCGAATTTAAGGAAGCAATTCCGCCTTTTAATACCGTAATCGGTGTGGTGGCTACCGATGCCAACTTAAGTAAAGATGAGGCAACCAAATTAGCCCACATGGCCCAGGTCGGCATCGCTCGAACGATCGACCCATGCCATACCATGTATGATGGTGATGCTTTATTTGCTCTTTCCTCGGGTGACAAGAAAGGCGATTTTAATGCCCTGGGAGCAGCAGCCGCCGAAGTTGTCGCCGAAGCCATAATCAAATCAATACGAAAGGCGGAAACTTTGGCTGGTGTGCCAGCAGTTAAGGATGTAATCGGATGTTAAAGACAGGATTTATTGGCGCTGGAACGACAGGGACTGCCCTGGCGGTGCGGCTTTCTCAAAAAGGATGTCCAGTGGTGGCTGTATCCAGTCGAACTCTATCCTCGGCAAAGAAACTAGCAGGGCTTGTACCTGATTGCCGGGTTTGCTATACAGCTCAGGAGGTGGGAGAGGCTGCCGAGTTAATCTTCATCACCACTCCTGACGATGTTATAGCCCAGGTATGCGGTGAAGTTCAATGGCGGGAGGGAAAGAATGTCGTGCATTGCAGTGGTGCTCATTCGGTGGATGTCCTAGAGTCAGCAAAAAAGTTTGGGGCTGCTGTTGGTTCTTTTCACCCGTTGCAGACTTTTGCCGATGTTGACCAGGCCATACAAAATTTGCCTGGTTCTACCTTCGCACTGGAAGCCGAGGAGCCCTTGCTAACAACACAGAAAGAGTTGACTCGCCTCCTGAACGGCAACTGGGTAGTACTTAAGCCGGGGGACAAGGTGCTGTATCATGCGGCAGCCGTTTTCGCTTGTAACTATCTGGTAACTTTGGTTAAGCTGGCCCTGGACCTGTGGCGAAATTTTGGGGTATCGTCAAAGGAAGCGACCAGGGCTTTGCTGCCTTTACTTAGGGGAACGATAAACAATATTGACAATATCGGTCTGCCTGACTGCCTCACAGGTCCTGTTGCCCGTGGGGATTCAGGCACTATAGAGAGGCACTTGATCGCTCTTGAGACCAGGAGTCCCGCTTTGCTCACTACTTACAAGGAGCTAGGGCGTCAGACTATTCCTATTGCTTTGGCTAAAGGCAAGGTAAGTGATCAGAAAGCAGAAGAGATGAAAGTCCTACTTTCTATGAAAAAGTAATAAGGGAGATAAAGAATGAGAATTATGATGAAAAGCAAAATCCACCGAGCCCGGGTTACTCAAGTCGATTTAGATTACGAAGGCAGTATTACGATCGATCGGGCTCTTATGGAGGCCAGTGATATTTTGCCCTTCGAAAGGGTGGAGGTACTAAACATTAATAATGGGGCCAGGTTCAGCACTTATGCTATTGAAGGTGTAGCTAATTCGGGGATCATTGGTATCAATGGCGCTGCTGCCAGATTGGTGGCAAAGGGCGACATAGTTCTGATCCTTTCTTATTGCCAGGTTTCTGACGAAGAGGCGATCAACGTGACCCCAAACATAGTTCGTGTGGATAGTCAAAACAGAATCATTGTGCATTTGTCTGTAGCAAATATCCATGAATGGCGGAGCGAAGACGTGGCAGTGGAGGAAAAAGAGAAAATAGGAAGCAATAAATATGAAATATTTAACAATGTCAAAGCCTGACCCCCTGGGTGATGTAAATGGGTTGGATTTAGAATTTATACTATAGCGAGGGTAATAATGAGGGTTACTATTATCGAGATAAAAGAGATGAAACAGAGGAAAGAGAAGATACCGATGCTTACCGCTTATGACTATGTAACGGCTAAGATGGTTGATGAGGCGGGTGTTCCTTTGATATTGGTTGGAGACAGCTTGGGGATGGTGATGTTGGGCTATGAGTCTACCATCCCGGTAACCATAAATGACATGATTCATCATACCAAAGCCGTAGTGAAAGGAGCTAAGAAGGCCCTAATAATAGGAGATATGCCGTTTATGACGTATCATAGCAGCGTCTCCGATACTTTACAGAATGCGGCAAGGTTTATTCAAGAAGGTGGAGCGCAGGCGGTTAAGCTAGAGGGGGGCGAGGTTGTTGCCGAGCAGGTAAGACGACTTGTCGACTGCGGCATCCCGGTTATGGGGCATATCGGCGTAACCCCACAATCACAGCATCAATTAGGGGGATTTAAAGCTAGGGGGAAGGTGCTAGAGGAAGCTAAAAAGTTGCTTAGCGATGCATGTATTCTGGAGGAAGCTGGTGCCTTTGCTATTGTTCTAGAATGCACTCCAGCGCCTCTTTCCGAACTGATTACTCAAAAGCTGGCTATCCCCACGATCGGCATAGGTGCCGGACCTGCTTGTGATGGTCAAGTCCAAGTAATCAGCGATATGTTGGGCCTTTACACCGACTTTGTGCCCAGGCATGCCAAGCAATATGCTAAGTTGGCCGGAGAAATTAGGACTGCTATTGAAGATTACATAGCTGAAGTTAAATCTGTTAATTTCCCAACTATGAAGCATAGCTACATTATGGATGAAGGCCTCATCAAACAGCTGGAAGCTGAAAGCTAGTGGCATGCAGGTAGTAGGGCTTATCTCTGAGATAAGGACATTAAGGCAGCAACGTAGCGGTACGGTGGGCTTCGTTCCCACCATGGGGTACCTTCACAGAGGACATCTGGCTTTGGTTAAGCAGGCCAGGATAGAAAATTCCAGTGTTATTGTGAGTATTTATGTCAATCCTATTCAATTTGGCCCCAAGGAAGATTTCAGCACTTATCCCCGAGACCTTAGTCATGACTTGGAGCTTTTACGTGAAGAAGGGACAGATATTGTCTTTGTTCCCTCTGATAATGAAATGTACCCACCCGGATTTAGCAGCTGGGTGGATGTGGAGAAGGTAGCAGAGACGCTCGAAGGAGCATCTCGTCCGGGGCATTTCAGGGGGGTAGCCACCGTAGTGGCCAAGCTATTCAACATTGTACAGCCAACAAGAGCATACTTCGGGCAAAAAGACGCCCAGCAAGTGGTGGTTATTAAGAGAATGGTGACCGACCTCAACCTGGGAATAGATATCGTGGTTGTGCCTACAGTCAGGGAAGAGGATGGCCTGGCCATGAGTAGCCGTAATATTTATCTCAGCCCCGCAGAGCGTAAGACAGCCACTATATTATTCAAGGCTCTTACCTTAGCCCGGCACTTGAGGCAGAGCGGCGAGAATGACGCTGACAAGCTCCGCGGGCAAATGACCTCGCTTATTCGAAAAGAACCTCTAGCCCAAATTGACTACGTTAGCATTGCCGATACGAAAACACTGGAAGAATTGAACTTAATCGATCGCCCGGCGTTGGTTTCTCTAGCCGTTTTGATAGGCAAAACCAGGTTGATAGACAATATGCCTCTGGAATAAGTGCCTCGGTTTAGCACCTTTTAAATGAAGCAACATTAAGAAAATGCGGGACTGCGTTTATTGTAAAACCTATTACTGTGATTTTAATTATTTGCCAACATTAATGAAATTTGCTAAACTCATGAGTTTCTGCAAATGAGCAAAGCGCTAATGAAATAACAAGAGGAGATAAATATGCCGATAAAGTTCAAATTCGAAAACTTGGATAAAGGATCGTGGATCCTGCTGCGTCAAGCCTACAACCTGATTTTTAGGTGTGAGGACAGAGTATTTAGTGAGTACAATCTTACAACGGAGCAGCACACAGTGCTTATGGCTATCAAAAACATAAGTGGCCCCGTAAGAATAACTGATATTGCCCGGTGGTTAGACCGTAGCGTTAACAGCGTCAGTATGATAATCGACCGAATGGTCAAGGCTGGTCTGGTTAAAAGAACAAGAGACAGGAAGGACCGCAGGACGGTATTTGTAACTCTGACCAAAAAAGCAGAGGAAGCCTATATGCCGGCAACCACAGCGGGCTGGAACCTCATCCAGGAAATCCTGTCGCCGTTATCGAATGAGGACAAGCGTAGCTTGATCAAACTGCTCGAGGCGATTAGAGACAAGACGTATGATTATCTCGAACCTGGAGGGGTTGTAGAGGAAGTAAGGGTAAATGAGACTAAGAAGATGACCTTGTTGACGGAACATGTGACCAAGTACAAGTCGTCCTCCACTCCGGAAGCCAAACGTCAGAGCGGTAAAAAGAAGAAGGCCATACGATA
>Ga0180433_10009729_pt1 | contig 11707 bp, 10 predicted proteins | sample SS_ome_8_FD_132980 | JGI IMG/M metagenome (GOLD analysis project Ga0180433, IMG submission 132980) | Hypersaline lake sediment archaeal communities from the Salton Sea, California, USA - SS_1_D_1 metaG | ecosystem: Environmental > Aquatic > Non-marine Saline and Alkaline > Hypersaline >... | reverse complement strand
TGTGTAGTCTTAAAATGGGGACAAAAAGATGAGAAGTGATAAAGTGAAAAAAGGTCTGGAAAGGATGCCAAATAGGGCGCTTTTATATGGCACTGGCATATCAACTTCGATGATGAATAAGCCCTTTATCGGCGTAGCTTCAAGTTTTACTGATTTAATACCGGGGCACGTAGGAATGCGTCGCCTGGAACGTTTTATTGAAAGAGGCGTATCGGCCGGCGGCGGCGTACCGTTTATTTTTGGAATACCGGGTATCTGTGACGGTATAGCCATGGGACACATAGGCATGAAGTATTCTCTCGCCTCGCGGGAATTAATAGCTGACATGGTTGAGACTGTTTGTAAGGCTCATCAGCTGGATGGTCTTTTATGTCTTACAAATTGTGATAAGATAACACCCGGTATGCTGATGGCCGTCGCACGTCTTAATATACCGGCCATTGTAGTAACGGCCGGACCTATGATCTCGGGTAACTTTAATTTTGAACGGCGCAGCCTAGTCAGAGATACATTTGAAGCTATAGGCCGGTTCAAAAACGGCAACATGGCAAAAGACGAACTCGAATCTATGGAATTATGTGCCTGCCCTGCGCAGGGATCATGTCAGGGGCTATATACCGCAAACTCGATGGCTTGCCTTACGGAAATCCTGGGTATGAGCCTGCCTGGCTGTGGGACAGCTTTGGCCGGTTCCGCGAAAAAAGAGAGGATAGCTTTTGAATCCGGGGTACGGGTAGTAAATTTAGCCAGAAGGAACGTCTTACCAAGGACCATAATGACCAAAGGTGCTTTTGAAAATGCGATAAGAGTCGATATGGCGTTAGGGGGGTCCACAAACACAGTTTTACATCTTTTGGCGATAGCCCACGAAGCAGAGATCGATTTAAGATTGGAGATTTTCGATGAAATAAGCAGGTCCACGCCGCATATAACTAATCTGAGGCCGGGAGGAGATTATTTTATGGAAGACCTTGAATATGCCGGAGGCATACCTGCCGTTATAAAAAGATTAAGACAAACCCTGAACAATGTAACGACCGTAAGCGGTAAGACGATAGGACAAATAGGCGCCGAAGCTAAGATATATAACGAAGATGTGATAAGGTCTGTTGAAAACCCTTTCCACAAAGAGGGAGGTATATTTATCCTTAAAGGGAATATATCTCCGGAGGGAGCGGTAGTTAAGCAATCCGCGATCAGCAAAAACAACGTACGCTTCAAAGGAAAAGCCAGAGTTTTTAACTCGGAAGAAGCCGCCATGAAAGCGATAATGGATAAAAAAATAAAAAAAGGCGATTGTGTTGTAATACGATACGAAGGTCCTAAAGGCGGTCCCGGCATGAGAGAAATGCTCGGCCCGACTGCTGCTATAGCCGGCTTAGGTCTCGGGGAAGACGTGGCGCTTATTACGGATGGAAGATTTTCGGGAGGTACAAGAGGTATAAGTGTAGGCCATATTTCCCCCGAAGCCGCAAGTGGAGGACCTCTGGCCGCCATCAAAGAGGGGGATGATATCGTTATCGATATGAATAAAAGATCGATAGACCTGAAGGTGAGCCTGGAAGAATTGCGTAAACGTCTCGCCTCATGGAAGCAGCCGGAGCCCAAAGTGAATGAAGGGTATCTGGCGCGTTATGCAAAAATAGTGCGCTCTGCAAATGAAGGGGCGATATTGTCGGTTTAAGGTGGAAAAATTATCAGATATAACAGGTGTTTTAAATGGCTAAAATGACCGGAGCAGAAATTCTTTTAGAATCACTTAAGCATGAAAAGGTGGACATTTTATTCGGCTATCCGGGTGGATCGGTCCTTCCTTTTTTTGATAAAGTCTACGAATCCAAAGATTTTAATTTTATTTTGACACGTCACGAACAAGGGGCTGCCCATGCCGCTGATGGATATGCCAGAGCTACGGGAAAGGTGGGAGTGTGTGTAGCTACATCCGGCCCGGGCGCTACGAATCTCGTTACGGGAATAGCGACGGCGTATATGGATTCCATACCCATAGTGGCTATAACCGGACAGGTCAAGACTTTTTTAATAGGAAATGACGCATTTCAGGAAGCAGACGTGACAGGCATAACAAGACCGATCACCAAGCATAATTTCCTGGTAAAAGACATAAATGAGCTTTCCGGTATAGTAAAAGAAGCGTTTCATATTGCCAGAACAGGTCGACCCGGGCCGGTATTAATAGACCTGCCGGTAGATGTCCAAATAGCTACAGCGGATTTCCATTATCCAAGGGACGTGGCTATAAGAGGTTATAGGCCCACTATCGAAGGGCATAAAGGCCAGATAAAAAGGATAGCAAAAGCTGTGGAAAAAAGCACAAAGCCTGTTTTATATATAGGGGGGGGCATAATCATATCCGAAGCCTCCAAAGAACTTGCGGAGCTTGTTAAAAAGACACGTATCCCGGTTACCACCACGCTCATGGCTATGGGCGCCTTTCCGGGCACTCATGAGTTGAATCTTGGTATGCTTGGTATGCACGGGACCGTGTATGCTAATCACGCCATTCAGGAATCGGATCTCATAATAGCCGTAGGCTCCAGGTTTGATGACAGGGTGACAGGTAAATTGGATGAGTTCGCTCCGCATGCAAAAATAGCGCATATTGACATAGACCCTTCAAGTGTCAGTAAAAATGTAAGAGTCGATATACCCTGCATAGGCGACGCCAAATATATTCTGAGAGAGCTCAACCGGCAAATAAAAAAGAAGCCTGAGGTGGATAAATGGATAAAAAAAATAAATGGATGGAAAAAGAAAGCGCCTCTTTCATATAAAAAAGATGAAAAATTAAGACCGCAATATGTGGTAGAGCAGATATATGAAGCGACAGAAGGAAAAGCTATCATAACTACTGAAGTAGGGCAGAACCAGATGTGGGCGGCGCAATATTTCAAATACACGAAGCCAAGAACATTTCTTACCAGTGGAGGCTTGGGTACGATGGGTTATGGATTTCCTGCCGCGATAGGTGCTAAAGCCGGAAAGCCGGATAAAATAGTATTTGATATAGCTGGTGACGGCTCTATACAAATGAATATACAGGAATTAGCTACGGCTGTTTTAAACAAGATAAATGTTAAGATAGCAGTTTTAAATAATTGTTACCTGGGAATGGTCCGGCAATGGCAAGAGCTTTTTTACAATAGAAGGTATTCACATACTTATTTACATACGTGCAGGTGCCCGGACCTGGTAAAATTAGCCGAAAGCTACGGAGCCAGAGGTATAAGAGTCACGAAAAAATCCGAAGTCAAAAAAGCTTTAGAAGCAGCCATAAAAGAGCCTAACACCGTGCTTATCGACTTTGTGGTTGTAGAGGAAGAAAATGTCATGCCTATGGTACCGGCCGGAGAAGCGATAAACCGGATGATAGGTGGAATGGCATAAATTGGATCAAGCTTCTCCGCTTCCGCCTGCGCAAGCGGAGAAGCCCAGTGCAGAGGCGTTTTGGTATAAAAATACAAGTGGCAGGAAGACTGGCGTAAATAAAAGATCATCTATCTGTTATTTATTGAGCAATAATTCTCTGGAGATGGGAAGGGATAGAATATGGATAAATTTATACTTTCGGTATTGGTGGAAAATAAATTCGGAGTATTAGCCAGGATAGCGGGTCTTTTTAGCGCAAGAGGATTTAATATAGACTCGCTCGCTGTGGCTGAGACAGAAGATCCAAGCATGTCCCGCATGACTATGGTCGTTGACGCAGATGAAAAAACATTAGAGCAGATCAAAAAACAATTGAATAAACAGATAGATGTGATAAAAGTCCTGGATCTGACGCGCAAAGATTATATCGAGCGAGAATTGGTATTTATCAGGGTAAAAATAGATCCGAAGACCAGAGACAGGATTATCCAGACAACCGATAGCCTGGATGCCAAAGTGGTAGATGTGGGAGGTAATTCCTTAACAGTCGAAGAAGTCGGAGACGTAAAAAAAATAAATGCGACACTCGAGCTTTTGAGACCATTCGGAATATTAGAAATAGTACGCACAGGTCGAATAGCAATACAGGCGAGCGGGAAACAGGATGTCGAAAAGGCGTAGATGTAGTAAATTTAAATTATATACTGAAATGGCAGATAAAAGGAGGCTAAAAGATGGCGAAGATCTATCGTGATAAGGATGCAAATCTTGATTTGATAAAAAATAAAAGAATAGCTATTATAGGATACGGCATCCAGGGGCGAGGACAGGCCCTTAATCTCAGGGATTCAGGTGCTACCGTTATAGTAAGTGAATTGGAAGGCACGGAAAATTATAAAAAAGCTGTGGAAGATAAATTCAAACCCGTTAATGCTCGGGAAGCGGTCAAATCATCTGATATTATACAGATACTCACTCAAGACCATGTTCAGGCGAAAGTGTATAAAGAAAATATCGAACCCGATCTTACAGGCGGTAAAACGCTGGTATTTTCGCATGGTTTCAATATACATTTTAAGCAGATCATCCCGCCCAAAGAAATAGATGTGATAATGATCGCACCTAAAGGACCCGGAGCTCTGGTCAGGCAACAATATGCCGAAGGAAAAGGCGTGCCATGTCTGGTGGCTGTCTTCCAGGATCCGTCCGGAAAGGCGTTGGACACCGCTCTCGCATATGCGAAAGCCATAGGCGGGACAAGGGCAGGGGTTATCGAGACTACTTTCAAGGAAGAGACTGAAACAGACCTCTTTGGTGAGCAGGCTGTCCTTTGCGGAGGTGTGAGTGAGTTAATAAAGGCCGGATTCGATACGCTTGTCCAGGCGGGTTATCAACCGGAAATAGCTTATTTTGAATGTCTGCATGAATTAAAGCTTATAACCGACTTGATCTACAAGATTGGCATACAAGGAATGAGGAAAAGTGTGTCCGATACGGCGGAATATGGTGATCTTACCAGAGGTAAAAGAGTCATCGATAAGCACACGCGGGAAGTAATGAAACAGATATTGAGTGAGGTACAGTCCGGTAAGTTTTCCAACGAATGGATAGAAGAAAATAAAAAAGGAAGGCCTGTTTTTAATAAATTACGGCAAGACGAAGATAGCCATCCGATCGAGGAGATCGGACGGCGTCTGCGGAAGATGATGCCGTGGATGGAAGAAAAATAAGTCTGCCCGGAAAAATAAATGCAAATGGATGACAAAATAATAATATTCGATACGACTCTAAGAGACGGCGAGCAATCCCCAGGCGCCAGTTTGAACATAAAGGAGAAAATCGAGATCGCAAAGCAACTTGAGTCACTCCATGTCGATATGATAGAGGCCGGGTTCCCCATCTCGAGCCCGGGCGATTTTAAAGCTGTTCGCGCTGTTGCGAAAGAGATTGGTAAAATAGGCGTGTGCGCTCTCGCCAGATCGGTGAAGTCCGATATAGATGCTGCTTTCGATTCGGTAAAGTATGCCCAAAAACCGCGTATACACGTTTTTTTGGCGACTTCCAAAGTGCACATGAAATATAAATTGAAAAAGGCGGAAAACGAAATATTGAAGACCGCTATATGGGCCACCAAGTATGCGAGAAGGAAATTAAGTGACATTGAATTTTCACCGGAAGACGCTTCGCGTACCGATAAGAAATTTTTATATAAAGTAATAGAAGCTGTTATAAAGTCCGGCGCCCGGACGATCAATATTCCGGATACGGTAGGCTACTCGACTCCGCATGAATTCGGTTCCTTGATAAAAGATATAAAAGCGAACGTACCTAATATAGACAAAGCCGTGATCAGTGTTCATTGTCATAACGATCTTGGTCTTGGTGTGAGTAATTCGTTGGCAGCAATATTGAACGGTGCGCGCCAGATCGAATGCACCATAAACGGATTAGGTGAACGGGCCGGCAACGCTTCTCTCGAAGAAATAGTTATGGCCATCAGGACAAGGAAAGACTTCTTTAAATTTCATACGGATGTAAAGACGCCCCATATTTATAATACTTCCAGGCTGGTGAGTAAGCTCACCGGGATACCTGTTCAGCCCAACAAAGCGATCGTAGGGTCGAATGCGTTTGCGCATGAATCCGGCATACATCAGGACGGTCTTTTAAAGAAACGTTTGACTTATGAGATCATGAAGCCCCAGGATGTGGGGTTCAAGGAGACAAAGTTTGTGCTTGGTAAGCATTCGGGCAGGCACGCTCTTAAAGTGAGATTGAAAAAGCTGGGTTATTCTTTAAGCGATACAGAAGTACATCAGGCGTTTGAAAGATTTAAAAAGTTGGCGGATAAGAAAAAAGAAGTCTTCGATGAGGATCTGGCTACTATTGTCGAGGAAGAAATCACAAGCGCCCCGGAATCTTATAAATTATCAAGCTTTTATATATTAAGCGGAAATAAAGTAACTCCAAGCGCTACAGTCACTTTAAAACATGCTGGCAAGCATCTAACGGCAAATTCTACAGGCGACGGACCTGTAGACGCCTGTTATAAAGCGATCGAGAAAATAGTAGGCGTAAAACCCAAGCTATTAAGATACACTCTCAATGCCGTGACAGCGGGTAAGGACGCCTTAGGTGAAGTCTCGGTCAGGATGAAAATAGGTAAAAAAGAGTCTAACGGCAGAGGAGCAAGCACCGATATTGTAGAGGCCAGTCTGAAAGCATATCTTAATGCCGTAAACAGACTTTACGCATTACGGAAATCGCGTAAGAAATAATCTGAATTTTTGCAGTATCCCGCATTAATTTGTTACTTTCGATAACGGCAAATTACTGTGGGATTTACGGTAAATAAGAAAGATGCTTACGTTTATTTTAATCGGGTCACTTTAAAAAATAGGATTATTTATCGAGGATGCAAGTATACGGTCTGTTGGGGCAAAACATAAGCTATTCGTTGTCGCCCTACATGCATAATGCGGCTTTTAAGGCTTTAGATATAAAAGCGGAATATAAAGTATTCGATATTCCGGAAGCAGGACTAAAGAACTTCTTTTTAAGAATCAAAAGCCGTGAAATATCCGGATGCAACATAACTATTCCGTATAAGGAAAAAGCCATCGATTTTGTCGATAAATATGAAGACCTGGTAAAGGATATAGGTGCCATAAACACAGCAGGCTTCAAAGAAGGCTTGCTTTACGGATATAATACGGATTATCATGGGTTTAAGCAGGCTTTAGAAGGTAACGCGGAAGGCGATTTAGGTTTTAAGCCGAACGGTAAAAATATATTTATTTTCGGTGCCGGCGGAGCCGCTAAAGCGATTATATACAACCTGATAAATAAAAGTGCGCGACGCGTAATCATCGCAGATATAGATTCGGCTAAAGCGGAAAATCTAGCTGCTTATATAATAAAAAATACAGATAGCAAGACTGAAACTGTAATAACGGTCATCAAAGATAGGTCGAAATACGAGGAATTTATCTCTAAAACCGATCTTCTTATTAATGCCACACCATGTGGCATGCGTAAAAGTGATCCCGGCCTTTTTGATTATAGATATATCCATGATAAGCTATATATATTTGATATCGTCTACACGACTGAAACCCCTCTTGTAAAAGAGGGAAAATATCGTGGCAAGGCGGCTATCAGCGGACTCAACATGCTATTATACCAGGCCACCGAAGCTTTTTATATATGGACCGGTAAGAGACCGCCGATCGATATTATGCGTAAAACACTCCTGGAAAAGGTCAATGAAATAAGATGAGCATAGTTTTATTTTTCATAATAGGTACAATAATAGGCAGCTTGCTGAACGTCTGTATATACAGGATACCAAGAGGAGAATCCATCATATTGCCGCGCTCTCACTGTGTTTATTGTAATAAGACCTTACCTTGGTATATGAACGTCCCTATTATAAGCTTCCTCGCACTTAAGGGCAGATGCAGGTTTTGCGGCAAACATGTCCCCATCAGGTATCTTATAGTTGAGGTCCTGTCGGGTGCCGTTTGCGTTTTTCTTTTTATAAAATTCGGTTTGAGCTTCAAATTTCTTTTTTACTGGTACCTTTTATGCGCTCTTATAGTAGCATCATTTATAGATCTGGAACATCATGAAATACCCGATATCATCACTTTGCCGGGCATACTTATCGGATTAATCGCCGCTTATCTGTATCCTGCCTTGATGGATGGATCAGGCAATTTCTCTTCTTTCAAGGATTCATTATTTGGTGCTTTAGCGGGGGGAGCGAGTATTTACGCACTCGGGTTTATCGGTGAATTTATCTTTAAAAAAGAAGCTATGGGCGGAGGTGATGTTAAATTGTTAGCAATGATCGGCGCATTTACCGGATGGCGCTTAGTGTTGCTTGCTTTTTTCATAGCTCCCTTTTTCGGTTCTATAGCAGGAATCATAGCCAAATTAAAAGAAGGACGCGACATTATACCTTATGGCCCATATTTGTCTTTGGCAGCCTTTACAGTAATATTTTTAGGAGAAAAGATCCTGAAAGCATTATTTACATTTTGAAGCATGCCGGCAAAACGTACTTTATGTCCGGACACTTTGCCTTGCGTCTTTTGATAAGGAAAGGAGCTTTTTATGCATATAAGATATTTAACTGCGGGTGAATCGCACGGAAAAGCTTTGACTTGCATCATAGAAGGTATACCGAGCGGTCTAAAACTGGATATCGATCTTATCAACAGAGAGCTCGCCCGGCGCATGAAAGGCTTCGGTCGTGGCAAAAGAATGGCTATAGAGAAAGACAGAATAGATCTACTCTCAGGGGTAAAAGGAGGTAAGACTCTTGGCAGTCCGATCTCCGTTATGATCGGAAACAAGGATCACAAGATCGAAAGCCTGCACCCTATTACTTCTCCGCGTCCGGGTCACGCAGATCTTGCGGGACTGCTCAAATTCGCCAGTAAAGATGTAAGGGAGATACTGGAAAGAGCAAGTGCGCGTGAGACCGCTGCGAGAGTCACAGTAGGATCGATCGCAAAAATAATGCTTGCGGAATTCAACATAGACCTCCTCAGCCATGTAATAACCATCGGTAAGATCAAGACTAAAAAAACTACTACGTTCAGCAGAATAAAGGCGCTTTCAGAAAGATCTCCGGTGCGTTGCATTGACCACAAAGCTTCTTCTCTTATGTGCCGGGAAATAAAAAATGCCATAAAGAAAGGTGATACGCTCGGTGGCATCTTCGAGATCATTATTAAAGGGGTGCCACCGGGAATAGGCAGCTATACACAGTGGGATGCGAGATTAGACGGAAATCTGGCAAAGTCGATCATGTCCGTGCCGGGAGTCAAAGGTATAGAAATAGGCATCGGATTTGACGCTGCCTTTAAGCCGGGCTCTTTAACACATGACGCAATTTACTTCAATAAAAGATCCCATGCTTTTTACAGAAAAAGCAATAATGCCGGCGGATTAGAGGGTGGCGTTTCCAATGGCGAAGATATAATATTGCGTGCGGCCATGAAACCTATCGCTACCATGAAAAAGCCTCTGAATTCTATCGACATCATTACAAAAAAAAGCAAAAAAGCCCAAATTGAAAGGGCGGATGTTTGCGCCGTTCCCGCCTGCGGGGTCATATCTGAAAGTATGTGCGCTATAGAAATAGCTAAAGGGATGAGGGAAAAATTCGGAGGAGACTCTATTTCTGAGATGAAGCGTAATTATAAAATGTATATGAAGGCATTAAAAAGGATGTAAAATCTTTCTGATGCCAGAAGCCGGGATTTTATGAAAAATATAATATTGGTCGGGTTTATGGGCACCGGCAAAACAGCGGTCGCAAAAAGAATATCTACTCAACTTAACCTGAGGTACATAAGTACTGACGATCTGATCGAAAAAAAAGCAGGCTCGTCGATATCCGATATCTTTGACTCTAAAGGGGAAGGTTATTTTCGTAAGCTGGAACGCGCTGTCGTGGAGGAAGTTTCTGCCATGCAGGACACGGTTATAGACACCGGTGGAGGAGTGATATTAAATGCGAAAAACGTCACTGATCTTAAAAGAAATGGCATCGTGATTTGCCTCTGGGCTTCGGCGGCTATGATCTTAAAAAGGACATCAAAATATAAACACAGGCCTTTACTTAATGTCAATGAGCCTTTAAAGAAGATAGAAGAACTTTTAGATTTTAGAAAGCCTTTTTATGAAAGAGCAGATTATCATATAAATACCTCCGAGATGTCTATAGAGGATGTTGTCGGCCAAGTAAAGGAAATATTAAAAAATGCCCGATCATATCAATAGAAAATTACGGGAATTATATAATAAGGTCTACAAGAAAGGTAACCCCTCAAGCATGGAGATATTACGCTCAGTAAGAGCGCTTGTCAGATTGGCAGAAGAAAAAGACCCTTACACAAAAAAACACTCGGTCAAAGTTTCGCGTTACGCCGTTCTCCTGGCTAAATACGTCGGATTGCCTAAGCACCAGATAGAGCGTATAAGGATCGCTTCAATATTGCACGATATAGGTAAGTTGGGAATAGATAAGCATATATTGTTAAAAAGGGATACCCTTACCCATAAAGAATATGAAGAAGTAAAAAAGCACCCCGAAATCGGTGTAAAATTACTCAAGCCGTTGAAATTTTTTGAGAACATAATCCCATTGGTCAAGCATCACCATGAAAATTATGATGGTAGCGGTTATCCCGCAGGATTAAAAGGCAGTTCCATACCTTTCAATGCCCGACTTTTAACGATAGCCGATGTTTATGACGCATTGACCAGTAAAAGAGCTTATCGAAAAGCCTATATCTCGCAAGAGGCAGTGAAGATAATGCAAGAAGATATAGAAAAAAAATTTGATCCAGTCCTTTTAAATGCATTTTTTATTTGCTTATCTCTTAAAGGGTTAACAGAAAAAATGTAATGAAAAACAGGAAGGCTTATGAGTGTTAAAACGGTAAGCATCGGTGATACGCATTATCCGGAGAACCTAAGAAACATATATAATCCTCCGGATGAAATCTTTGTGAAAGGGGATTTCCTCGCGCGGGACAATGATGCGATCGCGATCGTGGGTACACGAAGACCTACCTATTATGGATTACGGCAAGCGGAAAAGTTTTCTTATGAACTTGCTTTGCGTGGCCTGACGATCATAAGCGGGCTGGCCAGGGGCATAGATACAGCCGCTCATAAGGGCGCTCTTAAGGCGAGGGGCAGAACAATAGCGGTCTTGGGCAACGGACATAACTACATCTATCCCCCGGAAAACAAAAAATTATACTCCGAGATCGAAAATAAGGGTATCATTATATCCGAATATCCACCGGAGACACCTCCTTTAAAAGCCAATTTTCCCAGGCGTAACAGGATAATAAGTGGCCTATCAAGGGGTGTCATTGTAATTGAGGCCCCGCTTAAAAGTGGTGCTCTCATAACCTCTAATTTTGCGCTCGAACAGAATCGTGAGGTATTCGCCATACCTGGCAATGTCGACTCTTCCAAAAGTGCCGGTTCCAATAAGCTGATAAAAGACGGGGCGAAACTGGTAGAAAATATAAAGGATATCTTGGAAGAGCTGGAATCCGTGCTGGATATCGAAGATGCGATCAAAGCCCCAACGTCGCAAGGACTCGCAGAGAAGGATAACAGCTTTTCCCTTGATGAAGAGCTCGTGTTCAATACGCTGGACCTCAATGAAGCAAGCACTATAGATCAGATTTCGGGAAAGACAAATTTTTCTGCGAGTAGAGTATCCCAGATTTTACTTAGGTTAGAGCTTAAAAGACTGGTAAAGGTATTGCCAGGGGCGACATTTGTT
>Ga0180433_10009728_pt1 | contig 11708 bp, 9 predicted proteins | sample SS_ome_8_FD_132980 | JGI IMG/M metagenome (GOLD analysis project Ga0180433, IMG submission 132980) | Hypersaline lake sediment archaeal communities from the Salton Sea, California, USA - SS_1_D_1 metaG | ecosystem: Environmental > Aquatic > Non-marine Saline and Alkaline > Hypersaline > Sediment... | reverse complement strand
GGCATCTACTCGCTGCTGGTCAACCTGGGCCTGGTGGCGGTGAAGCTCTCGCTGTCATTCGTCACTGGCAGCATCGCCCTTCGCGCCGACGCCATCCACTCAGGAGTAGACATCTTCGGCTCGCTGGCGCTGATAGTCGGGCTAGTCCTCGCCAACCGCAAGAGCAGGGACTTCCCCTATGGGCTGTACAAAGTCGAGAACGTGGTCTCCGTTATTATCTCAGTCCTGCTGTTCGTGACAGCGTATGAGATAGCACGCGAGGCCATACTGAGCGAGAGCAGCGCTGTCCCGTACAGCGGCTGGGTGCTGGGAGTTGTGGGTGCGCTGATACTCGTTCCCTTCCTCTTCAGCCGCTACGAGGTGCGGGTCGGCCAGAAGTACAACTCACCCAGCCTGGTGGCTGACGGCAGGCAATTCAGGGCTGATGTCCTCGCCTCTTCGATAGTCTTCTTCGCCCTGCTCGCGCAGTACTTCGGCTTCCCCCTGGACAGGATCGCCGCGGGAGTGGTGGCCCTGTTCATAGTCCGCGCCGGCTGGGGCCTGTTGTGGAACAGTATGCGCGTGCTCCTCGATGCTTCGGTGGACAGTGAGACGCTCGGCAACATCCGTTCGGCAATAGAGGCCGATCCGGCGGTGACCTCCATAGAGAACCTCATTGGCCGCAGTTCGGGCCGATATGTGTTCGTTGAGGCGACGGTTGCCCTTCGTGTCTCCGACCTCAAACAGGCACACCTGGTCAACCAGCGCATAGAGCACAGCATCAAGGAGACGCAGTGCTGCGTCGACCGGGTGCTGATACACTTCGAGCCCGAAACGAAGACCGAGGTGAGATACGCAGTCGCGCTGGCCAATCGGGAAGGTGCCATCAGTGCCCATTTTGGCGAATCGCCCTACTTCGCCCTCGTGGACTTCAACAGGGAAGAGAGGAGAATCACCAAGCGAGAGATAGTGGACAACCCTCATGCGGGCCTCAAGAAGGGTAAAGGAATCAAGGTGACCCAGTTCCTTCTCCAGCACAAACCGGACGTGATTGTGACCCGAGAGGAGCTGTCGGGCAAGGGGCCGGGCTATGCCTTCGCCGACGCGGGGGTCGAGGCTGTGCAGACGGAGGCGGCGTCCCTTGACGAGTTCACCCGCCAGATGGCAATGGAACCGGCGGAAGGGGAGTGAAACAGATTGAGCGGTGCAAATATGAATGACAGCTTCACCGAGGACCTCAAAGCCAGGATCATGGGACTGGGTGCGAATCTGGTGGGCGTGGCCGACACCGAGCCCCTTCGGCAGTTTCAGGTGCACCCCTCCAACCTGCTGGACCCGTTTCGCCGGGCGGTCTCGATCGGCGTAGTGTTGCCCAGGGCGGTGTTCCAGCAGATTGTCGACCGCCCCACGCCAACCTACTGTTCCGTCTACCGCACCGCCAACCGTTTCCTCGACCAGATGGCCCTTGTCACCGCGAATCTTCTGGAGAGAGATGGCTTCAATAGCCTGCCCGTTCCGGCCTCGCAGACGGTGGACCTGGAGAACCACCGCGCAGCTATCTCACACAAGGCTGTGGGGCGGATGGCCGGGTTGGGATGGCAGGGCAAGAGCCTTCTCCTGGTCAACCCCAAGTACGGCCCGCGCATGCGCCTTGTGACCGTGCTCACCGATGCACCGCTTGCGGCTGACCACCCGATAGAGAACCGCTGCGGTGACTGCACCAGCTGTGTTCACGCTTGCCCGGCGGGGGCGATAAGGGGCGTCGGCACGGAAGACCACTACAGCAGTCGAGAGGAAGCCGTTGACCTGCAGCGCTGCCTTGCCCAGCTTGGCGAGTTCATGCGGCTTCCCGGCATTACCGACACCGTTTGCGGGCTCTGCATCAAAGCATGCCCTTATGGAGGCCGAGCCACCGGGTCCGACTTCCGCTAAAGAGGCACGGGCGGTTTCGCCATTCGCTTCCGTTGCAGCGTTCACCGACCAGGCAGCATTGCAGCATTCGGTGCACGTGAGTGCGGCAACACGGGCTGACGCCAGCCAGCCCCCCGCCAAATCGCCAGCGCCCCTCTTGACAGATGGGGAGTTCCATGATAGAATACGATATATCTTGATATTACGTGATATATCAAGGCGAAGACCAAGGTGACAGCAGAAGTACCATGTTCGTAACGCAGGCGTTCCACAGGTTGGCGGCAAGAGAACCGTGATGCGCGATAGACGGCAACGGCGTCACGATACGCCACCGGGAGCGAATCTTGCTGATACTAAGATGGGATCGAGGAGGTAGACATGTTCCATACGCACCGGCTTTTTCCGGGCCCGAGGCACACCCGTCACTTTCGCAGAGGAGACCTCAAGTACGTCATCCTGCACCTGGTGAAGGACCAACCTCGACACGGATACGATATCATCCGTGCCCTTGAAGAGTACTCCCACGGTCTGTACACACCCAGCCCCGGAGTGGTCTACCCCACCCTTCAGTTGCTCGAGGAAATGGGCCACGTCACCAGCGAGCAGCAGGAGGGCAAGAAGGTATACTCCATCACCCAGGAGGGTCTCGATTTTCTCGCCAAGGGCGAGAAGCGCTCCAACGACATCAGGCGGCACATGGCAAGATGGTGGGACATCGCCAACTTCGAGGAAGTGGGCGGCGTGATGCAGAGCTACCGCGAGCTGGGACAGATGCTGCGAAAGGACCTCCGCGGAGCGACGGCGGAGAAGCTGGAGCACGTCCAGCAGGTCATCGCCAAGGCGTACCAGGACATCGAGGACACACTGAAAGGCTAGTTCACCCGGAGGGGAAGATGGCACAGGAATCCGCTCATCAGCCATCCGGCATCGAGGCCATGCGAACGCTCACCGAGGCGTTCACCGAGGAACTTGACCCCGTGGCAACGGATAGACTCCTGGACGTCGGAACGGGCAGCGGGCGTTTCGCAATGGCTCTGACCAAGTTGGTCCCCGAGGGCTCGGTAGCCGGAATAGACCCGGCCCGCGACAGGCTTCTGACAGCGAGGGATGCCATCACCAGACACGGGATAGGCAACTTCGGGCTCGCACTCGGACGTGCCGAGGCGTTGCCGTTCGCCCCCCAAGTCTTCGACTGCGCGTGCCTGATGTTCAGCCTGCACCATTTCGCCGACCCAGCGAAGGCTCTGTGCGAGATGCGCCGCGTGGTGAAGAAGGGGGGATACCTCGTCTCGGTGGACTCGGTCCTGAAGGAGCCAGTGGACGAGGTCGACAGGCGGCTGAGGGCGGTGATCGAGGAAGCGTTCCGACTAACGCACGGCCCGGACCACCGGTTCTTCACCGTGCCAGAGTTGCAGGAGCTGTATCAGCGGATGGGCTTCTCGGTGCGGTCCTGTCGCGCCTACGCGTTCCCCGTTCGGCAGTTGGGACTGGCGGGCATTCCGCAGGGAGGTCACTGGCTTGACGCCCACCGTCTACTGCGCTCGCGACACGACGAAGACCTCATGCATAGGTTCGAGCGCGACTACTTCTTCTTCCGTGAGGAGGCGGGGCAGTTGCTGGTCGAGGGGGAGACGGTCTGGGCCGTCATCAGGGCAGCCAAGAGCAACAACTGAATCTCGAAGAACCAACGGAGGGGACAGCATGGACAAGGCACAATCCAATCTGGACTTCAGAGTCATGTCGCTCATGTTCAGGGTCCGCGACATGGTAACACCGCGTATGCGCATCCTGGAGGAGGTGGGTATACAGCCGGGTTTCCGAGTGCTCGACTACGGCTGCGGAGCCGGCAGCTACATTCCTCCCCTCGCCGAGCTGGTCGGGGAATCGGGGATGGTCTACGCTCTTGACATCCATCCACTCGCAATCAAGATGGTCCAGAACCTCATCAGCAAGAGACAACTGGGCAATGTGGAGACCATTCACTCCGGCTGCGATACGGGCCTGCCTGACGGCAGTGTGGATGTCGTCACACTGTACGACGCCCTTCACGACCTGCATGACCCGGACACGGTGCTGCAGGAGTTGCACCGTGTGTTGAGGCCCACCGGAGTCCTGTCTCTGAATGACCATCACTTGAAAACCGAGGAGCTGGTCTCCGCGGCAACCGGCTCCGGCCTGTTCCAGCTATCGAGAAAGGGCGGAAGGACATGCACCTTCGTGAAGGCGGACAGCACAGGCCGACTCCACGCTGGCGAGGTACAGCGGTGCCGCTGGCTTGCCCAAGCCGACCTTTCGTCGTCAGACGCTGAGAATGTAGGAATGAATAATGGAAGGAGGCCCAGGATGGCCGAGCGACGGGAACATCAGGAAGAGATGGCCACAGGCGTGGAAGAGGCAAGGGAGTGGGCTGAGAGCCATCGGAAATACGCAGCGATGATGTACGGCAAGTTCCCGGAGTACGTCAAGTCCCTCGGTGGGATCACAAGCTGTCTTGAGATTGGCTCTGGCCCGGCCACATTGACTGCCATGGTTGCCGAATGCAACCGGCGGCTGCATGTCACGGCCCTCGATATCTCGCCACACATGGTCGCTGTTGCCCGAGAGTATGTCGCAGAGAAGAAGCTTCACGACAGGATACACCTGGTCATCGGTGATGCAGCGGATGAAGAGGTGATGGGAGGACTGGGCCAGTTTGACCTCGTGTACTCTTTCTTCTCACTGCATCACTGGGAGGACCCGAAAAAGGTCATCGGCAATCTTCTGCAGGCAACCACGGACGAGGGGCGGCTCTACCTGCATGACTTCAGACGAGTCTGGTGGGCACGGTACGTGCCGGTAGGCGGCCGTGACAAGAGGGTAATCGCAGCCGCCTATACCCCCGGTGAGGTGCGGGCCCTCCTTGGGCAACTGGGCGTCCATCACTACGAAAGCAGACAAGCCTTTCCGTGCTTTCAATCAGTGGTCGTTGCGAAGGAAGCCACGGCCATGCAGACTCCCGTTGCCTCATAGAAGCGGAGGGGGAGCGAGGCGCCAGACAGTCTGCTCAACGACCATGCGACTTCACCGAGCGCACCATGTGCCCGTCCCTGACTTCGAGCTTGTGAGGTATGTCCATCAACCTCTTCGGCCGCTTCCCCGGTCGTCTTCGGTGGCTTTGCGCCGCCTCCACCCTGTCTCCCTGACGAAGGCCAGGGTGGCCAGCGCCACGAGGGACAGCGAAGCCCATAAGCCGAAGCCGAACGCCGGCTTGATGTTTGCCAGGCTGTTGCCCACGGGAGGCGAGGCGGACGCTCCAGCCTGAGACATGGTGAATGCCAGCCCCAGGGCCGTCCCGGAGTACCTTGGCCCGACCCCCTCCGTCTCCTGCACCATGGTGAGACTGACCGCCATGAACCCATCCATGAAGATGCCTGCCGCTATCATCAAGACCCACACTGCTATGCCATCGACCACCGGCAGCAGACCTACACCGACGACGGCCGCCAGGAGCGCGGCGAAGAGCACCTTCTTGCGTGAGCCGAGCCTGTCTGACAGCAGAGACAGCGGGATGACCGCCGCCGTGCTGGTCGCATAGAAGACGGCCAAAGCGCCATCGGCACTGGCCGCCGCCCATCCCCGTTCCCGTAGATACAGCGGTAAGTAGCCCACCATGCCGAACACGCACCCCTGCCGCAACATCAGAGTCAATCCCAGGAGCCACAGGTCCTTGATGCGAATCAACCTCAGCAGCGCCTGGCCAATTGGCACCGCGTCCGATTGGCCGGCACCCGAGTGACCCTGACGGGCTCCTCTCCCCCACACGAACCACAGCACGCCCACGACCGCCGAGACAGCTCCGTACAGAAACAGCACATGCCCCCAGCCACCGAGCAGCGGCGACAGCACCGTCGCGCTGAGCATCGGTCCCAACATCAGACCGACGCCCATGCCCATGGAGACAACACCGTTGGCCGCTCCCAGGTTCCAGCCCTGGAACCACATGCTGACCGTCTTGTGAACATTGACCGGTATGACCGCCCGCACCAGGCCAAAGGCAAAGACGGTGGTCGCAAGACCGATGAAGCCGCCGGACAGGCCTCTCGACGCCCCCGCCACTCCCGCCACCACGCAAGCTGCCCCCAACACGAGCCTGACGCCAAACCGGTCGCCCAGCAGCCCACCAATCAGGGCAACGAACACACCGGCCAGGCTGACCATGCCCCACACGGTGCCTATCTGCACCAGGCTCAGGTTCAGGTCCTGCGATATCTCTTCGAAGAGCACCGGCATGCAGGACAGCGGTATAGCGGCAACGAATGTGTGAGTGGCTGCCGCCAGAGCCAGCAAGTACCATCTGTAGCTTGACCGCTTGCCGTCTGCCATCGGGTGTCGACCCCGCACCGATTGCGTCCGTGCGACCCGGCAAAGCATACCTATGTCAGCCCAGTCGCGTCAATTCCAGGGAATCACCCTCTTGGTCAGACGCGCGCCCGGAAAGCGCCTTGCACTGGCGCCTTCAGCTTGGCGGATTCAACGCCACGGGTAAGGCCGCGGCAAGCAGAAGTTGTTCCGCGAGGAGGCAGAGGGATGGGACGACTGCCCCACCGTACCGCTCATCCTGAGGTCACCCATCCACCCCACGTGCGTACCGAGGTACGACTGACAGGAGCCTGTTCAATCTCTAGTGGATGTTGTAGGTGAGGACTTGCAGCAACGCGCTGTCGCCGTAGACGAAATCCAGGCCGTCGCCCGGCGCGGTATGATACACGCTGCAGCCAGGCTGCAGCTCGACCGAGACGTTCCCAACAAGCGATCCATAGAAGTCACCCTGAGGCTGAAGATGCACCGTTCCCTCCAGAGACATGACCAGTACGAAGTCACCCGGGTCTGAGCCTATCGTCGGCTGGAACCTGATGTCCCCCACAGCGATGATACATCCCGAGCCACTGAGCGTGCACTTGGGGCCCAGCCTTATGGCGTCCCCATCGCCGCGATAGTCCACGAAGATGGTCTGTCCGTTGAGGTCCAGGGTGAAATCCTGGCCCATCTGGGCGACTTCCAGTATCTGCTCAACATAGACGGTACCGCCAAGCTCCAGCACTTCCCCAGCACGGGCGCTCCAGATGTCGAGCGATCCATCTCTGTAGAGCGGCCCGATGGTATCCACATACCGGACGTCTATGCTGTCATCGGCGAAGGGTTCCAGGTCGTCCACAGCCTCCAGGTAGTATGACGAGAGGAACTCCGTCGTCGGCCAGGGTTCTATCGTGTCCGCTTGCGTGACGTTACCGTCGATGAAGCCGCTATTGTCCAGCTCGCCGGTGTAGGTAACGTTGCCCGACACACCACAGCCCGGTTTGATCTCGACATCACCATTGCTGACGATGGCGCCCTCAACGAGAGAGGAATAGTCGTGAAACAGCACGTACGACTCAATTGTCTCATCTCCCTCCTCGCCTGAAGCTGTCGAGGTGATCTTGTAACTGCTCCCACCTTCGTCTTCTATGGTAACAGCCACGCTCTTGCCGTTGAGTTCGTAGGTGTCGAACTCCTTCGATCCAGAAGCCTGCACCTCGCCAACCACATCGAGGAACTCCGACAGGGCATAGTCTATGCCCGAATCCGCAGCGTAGTAGGCATCCACATCCCCCTGGTCCTTGCCGAGCAAGCGCAGGCTGAACCCAAGATAGGCGAAGAGGGCGGCAACCGCAATTGCACCAACAATGATGATGACCAGCGTAATCGCTATGACCTGTCCCCGCTGGTCCGCAACTACATCTTTCATTCAGAACCCCCGAACTAGCGCACGATCACGGCCCCAGCCTCATCTCCACCTGCCTCGTGGCGGTCTCCGTTGTCGCCTGACCGCGCCCCGAGTCGACCGTGACCGTTATTGTGAAAGTCACCACGTCACCCTCCTCACTGACGGTGAAGACGACGTCTTCAGCACTGGCTATGTGAGAGGCTATCGATGTCGAAGCGCTGTCCCCGGACTGCTCCCTTATCAGCCGGCCACCCTCACCGTCAAAGCTGTAGGTGATTGTGTGGGCCACGGTCGTTCCCAGACCCGGATCATAGGAGTCCCACGAGAAGTACCCGTACTCGGGCGTTTCCGAGGCAGTGAAAGCGTGAGCCTGGACGCCGTCAGCCTGGATGATATCCAGCGCGAATCTCAACTCGTTGACGGCGGTAAGATGGTCTCCCTGCAGCGCCGGTACGATGAGGAAATGATACAGGCTGGTAGCGAAGGCTCCCAGAACCATGCCGGTGACGACCATCGCCACCAGCAGCTCTGTGTAGGTGAACCCCCGCTCAGTTCTTCCCACTCTGTCACTCAACCGTGTTGTAGCCTTCCAAGTCAACGCTGGCCTCTTCGTCGTAAGTGACGGTGATCATCACCTGCTGGATGACGTCAGGTGATGTTTCGTTGCCGAGGTTGGCGATTGCGATCTCGATGTCGTCCGCCGTGAAGCCGGCGGGTATTTCCTCCTCGTCGATCTTGTCGTACCCGTTCCCTTCGACGGGATCGCCCTCATCGTCATAGGCCTGATACGGCTGCGACTTGATGTACTCCATCTGGGACTGTGCCAGGTTGAGGGCTGCGGTCCGTTCGTCGACACGCTTGGTGCCCACTATGCCCGCATGGAATCCCTGAAGCAACGCAACCATGACTACAGCGAGTATGGTCACGCCAATCAACACCTCGAGGAGCACCTGCCCCTTCTGGCCTCCAAACATTCACCAGTCCCCCGCCGACAAGGATGCTAGCGCCAGGCGACCACAGCCGCCACATGAGAAGCACGCCAGCGCCCCAGGGCCACCATCCAGCCCAGCATACCCATCACAATCAGCCCTAGCACTCGAGGCGCAGCGTTGCTTGCAGAGCCGACAAAAACGCTACACTACCTCAAGTATACTACATCATGGCAACCGATATGACAATCAGGGAAAACCTGATTCCTGAGGTCGAAATCCCTGAGTTCGACGACCGCCAACAGCAGCACGGCACGCCGACTCACGAACCGACGTACCTACCAGCGGCGATGTCCCCAAGGTTGGCCCAACCGCACCAACTCCGATGCGAAAGGCTGCCCCACAAGTGCGAGTCACAGGCTCACAGTAACGAGTCTGAAAATTCGTGTAATCAAGGATACTAACGGTCACATAAGGGAACTAACGACAACTAATCATTTTGAAAGGTTGTCAACGACAAGTTAATCAAAACTGAGGAGAACCGGTGCTCGTATGGGCTTGAAACGCGTCTTTCATCTGCTAGCATGCCGCGCAATCGAGGCACGAAGCATCCCGACAGGCCGCTACAGACAAGAGCGTAGGTCACTGAAAGAGGTGACTATGAGAACCATCAAGCTGCAGCGAAGCCAGGCCGATACATCAGGAAGGCGCCCCTTGTTCAGAGGCGCCTTCGTTCTATGTTGCGGCATCCGACCTCGCAATGCCTCGGCACCTCGACAGGCTTCTCCTTTCAGGACAGGGGGTGGACTGCGCTCTCAATATGCGGCGTTGCCGAGAAGCTAGCGAAACCCTGCCGATGCGCTCCTCCCGGGCGCATCGCAGTACAGAAGATTGCTGGATGAAAGGAGTCTTGAATGCATGTACTTTCGCTACGACCGCCCGAACTCACTCGCAGAGACTTCGTGAAACTGGCCAGTGCGTCCCTTGCCCTTCTCGGACTCAGCCAGACGCTCAGGCCGCGAGTGGTGAAGGCTCTGGAGGAGTCTGTTGGCAAGACCCCAGTGATCTGGTTGGAAGGGCAGGACTGCTGCGGCTGCACCGAGTCGCTCGTCAACAGCCTGGAGCCCCTGGCAACGACCGTGCTGCTTGACACCATCTCGTTGCGCTACCACGAGACGTTGATGGCGGCTTCGGGACACCAGTCCGAAGAAGCCCTGACCAAGACCATCGCAGAAGGTGGCTATCTCCTGGTGATTGAAGGGTCCATTCCTCTGGCTGAGGACGGCCTCTTCTGCACCGTCGGCGGCAGGCCGTTCAAGGACATCGTGAGGGATGCGGCGCGCAACGCTGCAGCCATTGTGCCGGTCGGCTCCTGCGCCAGCTTCGGCGGGATACCGCGCTCGGGCCCAACGGATGCCGTTGGCTACCTTTTCCGCGGGACTCAAAGGCATCACTACTTCGATGACGTGACGGGGAACAAGCCGGTGATCAATCTGCCGACCTGCCCGCTGCATTCGGAACGGCTGGTGGCGGTGATCGTTCACTACCTTACCTTCAGCACCGTGCCGCCTCTGGACCACTTCAACCGGCCCCTGGCTTTCTATGGCTACAACCAGCACGAGAACTGTGAGCGCCGCGGCCACTTCGACGCCGGCCGTTTTGTGACCGACTGGGGCGACCCGGCGCAGCAGGGATGGTGCCTGTACCTGAAGGGATGTCGCGGCCCGTGGTCCAGTCAGGACTGCTGGAAACGGCTGTGGAACAACCGCACCAACTACTGCATTCAGGCCAATACACCATGCGTGGCCTGCAGCGAGCCGGAGTTCTACGAGTCCTTCAGCCCCATCTACGAACGCCAGTTTGACGTGAAACTGCCCGGTGTTGGCCGCGTCAACATAGACAAGGTGATGGCGACCATAGCTGGTGTGGCTGCGGGTGGAGCCGCGATCGATATCGTGGTAAGCCGTTTGACCGGCCGCTGGAAGAACGGGAATAAAGTGGAGGAGGTCAAGACGGAAGAGAAGGAGGGCTGACAATGGCACAGCGAATTGTCATTGACCCCATCACGCGGATCGAGGGCCACCTCAAGATAGAGGTCGAGGTGGAGAACGGGGTGGTCAAGGATGCCTGGTCCTCGGGCACCATGGCCCGCGGCTGGGAAGTGCTGCTGCGGGACCGAGACCCCCGGGACGCCACGTACATAACCGGTCGTGTCTGTGCAGTGTGCGAGGGAGTCAACACCATCGCTTCGTCTCAGGCTCTGGACCACGCCTACGATATTGAGATTCCGGAGGCAGGCAGACTGATGCGAAACCTCTTCTGCTCCGGCCTCTACATGCACGACCATTGCATACACCTGTATGTCCTCTCGGCGCTGGACTACCTGGACATCATGGCGATAGCCCAGTACAAGGGCAGCGACCCGGGTCTCCTGGCCGTTAAGAACAAGGTGGTGGGCCTGGTGGAGAGGAACGATACCGCCCCCTTCACGCCGCGCTACACACCGGACGAGTACAGCGTGAACGATCCGGAGACGGTGACCACTTTGGTATCGCACTACATCAAGTCGGTCGAAATGAAGGCCAAGTCCTCGAAGATGCTGAACATCATCTGCGGCATACAGCCCAATCCGGCCACCATCATGGTAGGCGGCTGTACCGCTACCCCTTCGGCGGAGCAGCTCGTCGAGTTCAGAGCCCTGTGGGAAGAGCAGGTCAAGTTCGTGAATGAGATCTACATTCCGGACGTGGCAGCCTTGGGAACGGGACCCCTCCTCCCGCTGGCCACTATGGGTCTGGGCGCCGCCCACGGCAACTACCTGTGCTACCCCATGTTCCCCCAGGACGGTCCCGCCAGCCGCGACGACTACCCCCTGGGCGGGAGCAATCACCTGGTGAAAGGCGGTGCTATCGTCGGTGGCGCCACCAACCCGTCACAGACAGTTGACTACGACAAGATAACCGAGGCAGTCGAGTACTCGTGGTACGACTACCCCGCTGGTGCCACCGGCCTCCATCCCAGCGTCGGCGTTACCGACTTCAATCCAAGAAAGAGCGGCGCCTACTCGTTCATCAAGGCACCGCGCTACGACGGCATGCCAATGGAGGTCGGTCCTCAGGCCCGGGGCCTGGTCAATCAGTACCCCG
>Ga0180433_10009727_pt1 | contig 11708 bp, 11 predicted proteins | sample SS_ome_8_FD_132980 | JGI IMG/M metagenome (GOLD analysis project Ga0180433, IMG submission 132980) | Hypersaline lake sediment archaeal communities from the Salton Sea, California, USA - SS_1_D_1 metaG | ecosystem: Environmental > Aquatic > Non-marine Saline and Alkaline > Hypersaline >... | reverse complement strand
CCTCACGAACGTTCCGAGTCCGCGTCGCTTCTCGATGATCCCCTGCGCCTCGAGCTCTCCGTAGGCGTGGACGATCGTGTTCGGGTTCACACTCACCGTCCCCGCCAGATCGCGGGCCGAGGGCAGCTTCTCGCCGGGACGCAGGTCGCCGCGCGCCAACTGCTCGCGCACGTTCTTCCCGATCTGTTCGAAGATCGGACCCGCGTCCATGTCGAGGCTCCAAGCGTCCTTGTCCGTCATCTCTTCGACCTCGTCCGTTTCATAGACCCCTCGTTTCTTTCGCCTTTCTCCGCTTTGTCGCGGCTCATTCGATTCGGTCGTACGTGCCCATCCGCGCTCCGCCGTACTCGACGAACGCGCACTCGAACGGCCCCTCCGCTTCCTCGGCGACGAGGAACATGTCCGGATTCTCCGAAGCGACCAGCCGGAACGGCGTCACCGGCAGGAACTCCTGACAGCTACCGTCCGCCGGCACGGCGATGAACCGACCACCGTCGACGAGGATCTCGACCTCCGTCGGAAGGCCCGATTCGGCGTCCTCGGGCCGCAAGGCGAAGCGGCCGACCCACCGACCTGCTTCGGCGTCGCTCAGCGCGATCCGCTCCGGTTCGAGCGGCCGAGGCCCGGGCCGCTCGACCACGTACAGGTCGTTCTCCGTCCGGTGGCCCGAGGTCTGAAACGCCTCCGTGTGGACCACCAACAGTCGAGACGTCAGATCGGACCTCCCCACGCCGCCGTACAGCTTCCGATACGTCCACAGCTCGCCCTCGTACAGCTCGCGAAGCTCCGGATCGGCGACCTCGGCGAGCCGGGCGACCAGCGTCGCCTTGTCCGCCGTCCAGTCGATCTCGGGGAGCGGCTCGTCGTACCGCGGCCGCAGCACGAGCTCCTTGAAGAACGTCAGTGCGAGCGGAGACGTGAGGACGCTCACGCCCTCCAGCCCAAGCCCGAACGGCCGGCTCAGGTTCTGGCTGTTCGCCAGGACGACGAACGTCAGTCCCTCGCTCGGGACCATCAGGAGAAGCGACGAGTAGGCGCCGTAGCCGTAGTGCCAGATCAGCTCCGTCTCGCCGTACCGTTCGGTGAACCAGCCGAGGCCGTACGGTCCGTCCGCCCCGGAGTTGAGCACCGTCGGGGTGAACATCTCCGCCTTCGTCTCGGCGGAGACCAGCTCGTCGAACTCGATCGCCTCGGCGAACTTCGCCAGGTCGACCACGGTCGAGATCAGCCCGGCCGCGGCGTTGGCGTAGCTCGGAATCGAGCCCGGGTACACGTCGTACCGGTCGTCGTACAGGTACGGCACCGCCGACTCGCGGTAGACGTGCTCGAACGCCCGCTCCGGATCGTCCGGCGCCAGCGTCGACAGGTAGGTTGCGAGGCCGCAGCCGCCGTAATTCAGCGCCGTGTCGTCCATCCCGAGCGGGGCGAGGATCTCCCGGCGCAGGACGGCGCGGAAGGAGTCCCCGTACAGCTGCTCGATCACCACGGTCAGCATCGAGTAGCGGTTCCCGCTGTATTGATAGTGGCTGCCCGGGATCCCGTCCGACGTGTGCGAAAGCAGGTGCCGCACCGTGATCGCGTCGTTCCCGAGGTCGATCCCGAACTCGCCGACCGGCGCGTCGAGGTCGAGCTCTCCCGTCTCGACCTTCTTCATGAGCAGAAACGCCGCGAACGGCTTCGTCACCGAGGCGAGGCCGTACGGCGTCTCCGCCGTCGCCTCGATCCCGCCCCCCAGGTCGGCGGTCCCGAAGCCCCGCGCCCAGATCAGTTCCCCGTCCTTCACCACGGCGGCCGAGAGCCCGGGGATCCGCAGCGCCTCCCGGAGCGATGACACTTTCGCCTCGAGGCGGGCGAGCGATTCGCTTTCGGCCGCGGCCGCCGCCTCTTCCGCCTCCGTCGTTGGCTCCGATCGATCACAGCCGAGGAAGACGAGGGAGACAACTGGGAGCGCGATGAGGAGACACAGCGCTGCCGCCCATCGCCCGATTCTCGTCTTCCTTTCTGGGATTCCACCTGTACGCATCGCGAGCGACCTCCCGGGATTCATCGTCATTGTGTGCTAGTTTACTAATACACTATCGTTTGTCAAGGGCGTCTTGGCTCCCGCCCATAACGATGGAGCCAAGCCGGAACGCGAAGTCGTCGATGGAATGCCGCCTTCGCGTGGTGGGTGACGAAGCGGATTAGTCCATGGCCACTGTGCAATTGGCACAGCTCGCGTTCAGACTGGGGCGAGCCCTTGCACGAGGGACCCACCGGAAACCGTCCTTCGTGTGGGTGGATTGCAGCTCCGACAATTGGGGAAGTCGAGACCTTGGACGAAGGCTGTTGCTGAGGCTGCCTTCGTCTGGTGGGACAGCGAAGCGTGGTGGGTTGTGGCCTTCGTAAGGTTGACTCAGCTCTCACGAGGACCGAGGCAAGCCCTTGCAAGAAGGCGTCGGTGGAATACCGCCTTCGCTCGGTGAGATGGCAAACCACAATGGGTTCTGTCTCGTGACGTTGACTCAGCTCGCGTTTGGACTCAGGCAAGAGGTTGACTTAGGGTGTGTACGCTGCTATAGTTTGTACGCGTATAACGTACAAACGAGAGGAGCGTACAACTTGCACGAGGAGCAGCTCCGGGAACTCTGTGAGCAGACGGTCCGCCGGCTGCTTCATCGACCCTTGCGGTTCAACCGGGTAGCGAAAGCAAACCGGCGCGGCGCGGATGCGGTCTATCGCCTATTCGGCGGCAACATCGACGAGCGGGTCGAGGTCGAGATCCGCAATCGCTTCCGTCGTGCCGAGATTCCACAGCTCGCCCCGTCAACGCACAACCACCTGATGCTGTTCACAGACTACGTAACACCAAGACTGGCGGAGGAACTCCAGAGGCGAGACATCTGGTTCGCCGATGCGCAAGGGAACGCCTTCCTCTCGCTCCCCCCGAAGCTGCTGATGAACGTCTCGGGACGCCGGCCGGCGAACGCAGACGTGCCTAAGGGACAACACTTCAGCGCCACGGGCGCGAAGGTTCTTCACTACCTTCTCAAGCACGGTCCACGGGTCCGGGCCACGTATCGGGACATCCGCGCGGGTGTGGGAGTCTCGATCGACAAAATCGGGAAGCTCATCCGTGAGCTGGAGAACGCGCGAGCGCTTCGGGTGCACGGGCGAGGTGACTACGAGATCATCGACGGAAACCGTCTTCTCCGCCTCTGGGTTGACGCGTTCGATCAGAAGCTGCTACCCGAGCTGCTCCTCGGGCGGTTTGTGGCCGCCGGCGAGCCCGTCTTCGACATGCTCATCCGCAACGCAGCCGACGAACTGAAAGGCAACGTCGTCCTCGGAGGAGAAGTCGCAGCGGACGCCCTCACATCCTACCTACGCGCGGGCAGCCTGCGCCTCTACATCCCGGGGGAGGCTGTCGCGGACGTACGCCGGCGACTGCGGCTCGCACCCAGCGCACGCGGCGCGATTGAGCTTTGCGATCTCTACTCGCCCGAGCTTTTCGGCGACGTCGACGCTCACGGAGCCAAGGTCGCCGACCCCGCCTTCGTATACGCAGAACTGATGGCATCCGGAGACGATCGTCAAGCGGAGACCGCGGCCCGCCTTCGGCAGGAGCACTTGGCGTGGACAATGTAGACAGGCTTGGCACGCACCTCACCGGAGTCCTCTGCCAGCTCTCGGAATCTCTTGAGGCCGCGGGACTTCCTTTCGCCGTCGTCGGCGCCGCAGCGCTTCTCCTCCACAACGTGCATCTCGAACGAGCGACAAGGGACCTCGACCTGGCTGTCTCCATCGCCGGCGGATTCGGGGCGATTCGTCCCGTCTTGCACGGTGCCGGCCTCTCGGACACGAGGATCGAGCACAGGTTCCAAACTCCCGACGGGGACGAGATCGACGTCTTGCCAATCGACCAAGGCGGGAAGCCTCCGCATGAGATCCAGCTGGCGGGCGGAGATCGAATCCGTACGGTGGGGCTCGCTGAGGCGATCACGCACGCTATCCCAGTCGACATAGGGCCCCGACGCGTGCCCGTCGCGCCTCTCTCCCTACTGGTCGCGAACAAGCTCTACGCCGCGGCATCACAGATCCGACCACACGATCTCGAAGATGCCTGCAATGCGATGGAGACCTACGAGTACGAGGGAACGAGACGGTTCGATGTGGACTACGATCGCCATCCTCAGCTGACCTACGAGACAGCCGGGGCATTCCTCGCCGGGTTCGATTCGGCTGCGATGATGTCGATCGAAGCGTCACAACTGGTCGATGCAGCCACTGAATCGCTCGGTCGGAATCCGCGCCTCGGTGACCGCTACGATCGGGGAGAAGAAAGGCTTGCCTTCGTGTTGGCGTTCAGGCGAGGGCTGCGCGCGGGGAACCAGGGAAGATAGTACGAGACTTCCCCACCCGGCTCCTCGAAATGAGTATTGCGTCCCTTGAACTCCGACCCTCTGGCCACTGGTGAACTCAGTCAGTAGCCCCGCACTCGGATTCTGTGTTTCACTTCGACGTCCCGTATGGATATACTTCGGGTAGCCGTAGGGGGTGGCCGATGATCACCAAGGTTCAGAAGTGGGGCAACAGCCAGGGGCTTCGGTTGAGCAAGGATCTCCTGTCCGACGCCGAGATCGACGTCGGCGACACCGTCCACGTCGCCGTGCGCGAAGGGAGCATCGTCATCACGCCGGTCCGTCGCGTGCGTGGCGCACTGGACTTGGAGCGGCTCGTCGCCTCCATTCCCAAGGGCTACAAGCCCGGAGAAATCGACTGGGGGCGGCCGACCGGCAGGGAGGTCTGGTAGGTGGCGGCCTACGTGCCCCGCAAAGGCGACTTCGTCGCACTGAGCTTCGACCCGCAGACGGGTCACGAACAGCGCGGACGCCGGCCGGCCCTCGTCGTCAGCAACGACCTGTTCAACAAGCACACCGGCCTATGTATCGCATGCCCGATCACCAACGCGAGGCGAGACTACCCGTTTCACGTCTCGCTCCCGGACGGCTGCGAGGTGACCGGGGTCGTCATGGTCGAGCAGATCGAATCGATCGACTTCCGCGCGCGCAAGGCGAAACGCATCGGACCCGCGCCCGAGGCAGTCCTCCAGGAGGCGCTCTCGCTATTGGATGCCTGTATCTACTGAGCGCGAAGCCTCGCAGGAGCGGATGCGCCCGTCCAGGCCGTGCCGATGGCTTGGCTCGGAACCGTCCTTCGGAGACACTCTAGGTACCATGCGGGGAATGCGAGGCGCGGGGCTCGAAGCCAATGTGTTAGCAGATGCGGGAGATCTCCATGGGTGTTCCATCTGAGATCAAGCGGTTGATTGAGCGGTTCCGCGAGAATCGCGAGGCGTACCTGTCGCGCGAGTACAACGAGACGCAGCTGCGGCGCGAGTTCCTCGATCCGTTCTTCAAGGCGCTCGGCTGGGACGTCGACAACGAGCAGGGCTACGCCGAGGCGTACAAGGACGTCGTCCACGAGGACGCGATCAAGGTCGGCGGGGCGACCAAGGCGCCGGACTACGCGTTCCGGACCGGCGGGACGCGCAAGTTCTTCGTCGAGGCGAAGCGCCCATCCGTCGGGATCAAGGACGATCCGGACGCAGCCTACCAGCTCCGCCGCTACGCGTGGTCGGCCAAGCTGCCGCTCTCCATCTTGACCGACTTCGAGGAGTTCGCCGTCTACGACACCCGCGTCCGTCCGAACCAGGACGACAAGGCCTCGACCGCCCGCACCCTCTACTTCACCTTTGACGAATACGCAGAGAAGTGGAACGACATCGCCGGCATCTTCGCCCGCGACGCGATCCTCAAGGGCTCGTTCGACAAGTACGTCGAGGCGAAGAAGATGCGCGGGACCGCTGAGGTCGACGACGCCTTCCTCAAGGAGATCGAGGGCTGGCGCGACGTGCTCGCCCGCAACATCGCCCTCCGCAACACCGGCCTGTCGAACCGCGAGGTCAACTTCGCCGTCCAGCGGACGATCGACCGGATCATCTTCCTAAGGATCTGCGAGGACCGGGGGATCGAGACGGACGGTCAGTTGATGGCCCTCCGGAACGGAACCGAGGTCTATCCTCGCCTGTGCGAGGTCTTCCGGCGCGCCGACGATCGGTACAACTCCGGCCTGTTCCACTTCCGGGGGGAGAAGGGCCGTCAGGAGGCCCCCGACGAGCTCACGCTCGGCCTCCAGATCGACGACAAGGTCCTCAAGGACGTCTTCAAGGACCTCTACTATCCCGACAGTCCGTACGAGTTCTCCGTCCTCCCGGCCGACATCCTCGGCCACATCTACGAGCAGTTCCTCGGCAAGGTGATCCGGCTGACCGCAGGGCATCGGGCGGTCGTCGAAGAGAAGCCGGAAGTGCGGAAGGCCGGCGGCGTCTACTACACGCCGACCTACATCGTCGACTACATCGTTGAGCACACCGTCGGCAAGCTCCTCGAAGACAAGACGCCGAATCACGTCGCCAAGCTGCGAGTCCTCGACCCCGCTTGCGGCTCCGGCTCGTTCCTGCTCGGTGCGTATCAGCGACTCCTCAACTGGCACCTGACGTGGTACACGGAGAACGACCCGGCGAAACACGCCAAGGGACGCCAGCCGAAGATCTTCCAGGGACCGGGCGGCGATTGGCGGCTGACCACTGCCGAGAAGAAGCGGGTCCTGGTGAACAGCATCCACGGCGTCGACATCGACCCGCAGGCTGTGGAAGTGACCAAGCTGTCGCTCCTGCTCAAGGTTCTCGAAGGCGAGAGCGAAGAGACGCTCGGCAAGAACCTACGCCTCTTCCACGAGCGCGCCCTCCCCGACCTCGGGGAGAACATCAAGTGCGGCAACTCGCTCATCGGCCCCGACTTCTACGAAGGAAAGCAGCTCAGCCTGATCGACGAGGACGAGCGCTACCGGATCAACGCCTTCGACTGGAACACCGAGTTCCCCGAGATCATGAAGGCCGGCGGCTTCGACGCCGTGATCGGGAATCCGCCGTACATACAGCTCTCGATGGCCGAGTACTACGAGCCAGCAATCGCTGATTATTTGAGAGCTGCGTATTCCTCATCGATGGGGCGTCTGAACACATACGGCTTCTTCTGGGAGAGGTCTACCTCCTACTTAGCCCGGAAAGGCGGACGTGTCGGGTATATCGTCCCGAACACGATCCTGACGCAGAGCTACTACGAAGGTCTGCGGGAAACCCTCCTGAAGAACCGCATTCGGGAAGTCGCAGTCCACAAGTATCACGTCTTCAAAGGAGCGGTTGTTGAGCCTGTCGTCCTAGTTGTTGAGAGGACACCCTCGTCTGGCCGTGTTCGGATCGCCATTCATAACGCTCAAGGAGGAACACCGACCGTGCGGAAGCTACACCAGGATCTCTTCCGGGATGCCTACAAGCGGGCATTCTTGGTGGAAGCAACCGAAGACGAGCTGAGGCTCAAATCGAAGGTGGATGACGAATACCCGAGGTTCTCGGACCTTCTCAGTATCAACCAGGCGATTGCCCTGAAAGGGGATCGCTCGCGATCCCTTCACAAACAGAGGATGGGCAGCAACTACTACCCGGTCCTTGACGGACGGGAGATCGGTCGATTCAGCATCCATTGGGATGGCAACTATCTGGAGTACGTACGTGAGCGCATCCACTCCTGCAAGCGCACGGATATCTTCGAGCAACCAGAGAAGATCCTCTTCCGCCGAGTCGGGGAGGGCATAGTCGCCACGCTCGATCGAAATCAGTTCTATGCACTAAATACGCTCGTGGTCATCACACCTGCTCATCTTGGGGAACATGACCTCACGTACGTGCTGGCGGTCCTGAACTCGACGCTCATGAACTGGTACTACTCGCAATTCCTCAAGTCCTCCAAGAGAACCTTCTCCGAGGTCCAGGCCCAGCAGATTGCCCAACTGCCCTTCAGGACCGTCGACTTCGACAGCGCGCAGGACCGCGAGCTACACGACAACTTGGCTGGAAGGGCCGAAGACATGATGCGGCTCCGGGAAGCCGCCGCTCCCGTCAGGACCGATCACGAGCAATCGTCCATCCAGCGCCAGATCGACGCAACCGACAAACAGATCGACCAACTCGTCTACGAACTCTACGGCCTGACCGATGAGGAGATCCGCATCGTCGAGGAGGCGACAGAGTGAGCAGGATACTGGGGCCGCTCACCATGATTCATCAAGGAGCAGCTCCGAACCGGACCTTCGACAAGACCTTCAGGGCGGAGCTGTGAACCAGGAGCCAGCCACTCCAAAGGACCTGAGACCTTCTACGTTCGAGAGCCTTGTGGTGCGGTACAAGCACAGCCCGCATCTCCGAGCCCTTGCGGCTCTCATCGTGGGCTGCGCCCCGCCAGTTGGCGCACTGGAGTCTGCCGTCCTCACTTCGTTCGAGAGGATCCGCTTGGAGAGGCAGCGGGAGCTGTTTGACGCGCTCGATCAGGGTGGCACTGAGCTAACGGAGGCGCTTGTTCAGCAAGAGGAATTCATCCACGCCTTCTTGGCCACGGCTCGTGCTGCCGACAGAACGCACCGGAGACGGAAGATCCAGCTCTTCGCCCAGCTCTTGAGAGCCCTTGCAAGCCACAAGGAAGGGTTCGATGTCGATGAGCATGAGGAGCTGCTTCGGGTTCTGGAGGATCTCTCTCCTCGGGAGTTCGCCAGCCTTGTTCTACTCCGGCAGCATGAGCAAGCCGTGGAACGCAGGAACGGAGAGACCATACCTCAGTGGATCTTCCACTTCTGGGAAGACGCCAAGCGCGACCTTGAGCAAAAGCTGCGCATCCGAAGCTCAGAACTCGAAGGTCTTCTTGCCCGGTTGTCGCGAACTGGCTTCTATCGCCGCGAGATAGGGTTTCTCGGCGAGGCGGAAGAGATCGGATGTACGACGCCCAGTTTTACTCGCTTCCTGTCCCTGCTTGATGAGGAGAAAGCAAAGCTCCTGCTCGATTCCGAACTGGCAGCGGCCGGGAGCGACGCCGGTAACGACGGATGACAGCATGATCAGAAGCCTCTGGTTTTCTACTGCGGAGTCACCGGAGTGGCGGCCTGAGCCCTCGTTCTTGATCGCCTATCCGAAGACCGGGCCCTCCTCACTCCGGGACACACCGGCCAGTCCTGGATGTCGGAACATGTGCGCCGGTCCGGTCAAGACACCAATTCGAGAGGAGGTCTCGTCGGGAGCCTGCGGGTCACCGACTAGCTTCACTCCGCCAAACGCAGAGAAACGCCACACCGAGAGCTGCCGACAGTCTTCACCTTGAACGCCTTCGTACACGAAGGTTCCATTGCCCAGATTCGCTCTCACAGGTGCCCCGGGCAGGAGATACTGATCGAAGAGCGGTTCTCTGGGCCTTGTTAGGAGAAACGCCTTGACGGAATGCTCCTCGGTCAGGTACGTGCGCCAGTGGTACCAAATGAGGCCTCGCGTGACAAGTACAAACAACGATTCCAGCGGAACCGGATCAAGCGGAACGGCAAGTGCCGGAACCCAGAGACCTTCCCGCTCCTCACTCCATAGACGGACTGTCTGCTCCGCCAGCTGGATGGTGAGCTTCCGGTTCTTCCGGAGACGTTTCGGCACCATCGTCTCAAGGTTCGCCTCAGCGCCCTCGTGCCGGCCACCGAACGGCAGCACGGCCGCGAGGTAGTGCTCCAGTTCTGACTTTGCTCCGTTGCACTTTTCGCAGGCGGGAACCTTGGGGAGATCATGCCGGTCCTTGGGAAGGAAGAACTCCCTTGCGAACACGTGATCGCCAGATTCCGAAGGACGTTGAGCGCAGTAGACGCAGAGTTCCCCTTTGAACTTCTTGCTCACACTCTCTCCCCGCTTCTTGGTGGACGGACCTGTTCCTTCAATCCAGTACTGAGACCTATTGCATTGGCCTGGCGGAGTGGCAGGGATGCGAAGGACTCCCCACCAGACGCCGCGGTCTCCCGGTCGGTTCATTCTAGACAAGGGCAGACTTCTCGGGCAATCTAGTCGCGGCGATTCTGGGGACGCAATACTGGATCCAGAAACTGGGGGAGCCTGTTTCTTACTATGCCCTCGAAGCCCGCAATAGTCACATCGGTCAGCACCATCGGTTATCCTGTACGCCAGAGCAGGGAGGCGCTATGAAGAGAGAAGAAGTGACGCTCCTCGAAGTCGAGAATGGTGGGGAGTTCTTGATCCTGCTCGATGGGCGGAGGCTACGGGTCAATCCGGGCGACATGCCCACAGTATGTACTTGGTCGCCGACTGCTGAACTCGTGATATCGGAGGACGCAGGTGGAGGCCGCTTTCCGGTTTCCGTTCGCTACCTTGGAATCGGCGAGGGAATCCATTGTGGATGGGCTTGAGCCCAGCATCGCGGAGCGCCTGTCAGCGGGCAGTGCAAATCGACCATCGCGCGGAGCGCCGTCTGACAACCGTTTTGTCATGCAAGCTGCACCTCATCGCAGCCCGTCGGAATTCCGGGGACATCTCTGAAAGCGCGCTGTCTGTCAAGGGGGATGTTCTCGATTCACCTCCTGGAGGAGCGTTCGCTTTGGCGTCGTGGCCGGTGAGTCGGAGTCATCTCTCCGCTGTCCAGGCAGCAGCAGAGACACGCAGGGCAGGGTCAGGTCTTGCAATCACGCATTGCCCATGCGAAGTCCTTTCTCATACGAGCGAATGCGCCGACTGATCGTCGAGTAGTGGACCCCGAGGTGTTCCGCGATCTCATGCATCGTGTAGCCATGGTGGCGGTAGGCGGCCGCGATCCCTGTCGCGTCCTTTGAATCGACCACAACGTCATCAAGTGATGGCCGATCGACCAGACGCTGAGCACGCGGGACCTCGCGCAAGACAGCGCCACCTTCTGGCGCGTGCTCCACGATGAACTCGTCGCTGCCGAGGTAGATCTGCCCACGAAGGCTATCCCAAATCGGTATTCCGCGGCCCGCTGAGACGAACTTACGGTAGTCAGTCTGAGCCTTCTTCATTGATGAGCCAAACTGGGCGAGGATCCAATCCTTCGTGAGGAATTCCCGCGCCGGCTCGATACCAGCCGTGGCACGATAGCTTGACCAGGGCCAGTCTTTGGCTGAGCGAACCATCTTCGCTCTCACGGGATTCAGAACGACATAGCGCGCAAGTTCGAGGAGATGCGCCTCCTTCTCGACGAGGATCGCCTTGTACCGCCCTTGGAGGACATGACCTGTCCTCAGGTGTCTCCGATTGAATGCCTGCGTGTAGACGCCGTTCAGTTGCCGCATGCCACGTGATAGCGTCGGATCGACAGTCTCAACAAGCAGGTGGTAGTGGTTCGTCATCAAACAATAGGCGTGGCAGAGCCAGTTGAATCGTGTGACGGCCTGTTCGAGAACTTCGAAGAAGAGCTCTCGATCAGGATCGACAAGGAAGACCCTGTCGCGGGAGTTCCCGCGGCTGGTCACGTGGTACAGAGCTCCCGAGTACTCCAACCTCAAAGGGCGGGCCATGACCGAAGTCTAGCATCTTCGATGCGTGATTGCAAGACCTGACCCCATCGCTCTATTTCCGCCACGCGCTCTATTTCCGCCACGTGTAATCGAAACTCCTCAATGTTGACCCTGTTGCAGTGTCCGAGTAGACTTGACCGCGTGGCGCTTTTGTCAGTGCTGGACATCGACACGCCGCTGAGAAACTTAAGGTGCCGAAGGGAGGTCGATGATGAATCAGCGAACAGGCGTCCGATTGAGTCTAGCAGGGGTTCTTCTGG
>Ga0180433_10009726_pt1 | contig 11709 bp, 8 predicted proteins | sample SS_ome_8_FD_132980 | JGI IMG/M metagenome (GOLD analysis project Ga0180433, IMG submission 132980) | Hypersaline lake sediment archaeal communities from the Salton Sea, California, USA - SS_1_D_1 metaG | ecosystem: Environmental > Aquatic > Non-marine Saline and Alkaline > Hypersaline > Sediment... | reverse complement strand
GGCAGGTTTCTTAGTATTGATTTTTGCTAAAATCATACTGCTGCAACATCTCGCCATTATCATGAGCTTCTGGATGCTAAGTATTGCCTTTTCTGCAATCCTAACACCCATCATCTGCACCTATATCCCACTGACAAATGTCGGTGAGATATATTCAAAGAAACGCACAAAAATGGATTGGTTTGACAGGGTTAACATGGCCGTAGCAAATTTTTCTATTGCTTCTGGGAGGTATGTGGTTGCAATAACAGTTATTGCCTTAATGATATTTTGTGGATGGCAGGCGAGCAAAATAAAGATAGGAGACCATACCCCTGGTTCCCCGCTCCTCTGGCCTGATCAAAAATACAATCAGGATCAGAGACTGGTCAATCAAACTTTTGATGCCTCATCGGAAAATTTAATGTTGTTTTATGAAGGGGAAAGCGAGTCGGTTTATGACCCGACTGTACTGACTACGTTTGAGGCATTTTCAAAACACATGAAAGGGAGTCTGCCTGATATCTATAAGTCTTCCAGTTCAATTATAGACATGGTAAAGATGGTCAATCTAACTTTCCATGACGGCGACAAGATTTGGTACCAACTACCGCGCAAGGAGAGGCTTTTGACTGGACTTATAGGCTACGTCAGGACAAACGTGGGTTTTACTACCATAGGCCGCTATATAGATGAAGGCATGGAAAGGGCTCAGCTTACCCTCTTTTTTTCGGATCACACCTCAGAGAATCTACTGCGCATCCGCAACGCAGCCTACGATTTTTTTAAGAAATATCCTATGAGATTAGCAAAAGGGGAATTTAAGCTGGCAGGTGGAAGGATTGGTTTGGAGATAGCTGTTAATGAAGAGATGAAACGCTCTCATCTGATCATAGATTCTATGGTGCTTGCGACCATTTTTATCATGTGCATGCTCTGCTTTCGTTCTATTGTGGCTGGCCTTATGCTGACTATCCCGTTGATACTAGCCAACTTGATTGCGTTTGCTTATATGGTTCAGGCAAATATAGGTCTTTCAATCAATACGCTTCCAGTTGCTGCAGTGGGTGTCGGAGTTGGGGTAGATTTTGCTATCTATATATATAGCCGCTGTAGAGAAGAGTTTCCCCATCAGGATAGCTGGCGAGATACAATCATGATGTCTGTACGCACCTCTGGTAAGGCAGTTGTTTATACTGGATTAACCCTTATCCTGGCTATTATCCCCTGGTACTTTATCTCTGAGCTAAAGTTTCAGGCTCAGATGGGATTTTTTCTCTCTATGCTTTTATTAGCTAACGTCATTTTGGCACTAACCTTACATCCTCTGTTGATATATCTCATCAAACCGCGTTTCATCAGTAAAAGTGGGTTTAGCGAAGGAATGTTACATGAAAAAGAGAATAAGTTTTAGGCCTAAAATACATTGCTGTCGTTGTTACTATAAAAATTTGATCAATTCTAAATTTGATACAAAAGTCATCAAAAAAATTTGAAAGGAGGTGATGACTATAGGATGTCTTGAAAGATGGGAGAAAATAAGGATCCTAAGACAACTCAGGCCACCATGCTGCTACATGATGGCCTGGTGCCTGGAAGCGAGCTTAAGGGGTAACGCTTGCCAGTAAAGAATTACAATAAATTCTCTTGTAAAATGCACTGAGCTGTCAAGTAAAAACTATTGCTTTTTTTCCGTCAAGCTTTTTTTCCGGGCCTTATCTTGAAAAAAAGGAGGGAGATATGAAAAAAAGGAGATTATGTGTCGTTTTGGGAGCCATGCTGTTAGTGGCGCTAATGGTCCATCCTGTCATGGCCAAACAGTTCAAGGTGGCAGGAAGACCACTTAATCTATTCTGCTACCTCACTCAGCAGGTGGCATTTAGCATGCATGACGACGATTATTATGACACCGAGGAGGGTCTTCAATCCGCCCTATTCAACTTTCTTTTAGAAGGTGACTATACCTTTAGCGATGATCTGAAATTTTACGGTGCGGGCATGCTTACCCTAGATTGGATTTATGATATAAAGCATGATGACCAATCATGGAATGAAAAATTATTCAACCAATCTCGTGATAACTTATATATGGATGATGAATCTTGGCAGCTCTTGAAGGAGGCACATTTTACCTGGACTCCCGGAGACTTCCTTTTCCGGGTAGGTAAGCAGATAATAGCCTGGGGGGAGACAGACGGATTTCGTCTTATGGATCAGATCAACCCCTTAGACCAGCGCCGTGGGATGGCAGATGTGGAGTTCGAAACAACTATAATTCCTATCTGGTTGCTTAGGGCCGAATATTTTCCGAGGATAGGTATAAACTGGCTTCAGGATCTTGGATTTGAATTTATTTTTAACCCCAATGCTGACTTTATTCCCAACCAAAACCCATCTACTGGCAATAACGCAGGTGGTATTTGGGCACCAAATGTTATGGTCCCACTTGCTCCTGGACAATATGCCCATCTTGGTTCAGCGGATATGGCTATTGAAGAGCCAAACTCCTGGGATTCAGATGGATTTGAATATGGTTTTAGGATAAAGACGCTAATAAAAGACGCCTTTCTCACATTGAACTATTTTGATGGTCTAGACAATGATCCTGTGCAAAGGATGGCCGCTGCTCCACCCGAAATAGGTGTGGCCTCTGACGGCCTGGCGATTATACATCCAAGCATGGAGGGCTATTATCCGGATTTCCGCTTTGCAGGTATCACCTTTAGTAAAGATATTATCCCCCTGAAAGCATCTTTTCTGGGAGGAGTTTCCCCCGTTTTACGCTTGGAGGCATTCTATGGTTTCGACAACACATTCGCTACATCACTTAATACGTTTGAAAAATCTGACGAAATGCGCTGGGCTATAGGCATAGATTGGAAGGTGAAAATTCCTTTCTTAAACCCCAGAACGTATTTCGCCTTATCAGGGCAATTTTATCAGAGAAAGATTCTCGATTACCCCTCAGGTTACGAATTCTCGAATCTGGAAGATGACAATAACATGACTACTCTAAGTATCAACACCTCATACCTTCATAACAAATTAGTGCCCTCATTTTTCTGGATGAATGATAGAACCAACAATGCGGATATGTATAAATTACAATTGGTGTACGATTATAGTTACAAATGGCATTACACACTGGGGGCATTAATCATCAATGGCAATAAACCGGGGAAGGGTTTTCATGTTTTTGAGAATAAGGACCAGGTCTATTTTAAGATAAGCTATAAATGGGGTTAAAATAGTTATGTCAAAAGCGAAGACTAATCAAAGATAAAAGAGAAAAAGAGAGAGGAGAAAATAAAATGCAAAAGTTTAAAATTTTGTTTATGTGTTTTTTGGTTCTTTTCCTTGCCTTATTTATGATGACATCAGCAGCGTGGTCCGAAGAGCAGTTTAAAATCACCGCTGCGGAATTCGCAAAGCATAAAAGACTTCTCGATGACCCACGGCCATATCTAACAACAACTTTGGCTTACGATAAAGTCTTGCCTCCCGATCTATATGCAAAACTGACATACGATGTGGATGAAATGAAAAAAGCTTGGGCAGGGGTAGTTGGGTTCAGCGCTCCTAATGCAGTAGGAAAGATCGCCCCTGAGATTAAGCCAGGCACCTATTCCTATAGGGACAAGGAGAAGTATCCGGGCCTTAAGGAGTTAATGATCCCGCTACAATACGAATTCTTCAAGGCCGGTGTGCCACCTTTGGCCGGTACCTATCCTGAGATAAAGGTAGTCCCCACCAGACAGTATTACTTTTCCCTACCCATCGCTAAAGCGACAAAGGAGAATATCGATCGTGTCCAGTTGGACGAGAATGGCATTATCAAAGAAGAAACTTGGACAGGCGGCCTTCCATTTCCGAGACCATCCGGAAAGTTTAAAGCTAATCAGTGTATGTATAATTGGATAAGGACCCCTTTGTGGTGGGAAAATATGTATGCCACTTCCTCTAACCTTGGATTTACACGTACTCTAAGAATAGATCAAAGGATGGTTGCTGATGTGATGCAGCTAAAACTTAAAGGAAGGGTCTATATGGAACCCTATGGCTGGTATGACGACCGTGCTAAACAAAACGGCGAGTATACCCAAATGAATTTTTTTTACAAAGCCCCACGCGATATGTACGGTAACGTTATCGGCATGACTACATACTTGGATCCTGAAAAGTGGGATCAGATGTTGCTCTATGTAAACGTTCTAAGACGGCTACGTGTACTCTCGAGCACAGATATTCAGGATGCCATCGGAGGGGCAGACTATGCCTATGTCGACAATAATGGATTTGGGCAAAAGTTATCCACTACGATTTTCCCATATAGAAGTGAGGTGATAGCCGAACGGGAATTTCTGGTTCCTTTCTCCACGTGGGATGGATCACAGTATGTGAATGCGAAAGGGGAACTTTATAATTACGAATGGGAACGAAGGCCCATGTATGTTATCAAGATGACACAGCTCGATAAAAATTTCGTGTATAGCTACCGCATCGTTTACATGGATAAAGAAACATCGATTTTGGTGCATATCGAAAACTACGATCAAAAAGGCCGTTTGTACCGCACTACAAGAGGGAGTCGACCTTTCATCCCAGAGCTCGGCATGTTCGGTTTTGGCTGGGGAATAGCTTGTGATCACCTTGATCTTCACACGAGTGTGACAAATGGTTATATGATGCCTGTGCCGTGGCTAACTCGCCGAAATGTTAGCCTTCGCGGCCTCGTTGTCAAAGGAAAGTAACAAGAGGCGAGCAATGGGTAATGGTTATATAGAAACTAACGGTCAGAAACTTTATTATGAGGTTCATGGGCAAGGTGAACCGCTTTTGATGATAGGTGGCTTGGGTATGGACTCTACGGGATATATGCTTCAAATGCCCGTATTTTCTAAGCATTTTCAATTAATAGTTTTCGATAACCGGGATGTGGGGCGCAGTTCAAAGGCCCAAAGCCATTATTGTATCGCCGATATGGCTAACGACACCATTGGGCTCATAGATGTCCTTAATCTTGAATCGGTGCATGTGTTCGGTGGGTCAATGGGAGGAGCTATCGCTCAGGAGCTGGCTATCAGTTATCCGAATAGAGTGCGCAAGCTGGTCCTGTGCGCAACAGTAGGAAAATCCACCACTGTTCTGAGACTCTTGGTCGATGTCCTAAAATTTATCAAGCAACATGATCATGACAATGCGGTGTTTCCGCGGATGGCGCTGCTCACGGGGATGACCACCAATTTTTTAAGCAACACTGAAGCGGTCGAACAGATGCTAGATCTTTTTCAGAACCCAGCGTTTCCCCAATCGTTTGAGGCCTTTGCCCGTCAGGCAGATGCCATCAGGAGCTTCGATGTACTTGACAGGCTGGGTACAGTCAGGGCGCCCACATTAATCTTGGCGGCAGATCAAGACATTTTAACGCCGGTAAACGCAGCCCGTGAAATCGAGGCCGCGATTCCCGGGGCGAAGTTGCAGATTTTTGAAGGCGGGGGCCACGCTTTTATCTGGGAGATCTCTGAAAAAGTCCACCAAGCGGTTATAGAATTTCTCAAAGCATAATAATGATTGTGCTTACTGAAGAGCACTAAAAGAAATCTGATCTTTTAGGCAATCCCCACTAATATGGTTATAGTAACTTAAGGAGGAAGAGAATGCGCTTAATAAGTCGAGTGGCTGCTGTCATTGGAGAGGCGAGAGGCATCGGGAAAGGGACCGCACTCAAGTTTGGTGAATAATACTGTGCCACTGGTATTGCTGATGTTCTGTCAACGGAAAGGAAAGAGACAGGGTACGAGGGTTCCCGCTTTTAAACCGGGGGAACCATCAAAGGAATGAGACTGAAAAATACAGAAAAGACAGATATAGGAGGATAAAGGAATGAATCCAAGATTGGACATTCAGAAGGTAGGGATAGTTGGTTGCGGCCAGATGGGGTCGGGATATGTTCAGCTCTGTGCACTGAAAGGATACCGGGTCGCAGTTTCTGAAGTAGATGATATTGTCTTGAATAAAGGGTTGGCCCTTATTAAATCGAGGTTAACTGAAGAGGTCACTCAGGGTCAGCTTTCGGGGGCAGATAAAGATCTGGCACTGTCGCGGATCAAAGGCACAACTAATCTCCAGGACTTCTCTGGCTGCGACCTGGTCATCGAGGCGGCAACAGAGAGGATGGAGGTGAAGAAAAAGGTCTTTGCTGATTTGGATAAGGTTTGCCCTGAAGATGTTATCCTTGGCACTAATACATCGGTACTTTCTGTTCTTGACATTGCCATGGCTACCACCAGGCCACAGAATGTGGTGGGAATACACATGAACCCCCTAATGATGCCGGCGGCCGAGATTATACGAACCATTGTCACCAGCGATGAAACCGTTGAAGTTGCCAGAACCTTTGGCCAGTCACTTGACAAGATCTGTATCATTGCTCCGGATATTCCTGGGTTTATCGGCAATCGATTAATAAGTCCGTTGTTGCTCAGCGCAATCCGAATGGTTGAGGGTAATATTGCATCCAAAGAAGACATTGACACTACGTTCACAACTGCTTTCGGATGGCCAATGGGTCCGCTTGCGATGGCAGATGTTATTGGTTTAGACACGCTTTTGCTTGGAACTAAAGCGATGTACGAGGAGTTAAGAGAACCACAGTTTGTTCCTCCTGTCATATTAAGGAAAATGGTCATTGCAGGATGGCTTGGATGCAAAACGGGTAAGGGATTTTATGAATATGACAGATGATAAATATATTTTGCGAAAGGAGGCATAATGACCACTCAAGGAATATTTGATCTTTCTGGTAGGGTAGCTCTGGTTACTGCTGGAGGCCACGGGCTTGGTCGCGAATACTGCTCAGCAATGGCCGAGTTTGGGACTGATGTAGCTTGTAACGATATTGATAAGGGATTAGCCCAGGAGACTGTTGACCTTATAAAGAGGTTCGGTCATCAGGCAATAGCTGTCCAGGCTGATGTTTCCAAGCCAGAAGAGGTTGAGCGCATGGTTGATCAGACAATAGCTGAATTTGGCACTATCGATATCCTATTCTGTAATGCCGGAATCACTAACCCACAGGTGCCATTCCATGAGCTTGCTGTTGAAGACTGGGACAGGGTAATGGCAGTTAATCTCAAAGGTACGTTTCTCTGTATGCGGGCAGTGCTGCCCATAATGCTAAAGCAAAAAAAAGGTTCTATCATCTGTACCGCATCAATAGCGGGGTTAGTGCAGGGGGGCGCACCATACGCAGGACCATATGGTGCTACCAAAGCCGGAATCATTAGTCTAACCAGGCACAATGCAGCAGAGTATGCGAAGGATGGGATCAGGATAAACTCAATCGCCCCAGGTCTTCACGACACGAAGCCGGTAGGGTTAGGCTTAAACATTGATGAGCAGGAAAAGGTAAAAAGTATTCTCTCGAAGACTATACCAATGGGGAGATTCGGGGAACCAGGCGAGATTAAAGGGCTGGCTGTTTACCTGGCATCTGATGCATCAAGTTATGTCACAGGTCAGACGTTTGTTGAAGATGGTGGTGTTACAGCGGTTTAATATTAATTTCTAATTAATTAAGGAGGGTTATTTATGAAGGTAGGATTAGAAACAGTGGTGTCAGAATTTCCCGATACTGTAATGAAAGGAGCCGATTATTCTTACTTAGAACCGGTGATTCCAGAGATGCTACGAGGAAGGTTTAGAGGCCCGGTTGAAATTAGAAGGTTTAAGGATAATGATGCCGCGGAGATTCTGGCAGAAAGAGTGGCGAGGAAGACTCTGGACAGCGCCGGACTCAAAGTCAAGGATATTGACTATATCATATGCAATAATTGCGGCGGTAAGAATACCGTACCTATGGTCGGTTCTTACATCCATTGGAAATTGGGATTCCCCGAGGAAACACCTGTGTTAAATATATCAAACGCCTGCGCAAGCTTTGTTGATGGCTGCGATGTTGCCTGGAACCTTATTCTGGCAGGAAGATATAAGAGGATTCTTTTGGTAACCGTTTCTGCCTGGGAGACCCCAGGGGGGCAAGGGAGAGTTGACCTCACAGATCCTATGAGCAGTGTTATGGGTGACGGGGCTGGTGCGGCAATTGTTTCGTCACAGAACCTGAAATGCGAGTTCCTTTCATACTACAATCGGACTTTTAGTTATGTCTATGATTACTGTGGGGCAGATTTAAGGCAACCCGCAAATCCAGAGCTAAAACACCCTGGCGATCCACAGCCTCCTCTGTCGGCTTATATGTATGGAACCCCACAGTTTTTCGAATGGTGGCAAAGGATTGGAGAGCAGTTCGGTATCGATGGAGTTAGTAATGCCTTGAAATTGGCAAACCTAAGCTTATCGGACCTGGACTTGGTGGTTTTTCACCAACCTGTGGATATGTTGTACGACCCATGGATTGATGGTGCAGAAAAGGCTGGCTTGAGTAGAGATAAATGGAAGCATACCTGGGATAAATATGGCAATACCTCCAACGCCGTGGTTCCGATTAATCTGGCTGAATTCTGGGAAGAGGGCTATCTCAAGAAAGACATGATAATGGCCTGGATAACTATCGGAGCAGGAGGACACGCACCTACCATGATTGTAAAGTGGACGGTTTAGAGAATGAAAAGTGGGCGAGAAGAGAAGAATGGGCAATAAAGAGAACTCATCTTATGAAATGGGGGTTGTAGTTTTACTAGCCCTCCTTTGGGGAATAGTCATTTTGAACCGTTTGGCTATCGTCTATCTTTTCCCTTTTATTATTGATGAATTTAGAATTAGTTACGCTCAGGCCGGTGCCTTGACTTCCATTCTGGCCCTCACTTTTGCTTTTTCAACTTGGTTTTTCGGGGGGCTCTCCGATCGTGTTGGCAGAAAAATCGTACTCATTCCAGCAACTATTTTTTTCTCAATAATGTCATGGTGCTCTGGCCTGAGCAATGGCTTTGTACAAATGGCGTTTGTACGAGGATTAATGGGTATCGGTCAAGGAGGTATTTTACCAGCCAGTGTTGCTACAATCGCCGCTGAATCAAATCCAAATCGACGGGGCTTCAACTTTGGCTTGCATCAGGCTTTGGCCCCCCTAATTGCCGTGGGGTTGGGTGCAATTCTTGTAACGCAGCTAACAAGAATTATGTCCTGGAGGATGGTATTTTTTATGGTAGGAGTGCCTGGGTTAATTATCACTATGATCTTATACTTTTACATAAGGGAGCCAAGGCCCTTATTATTTGAGCAAGGAGGCAAAAGATCAGAGACGGCAACAGAAAAACTTGGATTTTTTGCGCCATTAAAGTGCAAAAATGTTGTCTTGTCTTGCATAGTTAATTCGCTGATGATGTGTTGCATGTTTGTATTTGCTGCGTTTGGAATCGTTTATTTATCCGAAGAGCTTTATCTGTCTGTTTCGCGTGCTGGAATCATCATGTCTCTCCTGGGGGTTACAGGATTTGCCGGCTGTATTCTCCTGCCTCTGCTTTCCGATTATATTGGGCGGAAAAAAGTTATCATTCCATCACTTTTTGTTACGGGATTATGCTTCTTAGGCTTTATCTCATGCGGTTCTAATTATTTTCTCTTGGCCTTATTCATCGCAATTGCTGGATTCGGTGTTGGGGGGATAGGGCCCATTACAATCGCGGCCCTGACCACAGAAAGCATAGAGCCATCCCTGGCTGCAACTGCCTCAGGAATTCCAGTCTCATTCGGGGAAATATTCGGCGGAGCGCTTATGCCTCTTGTGGCCGGGTACTTTGCAGATATTTATGGCCTGAAAGTGGCTCTCTACTTTAGCGCTCTAGCCCCTTTAATTGGAGGGGTTGTTGCACTTTGTTATGAAGAGACTGCGCCGAGAATTCTTAATAGGAAGTTGGCTCTAGGTATAAATAAATATTAGCCTGGGCAAGAGAACATTTATTTGCATTACTTATGCTGATTATTGGCTATATTCTGATCATGAATGAAGAATAAAGTTCTAACTCAAGAGCGTAGACTTTCAGAAATAAAAAAGCGCTTTCTAATTTTATACTAGTATAACTTACCGTAAATAGCAAACCTAGTAATTGGAAGGAGTAAATATATGCAGGTTATCGGAGATATTTGCCGCTTAAGCGCCAAACGCTATCCAAATAAGAAGGCTCTGATCATGGACAGTGAATTCCTTACCTTCAGCCAACTGAATCAGAGGGTAAATCAATTAGCACATGGGCTCATATCCCTTGGTGTAAAGCCGGGAGATAGGGTGGCAATACTGGCCATTAACTGTATTGAATTTCCCATAGTCACATATGCAGTGGCAAAGTGCGGTGCACTTCTGGTTCCTATCAATTTCCGCTACAAAAAGGGTGAATTAATCTATATCATCAACAACTCTGAACCCAAGGTCTTGATTTTTGGCCCAGAGTTTACCTCCATAGTGGAAAATGCTATCCCCGAATTCGCTCTTTCAGTCCGTTTAGTGGCTCTTTCTGAAAAACCGATTGAATCTGCCATCAGTCTTGCAGGTCTGATGGATAAGCAATCAAACTCAGAGCCGCCTATAAAAGTAGACCCAGGATCCCCTGTCAGCATAATGTATACCAGCGGTACAACCGGTTTTCCTAAGGGGGTATTATTCACCCACACCAAATTATTGTCAATTTTTGTAGGTATGGCCCTCGAGGGCGATCTTAATCATGAGGACGTCACCATGGTACCCATCCCCTTATTTCACAATGGGGGGCTGAACAGCTTACTTCAGCCGACACTTATGTTGGGGGGCACGGCTGTTATTATGGGTAAGGGGTTTGATCCGGATGCTATAATGCATTCGATAGGCCGCTATAGGATCACCTTAACCATGTTTGTGCCAACACAGCTGGCCATGCTGATTAATCATCCGGGTGCCACAGAGTATGACCTGTCCAGCTTGGAAAAAATTTGGTATGGCTCTTCGGCTATAAGTCCCACTGTGCTTAAGTCATCCATGGATTTATTTAGGGCAAGGTTTTACCAGTGGTACGGACAGGCTGAAACGGGTATGATTTCCGTGTTGCGGCCAGAAGATCATGTGGATCGCTCACAATGCACCGGCCGCGAAATGTTCAATGCCGACATTCGGGTGGTGGATGAGGAGGGAAATGATACACCGGTGGGCGAGGTAGGTGAGATTATTAGTGCCCAAGACCCTCTCGGCATGATCGGCTATTTCAAGATGAACGAGGCCAATGAGAGAGTACTCCGGGAGGGGTGGATTCACACAGAAGATCTTGCCCGTGTGGAAGGTGAAGGGTATTTTACCGTGGTAGACAGGTTGCGGGATATGATTATAAGCGGCGCAGAAAATATATATCCCAAAGAGATAGAAGATACTATCATGAGCCATCCCGGTGTACGGGAGGTTGCGGTGTTCGGCATACCCGATGAGGTATATGGTGAATCAGTCTGCGCAATGGTGGTCAAGAAGAAGGGACAAGAACTGGATGCAGAGGAAGTCATCAGTTTTTGTGCCTCTATGCTTGCAAGTTATAAAAAACCTAAAAGAGTGGAATTTATAAGAGAGCTTCCCAAAAACCCTTCTGGAAAAGTGATTAAGAACATATTACGGGAACATATTGGGATCGGTAAAAAGGCCTGAAAGGAGGGCAGGACATATGAGCCTTAAATTAACCAATGATATACCGCCTTTTGCAGCAGGAATCTTTACCTTGCCCCCTTATGACAAATCACCTCCCAAATTGCTTGGTGGAG
>Ga0180433_10009724_pt1 | contig 11710 bp, 12 predicted proteins | sample SS_ome_8_FD_132980 | JGI IMG/M metagenome (GOLD analysis project Ga0180433, IMG submission 132980) | Hypersaline lake sediment archaeal communities from the Salton Sea, California, USA - SS_1_D_1 metaG | ecosystem: Environmental > Aquatic > Non-marine Saline and Alkaline > Hypersaline >... | reverse complement strand
TATCATCAAACCAATCTAAAACCCCGGGTAGCTCCTTTTTGTATTCTTCAGGAAAAATATTCATTTTTTCTACATATTTTTTTGATTTTTCTGTTAATTCAGAATCACTATATTTTATAAACCATTGATCTGGAATTTGTTTGATCAATACTTTTTTTCCGCATCTACAGATTACTTCTTCTGAGAATTCTCTCATTTCCATAGCAGAATTATCTTGAATTAATTCATTTTTCACTTGATCTTTGATATCTGAAACTTTTATACCAACAAACTTTCCACATTTTTCGTTTAGATAACCTGTATGAAACTCTTTTTTGTATACTTCTTCAGTTGCTTGATCAAGTTTTTCTGTTTCTGTTTGTGTTTTTATCCCAAGTTTTTCACAAACTTCTTTTGCAGGGTTGGTGCCTAGATCTTTAACATCTATTATTGTAATAGGATTTATGTCTACTTTAGACTCTATAAGCGCTATCCAGTCATATGGTGCATGCGCGGGAACTGACATTACAATACCAGTTGCAACATTGGGATCAGCAAAAGGGCCTTTTAAAATTGGCACTTCTTTGTTTGTAAATGGCACTTTACATTTTTTTCCAATTAAGTCTTTTCCTTTTATTTTTTCATTTAGTGGTTTTACTTCCCCTGTTTGATAAGATAGTTTTTCCAGTGCTTCTTTAGAAACTATCCATTTTTCTCCTTTTATTTCTGCTTTTTCATAGGTTACATCTGGATTTACCCACATATTTGTAACACCAAATATAGTTTCAGGTCTCAGAGTTGCAGCTGGAAGAATTGTTTCATCATCCATTTTGAATTTTATAACCGTAAATTCTAATATTTCAGAAGAACCACCTTTTAAAATATCTGTTTCTGATTTATCTACAGCAACAGGACCACAATTAGGGCAGAAAGGTGCAAAATGCGGTTTTTTTATTAGAAGATTTTTTTCTTTTAGTTTATAAAACTGCCATTGTATGAATTTTTTGTATCCTTCTGATATTGTACTCATTATTGTTGTATAGTCAATTAGAAAACCAAATGTTTTCCAATAATTATTTACGTATACATCTGAAAAATACTTTACGACTTCATTTGGATCCTTGAGTGTTTCAATAAAATCATCATTTAAACCGTGTTCTTTGAGAGTTTTTATTGTGTGTTTGTCTTTTCTCTCTATTTTTTTTGCAAATCCAATTGATGGAATTCCTGAGGCATGAAAACCCGCAGGGAACATGACATTAAATCCAGTCATTCTTTTGTATCTAGATATTACATCGCAATAGGTAAAACCTCTCATATGACCTACATGAAGATAACCAGAAACGCCAGGATAGGCAAAATGAATGAAATATTTTTTGTCATTTGATTTGTTTGATAGATATATCTCTTGATCAAACCATTTTTTTTGCCATTTTTTTTCTATTTTTACGTAGTCATATTTTTCTGCTGCCATGTTTGTAATCCTTTGGGGAAACGACAGTTAGTTATTTAATAATTTTTCTCCTATTCATCAATTGTTTCAATATGTTATAATTACAGAAAACATTTAAATATGATAATTTACAAAGTATAACATGTTAGGTGGTGAAAAAATATGAAAATCGCATCTGAGGTAACAACACGCAAAGAACTTGAATCTATGAAAGCCGTAATGGAAATTTTCATGGTAACAAATAGAGTACATAAACTAGCAGAGTTATCCATCATATACAGTTTATCAGAAAATTTCAGATAAGTATACAATCACTATAAGATTACTCTTCATCACCCAAATTTTCTTCTTTCTCTTCTTTTGAACTAGATCTAGATGGAATAATATTCTTTAACTTACCAATAACTGCTAATTTTGATTTTAATCCTGAAACTTTTTTATCATTACTTTCTTTTTTATCTTTGTTTCTTTTAATCAGGTTTTTTATTTTAAAATGACTTTTTTCTTTCTTTATCTTTTTTTTCCTTTTTAAGTTGAGATTTACAAGATCTCCATCTTTGTCAAATCCAATGTTAAAAGTAGTAGGATTAATGGGTGTATCATCTATTTTGTTTAAAGTAGAATAGCTCTTAAGTCTATTAAAAAAATTATTTTTTGGACCCTCGTCAGTAAAATCATTATCCTCTAAAGGAAATTTTTTTTCTATTTCAATTGGTCTATCTTCTTTTTTTTCTAAATCTATCTCGTAATTTATATCTTCCTCTTCTAAATTCCTAATCTCATCAATAAGCTGAATAATTTCTTTATGGGATTTTATAGAGCCCTCATCCTTTAAATCTTTCATGGAAGATTTATTCCTCTTAATAGATACGATATCGCTTGATCTGAGCTAAAATATCCTTTATGTAATATAAAGAAGTTATGGAAAAATAAAAATCTATTGTTTATAAAGTTTTTAATATCAATAATATATACGTAGATACACTTCGAAATAATGTGGAAAAGATCATATGAAAGAGGGATCTACTATAGAGTTTTTTGATGAAAAAAAACCAAAGGATAAAATGATCATTGATTTAAAGAAAAAATTAGAAGAAACCGAAAAAAAATTAAATGATACAAAAAAACAGTTAGATGAAATAACTGTTAGTAGGACAGTAGAAATAAATAGGTTGATAAAAGACAAAGCAAGATTTATAGATAATTTAAGCCATGATCTAGCTACACCCTTAACACCACTTATCTCTCTTCTTCCAGTTGTTAGAGAGGATGTTAAAAGCGATGAATCAACAAAACTCTTGGATACTTGTTTAAAAAATGTTAAATATATGAAAAGAGTGATAGAGAATGCTAGAGAACTTGCCGATATCTCTGCATCTAATTTTTTATTAAAAAAAGAAAGTTTATATGATATAGTAGACGAGATTACAGTTAAGTATAATGTTGTATTCAAAAGCTACAATATACGAGTGGAAAATAAAATTGATAAGGATACCTTAATTAAAACAGAGAAAAATAGATTATTACAGTTGTTTGATCATCTGATTTCAAACGCTGTAAATAGTATGCCAGAAGGCGGGTCATTATCCTTTGAGTCAAAATCTGTTAAAAAGGATGATAAAAATTTTATACAAATTTCTGTAAAAGATACAGGTAAGGGTCTCACAAGAGAAGAAACAGACCATATTTTTGATGAATTCTATAAAACAGATGAATCAAGACATAAAATAGATTCAACAGGGCTAGGACTTACTATATGTAGAAAAATTGTGGAAAAACATGGTGGCAAAATATGGGGAGATAGCCATGGAAAAGATACTGGTGTAACTATTAGTTTTACCCTGCCCTCATCAGATGTAGCACAAACTAGATCTTTTATCTAATAACAGAAAAATCAAAAAAGAAAAGATTTTATATATCATTGGTATATTTGCTATTGCAAATTTTGGGGAGAGGCAGAAAATGTTAGAAAACAAACAAATAAATATAAACGAATACAGATTTGGAAAATTAGAGCTGGTAGATAAAGAAATGTTTTTTATTTCATTTAACAACAGGGATAACTAGATTATAGATGAAAATAAACCAGAGATAAAATCAAAAACTCCTAATATATCTAAACCAAATAGTATCAGGAAAAAAACAACTATAATAATCAAGAATTTTATTGCAAATTTAATTAATTTCCATATAATAAATACAACTAAAATTCCAATTAAAAACAGGATACCTAATGGTATTTGAAAACCTATTATTTCCATATTTTTTATCAAGGTATAAACCTATTAACTAGTTATAAACCTTATTATAATAAAAGAAATACTTTACCAAATATTGTAAAAATAACTTTTATATTACAAATAATGTGTATCTAAACAAAGAAAACATAAAAAAGAATTGCATTGAAAAAAGGGAGTATCAAATAAAAATTGCTGAATCAGCAAGAAAAGAAAATACTTTAGTAGTTTTACCTACAGGTCTTGGAAAAACGATTATAGCCTTGATTCTAATATCTGAACATCTCAAAAAAAAGGATAAAAAAATACTGTTTTTATCTCCAACAAAACCATTAGTCAACCAACATGCTCAGTTTTTAGAAGAATATCTAAAAATAGAACCATCAGAAATAGTTATATTTACAGGAGAAGTGTCTCCAAAAAAAAGAAAAGAAATGTGGGAAAAAGCAGAGATAATAATATCCACCCCACAGGTTATACAAAACGATTTGTTATCCCATAGGCTAGATTTGAAAGATGTTTCCTTTATAGTTTTTGATGAATGTCATCATGCTGTGGGTGATTATGCTTATGTATTTGTCTCAGAGATGTACCAAAAGCAGGGAAATGATAGATTGATATTAGGTATGACGGCTTCTCCTGGAAACGATATCAAAAAAATACTTGAGGTCTGTAAAAACCTGGAAATAAGAAATGTAGAGATACGGACTAAATATGATCCTGATGTTAGACCTTATGTACATGATTTAAAGATAGAGTGGAAAGAGGTTTTACTACCAAATGATTTTACATACATAATACAGCTATTGAAAAAGGCTTTATCTCATAGATTAAAGAAACTTAAAGAAATAAAAATTATTGAGAGCAGCTCTGTATCTACAATAAATAAAAGAAAACTATTAGACGCACAAAAAAAGATACAAAAGGAGATTAGATCAAGAACAAATCCCCCTAAAATACTTTTCAGAGCAGCAAGTACTCAAAGTGAGGCTATAAAGATACACTATGCATTGGAGTTAATTCAGACTCAGGGGGTAAACGCTTTTTTAAATTATTTTAAACGCATGATTAGTGAGACCAACTCAAAAAAAAGCAGCAGATCCTCTAAATCTTTAATGAAAGATAACGACATACTTGAATCCATTGCATACGCAAAAAACCTTAACCTTGAGCACCCCAAAGTTAATGCGGTTACAAAGATAGTATCTAATCAGTTAAAACAAAAAAAGAATTCAAAAATAATTGTTTTTACTCATTATAGAGATACTTCAGCACATATAACTAATGAACTTAAAAAAATTGAAGATGTTCATCCTCAGAGATTCATAGGTCAATCAGTTAAAAATGGGGATAAAGGACTAACACAAAAAGAACAGGCTGGAATAATAAATAAATTCAAAGGAAATGAATGTAACGTACTTGTAGCAACTTCAGTTGCAGAGGAAGGACTAGATATTCCTAGTACAGACCTGGTAATTTTCTATGAACCAATACCTTCAGAAATAAGATTAATACAAAGAAGAGGTAGAACTGCTAGAAAAAGGGCTGGAAAAGTTGTAATACTTATAGCAAAAGGAACCCCTGATCAAGGTTATTATTGGTCGGCAAAAAGAAAAGAGAAAAGAATGAGAAAGGAACTTGAAAAAATAAGAAACAAAATAGATAAAAAATTTGAAGACGCTAAGACAATTTATAAAAAAGAATACGGTGAAATCCAAAAAACTTTAGGTGATTATGAAGAAAACGATAAAACTAAAATTATAGTAGATCAAAGAGAATATAGATCTAATGTATCCAAAAATCTTATAAAAAAAGGGGTTAACATTGAACCAGGTCAACTTGATATTGGAGATTATATTATATCTTCTAGGATAGGTGTTGAGAGAAAAAATGTAGATGATTTTCTAGATTCTCTCATAACAGGTAAATTATTCAAACAACTATCAATGCTTAGGTCTGCTTACTCTAGACCTGTTTTGGTACTTGAAGGTGAAAATGTTCTCACAAGAAGAAACATTTCTCATAATGCAATATTTGGAAGTCTTTCCTCAATAAGCATTGATTTTGGGATACCTGTTATAACCACTAGAGATGAAAATGAAACAGCAGATTTACTTAGAATAATGGCAAAAAGAGAGCAGAGAAAAGATAAAAAAAGTGTTATAATCAGAGGTGAAAAACCTCAGATGTCTATCAGAGAGCAGCAGCAGTATCTGGTTGAAGGTTTACCTAATATCTCAGCGGTTCTAGCAAAAAGACTTCTTAATCATTTTGGCAGTATCAAAGATATAGCAAATGCCTCAACTGAAGAACTAAGACAGGTTAAAGGAATTGGTTCTCAAATTGCAGAAGAAATTGTCAATCTTTTTAATGCTGAGTACTAAATAACCGTTTTTTTTCCCAAATATTTTTATTATAAGCTATTATACAGTGCTGAAAGTTAAAAAATATTTAGTTGATGGTGATATCAATGTCAACAGATGAAAAAATTGAACAAGTTTGCGATGGTTTAGATATGTTAAATGAAGATAATTCAATTCCCAGAAATATTAGAAGAGGTGCTGAAGAGGTAAAAAACACTCTTTTAAATGAAAAAGATCCTTTAGATGTTAGAGTAGCTACTGCTACAACCCGTTTAGATGAAATGGCAAATGACCCTAACATTCCTCTTCATGGAAGAACTCTCATTTGGAATATTATGAGTAGACTTGAGGAGATAGCATAAAATTTTATCTTTATCAAAAAATTTCTTATAAAAAAATATATAAATAATATGTAAGTATTGATGTGAGGCGCTATTTATGATTAGAATTGGTCCTGCAGGAATTCCTTTATCATGCAAGGGTAGAACAAATAAAGATGGGTTAGTTTATACAAAAAAAATACTAGATTTAAATGCGATGGAAGTGCAATTTGTACGTGGAATGTATATTATGGAAGACGAAGAAGCAGAGTTTATGCGACAATATTCAAAAGACATGGATGTCGAGCTTCATGTACATTCACCTTATTATGTTAATTTAGCGGGTTCAGGTGATGAGCTTGATCTTAGCATAGAAAAAATACTATATTCTGCTACCTTAGCTGATAAGATGGGTGCAGAAACTGTAGTTGCTCATCCTGGTTTTTATGGTGATAACAGTCCTAAAAAAACTACCAAAAAAATAATAAAAAATCTTAAAAAAATCCAGTCTAAACTTAGAAAAGAAAAGATTAAAGCAAAACTTGGTTTAGAAACTATGGGTAAACGAAAGGTTTATGGTAGTCTAGATGAGATAATTGAGGTTTGTAAAAGTGTTAAAGATGTTTTTCCAGTAATTGGTCTTGGTCATATTCATGCTCGAACTAATGGTGGTCTTAAAAAACGTGAGGATTTTGAAGCTATCTTTGATAAACTTAAACCTTTGAAACTAGATAAATATCTAATTCATATAACAGGTGTTTTATATGAGGAGGGAAATGAGTATTATCATATTCCAATTAAGAAAGGTGATATGCCTATTGCCCCTTTGATTGAATATGTTTTAGATAATGATCTGGATGTAACATTTATTTCAGAGTCTCCTCTTGTCGAGCATGACGCAGTATATATTAGACTTCAGGTTGAAAAAGCAATCATGAAAAGATTAGATCGAGAGGAAGCAGATTATAGGGATCTCTCGGAGATCGTATGATAAAAGAATCTATTTTTAGAAAATCAGTTAAATATATTCAACATAAAATAAATGATATTTTAGAAGATGTCTCCCAAAAAGATATAGATAAAATTAAAAAACTTTTTTTTGAGTGTGACCGGATTTTTGTTTATGGAGCTGGTAGATCTGGCCTTGTTTCTAAAGCCTTTGCTATAAGACTTGTTCATCTTGGTTTTCAAACTTTTGTCATAGGTGAAACAATTACTGCTCCAGTTCAAAAAGGCGATTTAGTTATAATAGTATCTGGTTCAGGAGAGACTATACCAGCTGTTATGACTGCAGAAATAGCTAATAACCTTGGGGCTTATGTTGTGTCTATTACAGGAAAAAAGGATTCAGACATTGCAAAATATGCAGATATTACTCTTTTTATATCCGCAGGCTGTAAAGAATCTGAGCGTGAAAGATATGCGCCCTTAGGAACACTTTTTGAGGCTAGTGTATGGGTTTTACTTGATGGTTTAATTGCAGAGTTGCTTGATAGTAAAAATGAAACTGAGGAAGATATGCGTAGTCGCCATGCAACTCTTGAGCAATGACGATACTATATTTTATTAATTCTAGAATTTAAGAATAAGTTTTTGTATAAAAAATTGTATTTCTAAATCCAACTTTTTGGGCCCGTGGGGTAGCTTGGCATCCTTCTACCTTGGGGTGGTAGTAACTCGAGTTCAAATCTCGGCGGGCCCACGTTCCCCAACAGAGAGTAACTTTCTTTCAGATGTTGGTTTCTTTATTTTAGTTATATATTGATACTCTTAATTTGATTTGTAGTATTACGTCATCTTTTTTAATCTCCCATATTACACTTGGAACTCTACGTATTATACAAAAACTGTGATAGAATAGATACATTTTCTTGTTTTCAACTTTTTTTTACTGCAGAAATTCCATAATAAGCAATTATCTTTAAAGCACCGCATATACCAGCGAAAATCAAGTTTCCTCGAAAATCAAAATAAGAAGGTTTATACTTATCATCTTTATTCCAAATTAACAAATTTTTAATCATTTTTATTAAGTGAGGAAATGCTTTTATGCTAAAATAAAAAACAGAGGGTCTAACACTTTTGGATATATCTCTAATATAAATTTTAGTAAAACCTTTTTCTTTTAAAAAGTCTTTATATTTTGTAACTTTTTCAAGGCTTGTAATGCCAAATGATTCGCAAAATTGTCGATAAAATTTTCTATTAATATAATTTAATGGACTATGTGTACGAAAACTATCTACTATCACAAGTCTCCCACCTGGTTTTAGTATTCTATGCATCTCACTAATGAATGCTTGATGATTTTTTGCATAACACACAGATTCAAGGGCAAATATACCATCAAATTCATTATCAGGAAACACTGTATTTAAATAATCACCATACATAAAATCTGCATTTTTTATCTCACGTTCTTTAGCAAAAAATCTTGCGAGTTTAATTTGTTTTCTTGAATTTGTTATCCCAACAAAAAAAACCTTTGGATATTTTTTGGCAAGATATAAAGAAGTACCTCCTACTCCACAACCACAATCTAATAATTTTGTGCAATCATTATTATCTATATCCAGAAGTTCAAATACAAAATCATTCATCTGTAAAATAGCTTTTTTGAGAGTTTTTGTCTTATTAGTAAAATAACCAAAATGAAGAGCTAATGCTCTCTCAGAATTATCTACTTTATCTATAATTTCTGATTGATGATCATAATAATTTTCACTAGAGTTTTTTTTATTTTTCTCAATCATAATCTTCAGTAAATAATAACTAAGTGTATTTATGATTTTACAAATAATTAAAAATTTCAGATAAAAAAATTTAAAAAACATGTATATGATTTACACATAGGTTTAAATTAATATGAAAATATAACAACTTTGTTAAAAAAAAGAAATAAAAAGATTATACTGCGATTTTTATCCCAAGTTCATCAGCAAGTTCTTTGTATCTATTCCTAATTGTTACCTCTGTTACTCCAGATGTCTCTGAAATCTCTTTTTGAGTCCTTTTTTCTCCTGATAAAACTGAAGCCATATATAGCGAGGCAGCTGCAAGACCAATTGGACCGCGGCCACTGGTAAGTTCTTTTTTATTTGCTCTTTTTAATATTTTTAATGCTCTTGATTTTGTTTCAGAACCAAGATCTAAATCACTTGAGAACCTTGCAATATAATCCTTTGGAGATGTCGGTTTCAGATTTAGTTTTAATGCTTTATTTATATGTCGGTAGTTTCTTCCTATTTCTTTTCTTTTAATATTTGTTTTATCACTTATTTCATCAAGAGTTCTTGGAACACCGCATTGTCTACATGCGGCATAAATTGTTGATGCAACAACTCCGTCTATACTTCTTCCTCTGATAAGATTCTTATTTACGGCTTTTCTATATATTACTGCAGCATTTTCTCTTACGGATCTAGGTAATTCTAAAGCAGAGGACATCCGATCAAGATATTGTAAGGCTTCTATTAGATTTCGTTCTTGATATTGGCTGGTACGGAGTCTTTTCTGCCATTTTCTTAATCTGTATACTCTTGCTCTATTTCTATTAGGTATTGATCTTCCGTAAAAATCTCTATTTTTCCAGTCTATTGTAGTTGTCAGTCCTTTATCATGAACTAAAGGCGTCATCGGCGCTCCGGTTCTCGCTCTTTTTTCTCTTTGTTCGCTATCAAATGCTCTCCATTCAGGACCATAATCTATTAGATCATCATCTAATACTAAACCACAGTTGTTACATACTAATTCTGCCCTATTATCATCTCTTGTAAGTTTTTTTGAATTACATTCAGGGCATTCATTTATTTCTTCTATCTTGTTTGGTTCTTTATTATTAACCATCTCTTCTCACTATATATGTATAACTACTTCTATATAAAGCTTTTGTATAAATCAAGTTTTTTCAAAAAATTATTTACAACATAATCTAAATTAAAAACAAAACTAGAAAAAAACTTAAAGAAGATTTAGTTTCAAGTCTTAGAATTGGAGAGTACTAAATGGAAAAATCAGTAGGTGCAGTTATCATAAAAGATAATAAATATTTGATTCTTAAATATGGATTGGGCCACTGGGGTTTTGTTAAAGGTCATGTAGAAAAAAATGAAACAGATAAAGATACGTTATATAGAGAAACTGAGGAAGAAACAGGTCTTAAAAAAGAAAATATAAAAATAATCAAAGATTTCAAAGAAAAAAATAGTTATTACTTTAAAAGAGAAGGAAAAACAGTATACAAAGAGGTTAACTATTATCTAGCGGAGAGTAGCTCGTTTAGTGTAACAATCTCACATGAACACAAAGACTACAAATGGCTAGAATATGAAAAAGCAATTGAAAAACTTAGTTTCAAAAATACTAAAAAAATTCTAAAAAAAGCAAATGATTTTTTAAGTAAATAAAAAAAATTTATTACTTTTTATTACTAGACTTTTTACCTTTTTTTGCTTCTTTTAACCATACTGTTCTTTGTGGGAATGGAATTGTAATACCTTCCTTTCTAAATCTAGCATCAATCTCACTGCGGATATCACTCATAGCCTTCCATTGATTCATCACATCATTAACCCAGAAAATTATCATAAATTTCAAACCTGAATCACCAAACTCAGTAAATCTAACAAGAGGTTCAAATCCTTCTTGGTGAATAGTATCAGGATTATTCGTTGCAACTTCATTTAATATTTTTTTAACTTTTTCTATATCTGAACCATATGCTACACTGACCTCGATTTTATTTCTTATCTTACTATCAGGCTGAACTATATTTACTATTTTTTGGTTTGCAACAGTATTATTTGGAAGTACAATTAACTCATGTTCAAATAGACTATACAACTTAGTGGATCTCATACCAACACTCTCTACACGACAATACTCACCGCTTTCAATGACTATTACATCACCAATCTTAAAAGGTCTATCAAGTAAAAGATGCATACCACTAAAATAATTAGATAGCGTATCTTGAGCTGCAAACGCCAAAACAAGCCCCATCACCCCGGCACCTGCTAGAATAGCTGTGACTTCGATTCCAATGACGTTTAAACCAAAAATCAGACCACCTATTATAATTACTACGACACCTATTTTTTTAAAAACTGGTTTTAAAACATTCCCAAAATTACTTTTTTCACCCCCTTTTTTGATAGTGATTTCCTCTAAAAGTTCATTAAACACTTTATAGATAACAAAGATACTTACTAAAACTGTAGCAAAATAATATAATTGGAACAAACTAGCCTTGTATCCTATATTTATTCCAAATTGTATAATTGAGACAATAAGACCATACAATATGATTAATAACAAAATAGGTTTTTTAATAATTTCAACTACAGCATCATCAAACTT
>Ga0180433_10009723_pt1 | contig 11710 bp, 11 predicted proteins | sample SS_ome_8_FD_132980 | JGI IMG/M metagenome (GOLD analysis project Ga0180433, IMG submission 132980) | Hypersaline lake sediment archaeal communities from the Salton Sea, California, USA - SS_1_D_1 metaG | ecosystem: Environmental > Aquatic > Non-marine Saline and Alkaline > Hypersaline >... | reverse complement strand
CTTTGGTTAGAAGAACTACATGAAAAGCGCTTTTTAGAACAAATACTAAGTCTTAATAAGAATAGGGAATATAAAAATAAAAAAAGAATCGAAAAATCCTTAAATTATGTCCTAGATGAGATCGGGATGCCCGTCTCCTATTTAAATATCCATAAGCTTAGCCGCCAATTAAAGATTAAGAATGTCCCAAGGATGGAACATATTTTAGAAGAGATCAGAGAAAAAGGCTTTAAGGCTTCTCGAACTCATTTTGACTTTACCTCCATAAAAACCAATATGAAGTTAAGCTTACTCAAGAAATTATTAGCAGCATTATAAAAAAAACGTGTTTACCATGCCTGAAGATCATAAACAGCATCGAGAAGACCATTTCTATAAGAAAGCAAAAAAACAAGGATATCGCGCACGATCTGCGTTTAAACTTAAAGATATCCAGAGAAAATTCAATGTTTTTAAAAGAGCATTCTATATTTTAGATTTAGGAAGCGTGCCAGGATCTTGGCTTGAAGTTTCTAAAGAATTTGCCGAAGAAAATCTGGAAAAATATAATGATCAGCATTATCATCGGACCCATTATAAAATTATGGGTGTAGATATAAAAAAAGTCTCTCCTCTTGAAAATATAAAAACCGTGAGGATGGATCTTACCCGCCTTGAGCTGCAGAATGAAATTGACTCATATTTTCAAGACGAGTTAGACTTAATTCTCTCGGATGCATCCATCAAAAAAACCGGAATTAAATTTAGCGATAGTGTTAATCAAGTTAAATTGTGTTTTAAAATACTCCAAATCGTAAAAAAAAACTTAAAACCTAAGGGGGCAACGGTAATTAAGTGTTTTCAAGGGGTGGATTTTAACAAATTCTATAGAAGTATGAAAAAAGGGTTTCAATCAGTACAATCCTATAAGCCTAAATCTTCAAAAAAAGGGAGTAATGAGATTTATGTTATTGGGATAAACAAGAAGTAGAGATTTAATCAAGTAATTCCTCGTTAATATCATCAAAATTCACATTATATTCTTGCCCTTTTAAGGATTTTTCAATCCAATCGGTTAGCCAAGGGCAATAATGCGGATTGAGCGCATTTTGATTCGTTTCATTACATTTTGATTCTACGAAAGGGCAAATAAAGCATGGTTGCCGGGAAAACATATTCCAGATAAAATCTTTTTTCTTTTTATTCACGTCAGCATCTTCAATTGAAACAGAATCTTTATAATCCTCTACAGCAAAGATGTGTTTCGTCCATGAGGCTTCAACTAATTCCCGGGATACTTTCACTTTTGATTTTAAAACGAGTAAATCTAAGACATATTCTAAGTCATTTCTCTCTTGCTCGGAGAGTTCCATTAATTCCGAGAAGTAAATATCCTTTTCTCGATTTATAATTTCTAGAATTTTCTTTTCATCTTTCTTGAGGCTACGTTTGAGGTCTTTTTTTTTTTCTTCAATACGCTCTATACGACGTTCGACTGTGGAGCGCTCATCTGCAGGACCTTCTACTTTCTCTTTTATTTTACATTTATGACGGCTCAAATATGCAAAGGATTTTCCGCAATAAGGACAGACTTCTTTCTTTTTCTTTGCCATGATTTCAGTCAGAGATTTTTGAGATATTTCTAAATATAAGTTTAAAAGACTAGTTTAAAAGTAACAATAATTGATCCGTAAAAATCTTTATGGTTTTTAGTTTTTCGGGAAATTTAAAAACTAATTGAACAAAATATTCTTTAGTAATTAACTTATTAAATTAGTAAAAAAAGTTTCAGTCTCAATCAAAATGGATTTATCTAAGATTCTCAGTGTTTTACCCCGCCAGATTATTAGTTCAGAAGAGATTCTAAGGAGTTTTAATAAAGAGTTTAATCAAATGCCTATTTTAAGTTCGGGATCCAAAAATTTTGATAAAGTTTTAGAGGGTGGATTTAAAAAAGGATTACCCTATTTAATATTTGGCCCAAATCGAACCGGGAAAACCCAATTATGCCATCAACTCTGTGTCCAAGCATACAAATTATTCATGGAAGAAGGTTTGAAATATAATATATTGTATATTGATACTGAAAATACTTTTAGACCAGAACGGCTAACTGAATTGTGTGAAGCTAAGGGGATTGACTCTAATGAAGCTCTCAAAAGTATTAATGTTTCTAACATTATTAGTAACTCCGCATTTTTACTCGTTTTAGAAAAAATTGAGAAATTAGTGGAAAATATACCAAATAACTTATTAATCATAGATTCTATTAACAATCATTACCGATCAGAGCAAGGAGATCCCGAAAAACCCTATAATAAAGTGAAAAACGACTTTATAGAAATATTAACAAGAATAAATCTGCTTACGAAAAATTTTAATTGTTTCACTATAACTACTGCTCAAGTTACCCCAAATTTTCTAGATAACGCAATAATTCAAGATCTCCCCGTCGGTAATCTTTTTATAAATCATTTTTTCTCCGAATTTCTGTATTTAAGCCACAAAGAAGATAATAAGAATTTCGTTCATTTAATCAATTCTCTTGTTATGCCTGAAAAGAGGATTTTGTATAAAATCACGGCGGAAGGGATTGAAGATTATAGACTTTAAAAGGGAAGAAAATTCGAAACATCATCGAGTGAAATATAGTTAAATTTATCCGATACCTTTTTGGAATTGATAAAGTAGATCTTATTCTCTAAATCCTTGAAAAGCCACTCAAGCAATTCTACCGCATATTTTAATTTCTTTTTTTTGATTGATCCTCCCTTCTGATCCTTAGTAAATGACGGTTTTGAGTATTTTCCGACTATTTCTGAAAAATCCATGCCAATTAAATAAACTTGATGATGGGGTTGGAGTAAACTGCGTAAAAAAAAGAGTATTCTATCGCCATCGGTGAACCCTCCTGGATTTATTACATTAAATATAGGCTCTACTTGCGTAGTACCAATAATATTTTGAAATTTTATTATATCTTCCTTGAAATCCTGGATGTTATCAATATTATCCCCATGCGCATGCACGATATTAAAGTCTGAATAATAAAACTCTTTTTTCGTGATCCCATCTAAGTCTGTAAAAATCGCATCCACAGATATTTGTTTTTGCCGCAATAATACTGACGCACCATCCGCAGCCAGATTTATAATTTTCTTAAAAAAGTCCTGCTCTATTTCCGTTGAAAGATAATCCACTGTACTTTCAAGAGAAGGACCACAACCATATACAAATATCGGGCTTTTTTCGAGTATCCGTTTCTTAAATGATTCAAGTATTTGCTCCACATCCCATTCTTTTCCTTTATTCAATAAGATTTTTGAAAATAAATCTCGGGATTCACAATCTTTTTTATACTCAAATTTGAAGTCTTTTATTATTTGATCATACCACGGTTTAAATTCCTCGTAGAAATTTATTTGCTCTCTTAACTCAGACTTCATCTTGTTAAAAATCTATTTCACTATCTTTAATAAAATTTTATATTACTTTCTTCATTAATAAACTCATATTCATTAATTCAATTAAATATTAAATTATCAAATAAAAAGCAAAGAGTGAAATAAGATGGCAAAATATTTTAGCAAAACCCACCAATGGTTCGATGACGCGAGTAAGGAAGTAGGAATTACTCCTTTTGCTGCTGAACAACTTGGTGAGATAAGTTTTGTAGATTTAGAAGGTATAAGTGGCGCAACACTTGAGCAAGTTAAAATGGATGGCGATGAACCCGCTTCAGACCCAATAGATTGTACGGTTGAGAGTTCAAAGGCAGTAGGCGACATCTATTCACCCGTAAGCGGGACTGTAACGGCAATAAATGAAGATTTAATGGACGAGCCTGAAAAAATTAATGAAGATGCCCTTTCTGCGTGGCTTTTCAAAATTGATCCTTCAAATTGGGATGCGGAAAAGGGCAACTTATTGGATGAAGCTGCTTACAAAGCTTTCACTGGTTAAAAAAATTTTAACAAAATCCTTTTTAACAATTTTTTTTCTTTTTTTTATTATTCGTGTCGCTCTATGGAGGATTCAAACAAATTCTTATTAGGATTAATCGTAAACCCAATTTCTGGGATGGGCGGTTCAGTTGGATTGAAAGGAACTGATGGGAGAGATATTTTACAAAAAGCGATTGAATTAGGAGCAGAACCTAATGCTTTAAATAGAACAAAAGAACTTTTAGATGAACTGGAACCGATCAAATCCAAGCTTAAATTTATAACATGTCCCGGAATTATGGGCGAAAACGCCTTAAAAGATAAGGAATTTAAGTATGAATGCGTTTCACATCTCAAGTTAAACACTATAGATGAGATTACAGAAACTAGCGCCGAGCATACTAAGATGGCAGCTAAAATGATGAAGGATATGGATAAATTATCATTGATCCTATTTGTAGGAGGAGATGGAACGGCTCGGGACATCGTGAGGGCGGTCGATAAAGAAAAACCCTGTTTAGGGATTCCCGCAGGAGTTAAAATCTATTCCAGTGTATTTGCATTAAACCCTAAAGATGCGGGATTGATGACGATGCAATTTCTCTGGGACGAAATCGCTCTAAAAGAGTCGGAAGTGTTAGATATCGATGAAGAAGAATATAGAAAAGGCAGATTAGTCTCAAAATTATATGGCTATTTACTGACGCCTTTTAATCCCGATTTTATTCAGTTTTCTAAGATGGGAACTCCGGATTCTGATTTAACCAACCAAGAACGAATCGCTAAAAGAGTGGTGGAACTTCTTGAAAAGGATGTGTATTATTTAGTGGGTCCTGGAACGACCACTAAGGCAATCACGGACCATTTAGAGCAAAAGAAAACAGTATTAGGGGTAGATCTCCTCTATAATAATGAAATAATTGCGGAAGATCTCAATGAACACCAGATTTTATCTCAAATTGAAGGAAAACTGGCTAAAATAATCGTATCATTGATCGGAAAACAAGGATTTTTATTTGGAAGGGGAAATCTACAATTTACTCCGAGAATTTTAAGAATGGTAGGGACCAAAAATATAATAATTATTGCTACGAAATTCAAGCTCCAACATATTTCGAATCAAATCTTAAGAATCGATACGCGAGATCCTGAACTGGATGATATGATGAGAGGCCTTTATCGAATTATTACAGATTATGATGAGATTAGAATCTGTGATGTCAAATAATTTAAATAAAAATTGAGAAGTTAGAATAATAGATAGAAATTGAGCTTAGAATTGGCTTAAAACTCCGGTCTTGACGGCGATCATATATTGAAGCAATACGTACGAAATAAATATAAGTACGACTCCAAAAACTAATATTCTTAACGCCATCTTGCGGTTATAGACATACTTGGACGCTTGATACAGCATAATATAGCCCATGGAAGAAATAAATATTAAAATGGAGGCCACAATCCCCTCAATAATAAAGGAGTCATGAATGCTGGGATATAAGAACATCGCATCGCCCGCCGAATTAGCCCCCAAGGCTGGCGGGGTTTTATATATCAAATAGACAATTCCCGTTTGGAGAACAAAGAGTGCTATAAAAATAACGATTAACCCTACCGATTTAGAAGGAATGGGCATTGAAACTCTCTTACGTCTAAGGGTAGGGAAATCTATCTTTGGAATTCTTAATTTCGATCCGAAGATCCAGGGAACGCCACCTTTAATTCTTTCGCCAATAGTTAAGGACCCACTAACTTCTTGTTTTTTCGCGGGGCGTTTAAGAGGAAGCTCTGCTTTTCTAACAGGAGCCTTTTTCTTTTCCTTAACAGGGACCTTTTTCTTTTGAAGAGCAGTTCTAATCTTAGTGAGCCCCTCGAGCGCTTCCTTTCTCACTTTTTCGCTGGGATCTTTCAATGCTTTCGTGAGTGCTTCAATCGAGTATTCATGATGGATATCTCCTATCTCATCTGCAGCTTCTTTTCTTACTTTTTCATCGGGATCATTCAACAAAACATGAGTTAAGACCCCTAGTACTTGAAGTTCTTCAAAATCCCCGAGATCATCCACAGCTTCCTTTCTTAATTTTGGGTCAGAATTTTTTAGAGCGGTAAGCGCTATAACCTTCAAGGCTTTATCCTTATCACCAATTGGATCAATTCTTTCTAAATTTGCATTACAGAAAGCGCAATTTTTTCTTTTTATATCAAAAAGTTTTCCACATTTAGGACAAAACCTCTGGGTACTAAAATCTACCTTTACTCCCTTGTAAGGAGGTCGAAGGGCCTCAGGTTCTTTAGTACTAGGTTTCTTCTTAGGAGGTTGGTTTTTACTCGGTTTTTTAGCCATTTGTTGTATCAAGAAATGTTAATTTAATTACAATTAAAATAGTTATGCCTTTTATTTGAAATTCTCGCTTATATCTAGGCAATTTTTTTTATTATGGAAACCAAAAAATTCCAGATCTTTTCTATACTTTTTATTTTTAATCGCTCATCCGGGCTGTGAGGACTGATGATAGTGGGCCCGATAGAGATCATCTCCATTTTTGGAAATTGTTTTTTTAAGATCCCGCATTCTAGACCCGCGTGAATTGCTTTTATTCGGGGATTGTCATCAAATTCTGCAAGATATGTTTCCCTACATAATTTTAAGAGTTTAGAATCAAAATTAGGTTCCCATCCGGGATAATCTCCAATATTGCTTGTCAAAATTTCTATGTCTGCCAGATCGAATAAAGCCTCGATTTTCTCATGCATCATCTTCTTAGAGAATTCATGCAAGCTCCTTTGGCTAGTGATAATCTTAATATTCGAATCATAATCACTCTTTAAATTAGCTAAATTCTTAGTTTCTATGGAAGCTAAATTCGTGGAAGTGTACACTAAATCAGGAATCTTGGGATGCATTGATATGGGCCCAGTGGGCATTAAATAAAGGATGTCTAATAGCTTATCCTTAATTTTTTTCGGAATTAATTCTTTTTCAGGGATACTTTTAAGTTGTTCTGTGGTAATTCGCAGATTGGGTTCCAGTTCTTTCAAGTTATCTTGAATCGTTGAGCTAAGCGACTTCGCAAAATCAATTTCTTCCTCAACGGCTTTTTTTTCTAAATATAGAAAAGCCGTGGCTTCCCTTGGGATTGCGTTTGCCCTATTCCCACCATTAATAGAATTGAGAAATATCGGTTCTTCTTTATTCATTTTCCACAAGATATTACTTAAAATCTTTACCGCATTTGCTCGGCCTCTATGGATATCAACTCCAGAATGTCCTCCAATAAGACCCCTAATCTCGATCTTTACCGGAATAGCTTCCCCTAAGACATCGCCTACAAATACAGAATTATATCGGATTAGTCCGTGCGTATTAATACCTCCCGCACATCCTATTATAAAGGCATCATCTTCTTCAGAATCGATATTAATGAGATATTCACCATCTATAAACCCAGTTTTCACATTGAATGCTCCGACAAGACCACTTTCTTCATCAACAGTGAATAACATTTCCAAGGGACTCAAATTTAATTCATCATTATGAATTTTTTGCATAATCGTCATTAAGTAGGCAATTCCTACTCCGTTATCGGCCCCCAACGTTGTTCCCCTCGCGGTTAACCATTTTTCTCCGTTTTTTTCAATTATTTCTAATTCAATCGGATCTTTAGCAAAATCATGGAAAATCTCCGCATTTTTCTCACAGACCATATCCATATGGCATTGTAGGACAACTGTATTGCGAACAACTTTTGCTCCCTTCGGAAGGATTCTAACCATGAGATTACCTACCGTATCAATTTCCGTTTGAAACCCAAATTTTTCCGCTTTATTCTTAATAAATTGCCGTATTTGTTCTTCTTTCCCAGAACAACGAGGGATCTTAGTTATCTGCTTAAAATATTCCCAAAATTCTGGGGGATTTCCTAAATTTTCTATATCTATTAGCAATAAGGACGCCTCCTATTAACATATATATATGAATTGACGTTAATTATTTATATCATAACACTAAATTCTTTATATTTTTATTGAGAGATTAGAATGGAATGGGAAGACCTGTACTCCGAGGTTAGAAAAAGAAAACTCAAAGTTTTAGACAAGAAAAAAGTAGTCCAAGCGGTTGAAAAATATGGTGGTCTTCTCGTTTTAGATGGAAAGTATGAAAAAGCAGAAGAGATTTTTAATTTCATTTATGCAAAAGATAAGAAACTCCTTCATGAAGAAGAATTTGATCAAATTCTAGATTTAGATTTAAATCAATACGACCTAATCGTAATTGGCTGTCCTGGACTTGAGATTCCCGGACAAGCGCATTCTAAAATCAAAGAATTTGTGTCAAAAGGAGGATGGTTATTGACCACCGATTGGTGCATTCAAAGTATTATTGAACCCATATTTCCCGGCTACATCGCTCCGAGTAGTACTAGAACGGAGGATGATGTAGTTTCCTGTATTCTAATGAATCCAGAGCATCCCTTTCTCGAAGGGGTAGAAAGTGAAATGCAACAATTCTCCCATCACGATTCGATGGATGAAAAAGGCGCTGAATTTAAGTTTTGGTTAGAATATCGATCGTTTCCCATCAAGATTCTCAATCAACAAGCTGTCACAAAGTTAATTGTTTCATGGGAAATGAAAGAAAAGTATGGGGAAGCGCCCGTGTTAGTGTATTTTGAGTATGGAGATATGGGGGGCAGGGTTATTCACATGACAAGTCATACATATTTGCAGAAGGGTTCTTCTAAGGATAAATATGTGTCCGCTCTCATTTTAACCAATATATTCGATGAAGTGGTGGCTCAAAACTTAAAGAGTAATCGGGTTAAATACAAAAAAGAAAAGGCGAAAAAGAGCAAAAAAAAAGCGAAATCGGAAAAGAAAAAGAGAAAAAAGGAAAAGGAGAAGGAAGATACTGAAAAGCAGACTCCTCAACAAATCAAACAAAAAGCCTATAAGATTCCCCTTGAAGATCAGTGGGTTAGTCCCCCTACAACCTCTGATATTACAAATATAAGTTCATCGGATTATACTCAAGCACAACTGACGGGGACAACTCAGATCATGAAGGTGTCCAAGCAAAATATAAATCTTAATGAATTATGTGTCTATTGTCTTTATGATTTCAATGATTATGATGCAAATATCTTTCAATGTAAAGAATGTAGGGCGCTCTATCATGATAATTGCTTTAAAAAACAAACTGAACTCGGAGTATGCAGAAGATGTGACAGAATCATGTTATGGGAATAAAAATTTAATTAAGCTAATTATTATTTATATAACAAATAGCGTTGGTGTAGAAAATGAGCTGGAAAGACCTTTATTCTGAAGTAAAGCAGCGTAAAATGGAAGCTTTAAACAAGAAAGATGTGGTAAAAGCAGTTGAGAAACACGGAAAAGTTCTCTGTATTGATGGAAAATTCGAAAAACCTAAAAAAGTAGTAAAAAATCTATATGCCGCAGAGAAATTAATTATCAAACCTGGCGATGCGCTTAAGCATAATCTTACTAATTACGATCTTGTAATCATCGGGTGTCCCGGGAGCGAAATTCCGACGGCGGCCTATGGAAAAATACGGGACTATGTTGTTTTAAATGGAGGCTGGATTTTAAGTACAGATTGGGCTATTCGAAGCATAGTTGAAAACGTATTTCCTGGATACATTCGATGGAATGAGGTTAGGACAGATGATGTGGTCGTCCCTTGTCAAATTATTGATCCCAATCATCCTTTTTTAGATGGCTTGGTTGGGGAATTATCTCAGAGTAAATGGCAAAAGCAGACTGTGAAAGGGACTAAAAAGGACGAATTCAGATGGTGGCTTGAAAATAAAAGCTTTCCGATTCAGGTCCTCAATCATCAAGCGGTGCGCGTCTTAATCGCTTCATGGGAGATTAAAAATCGATGGGGAGAAGCCCCTGTATTGGTAGAATTTAACCACGGTAAAACGGGAGGTAAAATAATCCATATGATCTCCCATACCCATTTACAAAAAGGTGGTGCCAAAGGCAAATTTGCATCCGCTTTGATTTTAACCAATATTTTAGATGAAAAAGTTTCAATGAAAACGGGAATTAAAAAAGGACCTGCTCCCGGATATTATGACCCCGCAGCAGCTCAAGTTCAACAGCCCCAATACACTCAACCTAATTATAATCAACCGCCCCTTGAAGACCAATGGGTGCAACCCCCTTCTCAATCATCTCAATATGTCACCCCTACAAGTTCGGGGTCAGGATTAACGGGTACTTCTCAAATTGAAGAAGTGGATCCAAACGATAGTTCCTTCTCTTATGGGAGTAAATGCGAATATTGCGGGTATGATTTTGGAGAAGTAGTAGGTAAAATATATCGATGTAAAGAATGTGGCGCAGTGTATCATGAAAATTGCATAAATCTTCAAGTAAATGAAGGCGTCTGTAAAAAATGTAATAGAATTCTATTATGGTAAAGAATAATCATATTTTTTACTTAAAATTCGAATAATTTAGTTATCCATGGGTGGTGTAAAATATGTTGGATACATTAAAGGAAGTGTTTAATGAGATTGACAATCTAGATCGAGAAAAAGTAATGGAATTAATGAGAAAAGTTATTAATATCGATACCTCGGTACCCCCCGGCGATAAATACCGCGAATTTCTTGATATTATTAAACCCGATTTTGAAAAGCTCGGTCTCTCATGCGAGGAAGTAATAGTTCCTGAAGAGCTCATCAAGGAAATTCCCTTAGCTTTAGAAGGACCACGAATTAACCTTGTCGCAACAAAAGATTTTGGTCAAAACGATTATGTAAGTTTTTATGCTCATATGGATGTAGTTCCTGCCCCTAAAGAGGGCTGGAAATTTGATCCGTTTGAAGCTACGATGATCAAAAGCGGTAAGATTTTTGGCCGAGGCGTGGCAGATATGAAGGGAGCGATCCCATGTCTTATTATGGCCCTTCAATTCATTGAACAATTTAATCTTACTCCGAAATTCAATATAAGAGTATTGCTTTGCACTGACGAGGAGATTGGGATATGGCCCGGGGTTAGGTATTTAAAAGAAAAAGGATATGTAAAGGGGATCGTCTATAATATGGATGCAGTGAATAGCCCCATAATTCCTGTGGGTAGTGGGGGAGATTTAGATGTAGTTATCGAGACTCATGGCCAAAGTTGTCATTCGGGAGTAAATTTTATGGGCGTAAACGCACTGGAAGAGATGATTCCAATTATGAATGAATTAATAGCACTTAAAAGAATCGTAGAAGAACGTGAAAGTAACGACATTCCTGGGTTTCCGCGGCCGGGTACGGGTGAGATGAGGAATATGTTTCCAATGTTTAATCTTGATATCATCCGTGCTGGTGAAAAGGCTAATATCGTTCCCGATCTATGCACATTAACAGTAAATCGGCGATTTATTCCTGATGAGAAAGTTGAAGATGTGAAACAAGAAATTTTAGAAGCTATAGAACGAGGAAAAGCAAAGAGTAAAGCTTTGGAAGTTAAGACTTATTTTATGTATAATTATCCCGCTGTACGAATTGATCCATCTTCTCCAGCTTCAACAAGAATGAAAAAAGTACTCTCATTAGTTCAAAATATACCTGAAGAGAAGATCTTAACCATAGGGATGTCGGGTTCGACAGATATGGGATTTCTAACGGATCATGATATGGTTATTCGTGGGGTTGGGAGTGCGGGATCAAAACAGCATGGCGTGAATGAAAATATTCGCTTACGAGACGTAAAACTCTTTATAAAAGAAATAATCTCGTTTCTGTGTATAGAGCTATAAATTT
>Ga0180433_10009722_pt1 | contig 11712 bp, 11 predicted proteins | sample SS_ome_8_FD_132980 | JGI IMG/M metagenome (GOLD analysis project Ga0180433, IMG submission 132980) | Hypersaline lake sediment archaeal communities from the Salton Sea, California, USA - SS_1_D_1 metaG | ecosystem: Environmental > Aquatic > Non-marine Saline and Alkaline > Hypersaline >... | reverse complement strand
CAGATGAAGATAACCAACATGATACGTTAAAGCTTAAATGGTGGCACTTAGACAAATCAGGTGATAAATATACTATAAATTACACCACGTTATATAATATGATAACGAGTAAAACAAGACTTGTTGTTATTCCGCATGTTAGTAACATTTTAGGAAATATACTAGATATAAAAGAGATTGTGAGGGAAATCCGCAAAGTTAACAAGAACACTAAGGTAATGGTAGATGGAGTAGCATATATGGCTCATGGTCCAATTGACGTAACAGAGATGGATGTAGATTTCTATCTAGTATCATTTTATAAGTTTTGTGGGTTGCGTGTATCTGCTCTATATATAAAGGATAAAAATGTTCTAAGAGCGATTGAAAACCAGAATCATTACTTTATAACAAAGCAAAGTGGCGTAGATACAACAAAAAAACTAGAAATAGGAGGCGTTAATTATGAGAATATGGTTAGTATTAATGGTATAGCGGATTATTTATGTGATGTGGCGAAGTTTTTCAATTATGAAAATATGCGCGGGAGTGATAAAGAGCTAAAATTTAATAGACATCTGCTAGAATATGTTATGGAGAAGATTGTAATATATGAAAAGATATTTATAAATATGATAAGTAGAAATATAGAACAATCAGAGGAGATGCGGGTAATAGAAGATAAGAACATGCAAAAGACGCCATTATATTCTATTCGGTTCAAAAATTATGATGTGAAGTTTGTAGAGACAGTTTTGAATGCTCTAGACGTAGTATGCAAATCAGGTAAATTCTATAGTGATAGATTGTTGAAGAACATAAAGGAAGATGATGTTCTGCGTATATCGTTTATGCATTATAATAATCCACAAAACATAGACCAAGTATTAGGATACTTAAATATGTTTAAGAGGGTAGGCAGGGATACAGATTTTATCTTTAATGTAAATAGTAAAGCGCGTGATTTTGTGACAATAGACTTGAAATCATCATTTGATAATTTAGAGTCAGATCCTTATTATAATGAACGTCGTGGGAGAGGATATTCACTTTTAGATATTAGAGATACAGATAATATTACAGTTGTAGGGGATGTAGATTTTTTTCAATCAAGTAGCTACAATAACTATAATGGTGATATAGTTAGAAGATATCCTAATATAGATACCTGTATAACAAGTGATAAAATATTCAAATTTTTTGTTAAGACATTTAAAGAGCAAGTACAAGAGGCAACTAGAACTTTAACAGGTGGTTATAACACCGATTATATATTTGTACATCAAATACGTGTATATGCGTCACACGATACAATAGTTAATCCTGTACCGGAAGGAATTCATAAGGATGGATATAATTTTATAGGTATGTGTGTAGTTAATCGGGAAAACATTCAAGGTGGAATCAGTAATGTATATGATAGCGATAAAAATATAGCATTAACAAAACAATTACAACGCGGAGAGATGTTAATAATAAATGATGCAAAAATGTATCATGATGTAACACCTATAAAATTAGATAAATCAGATAGAGAAGGCTATCGTGATATATTTGTCTTTACTACTGTGTCATAGATATTCAGTTGGAAATATAATATAGAGAATATATAACATGAACGATGAATATAATTACAAGGAGTATAACAAAAAATTATAATATTTTATATTTGTACTACATACGATATAAAATATTCAAAATAGATAAAGTAGATGATATAGTAAAAATATTTAGATTAATAGATTATTATCAAGGGTATAAGAGCTCAACCGATAGTATATTGAATTTCTTAATTCAATCATTTACCATTTATAGTTTAACAGATATAGAGATGCAAAAAATATCATTATATCAACAGTTCTATAGCAATAAAGGTGATATATATGAATATGTAACATTGACATTATGGTTAGCTGTAGTAGAAAGTTTTCACGAGTAATTACAATGTATATTACAATGTATATTACAATGTATATTACAATGTATATTACAATTTATATTTTTTATACAAGATATTAAATGTAATAATATTGATAAAATGCCGTATCTTATATTTCCAAGTTTTCCTTTTTATCTCTTGCTGATGTAGGAGATCAGTTAAATCAATAAAGGTATCGTCTCTAGAAATCATACTATTATCTATATTTTATTACTAGATTGAAAATATACATATATTTAATATATTTTCAATTTAAATTATAATTATTTTCTGTGTCTTACATGTCTTACATCTTTTTACCTCGTGTAGGTCTAGTTGGTCGTTTTCTATGTTTTTTTGCTCTATGTTTTCTAGTTGTGCTCTTAGAATAGCGATCGCGAATATAAAATCTCTCTTTTAACATTTTAAAGTAGTTGAGATGTCTATTATCTTTAACACGTCCACCAAAGAAGAGAACAGAGTTCTCAATATATTCGCGTGTAATATTTACTCCTGCATTAGGGTCATTCATAATAACCCGTTGTATCTTCTCTCGATTAGCGCCTCTTAAATTAGCATAATCAAACCGTTCTTCTAAGAATTCCTTATAACTGTCCATTATGGTATCTAGTGCAGCCGACTCCGCAAATGCATCTGGGCCACCCTCGCGATGAATCTCAAACCATTCTTGTTGATATGCTTTTATTAAAGATTTAGGGTCATTAGTAATAATATTGATTAATTCAACATATTCTTCCGATTTCTCGGGCATTGTATCTTTAACAACTGCAGCTGCCTGTTCCATAACAGTAACAAAACGCTCAACAATGCCAGCTGCACAACTCATTCCCCCAGGTCCATATGCCTGACTACTATCCATAATTAAAGATTGAACATATATATCCTTAAATTCTTTAGGTTGTTTAAGTAAATATTGAATTACACAATATATTAATTTTCTAAAATTAATATGTGGATCAGTTCCAGCAATGACTTGTTCAAAATTATATGAATTTAATCGTTGAGTGAAACAAGCATCTAAACTGGTATTAAGTTCTCTTTTATCTGTATCACTTACATCTAATTCAGTAACCATTTTTCTTATTTCGCTTAAAGCCATTTGTCGTAAATCATTGTCACTTCCAGCAGTAAATGGGGCTTGTATATTAGCTTTTTCTATATAAAATTCTACTAACATATTAATACGGATATTGTAGAATGTTTTATGAGTGTCAACTGCACGTCCCTCTTCCTGATCCGCGGGAATTCCAACTGTTTGATCGCTTCCTTCAGCAACTCTCACATTTGAACCAGTTAGGTCTGCTCCAGTAAAATCACTACCATGAATTTGTGAAAAATCAAATTGCACACCACGTAAGTTAGCATCTCTGAAATTACAGGCATTTAGGCCGGGATCAGTGATACCAATCATACGGGCTCCTTGTAAATTCAAGCCTTGAAAATTCATACCCTCCATACCTTCACATTCTTGAAAATCAATATTAGTTAGAACAGTCCCTTCAGTAAAAGTTACACCATTTAGACGCGATCTAACAAATTTGACTTTATCCATATTACAATTTATAAATGATGAACCTCTAAATGCGCTTGCACGTAGGTCACACTCGCGTAAGTTACAATTTTGAAATACACAATCAGTGTATTGAGAACTGTGACCTAAAAATTTACCAAAATCACAATTACCGAAAGTACATCCAATAAACTTACCTTTGAAAAATTGAACAAATTTTTGTTCGCCTTCTCTAATAAATTTAAGATCTACAAAGTTGCAATTAGTAAAATTAGCATTATCATGAAATAGGACATTGTCTATAAATAGATTGTTAAATGTGACACCATTTATAATAACAGCTTGTATTAGTTTAACTTTGTTTGTCTCTTCAATACGTAAATTGTTAACAATCATTTCACCTCGGGTATTTACAGGAGAACGAATAGCAGGGAATATAATACTAGAATTACGCAAAGTTAGGTCATCAATATTGCATCTTGATATTTCTAATTCAACTCTAGTCAGATTTATATCAATGAATTTAACATTATTTAAATTACAATTTTTGAAAGAACTTTTAAATGGTGATGCAGAAGCAATTATTATAGAATCAAAAATAGCATTTTCAAAATTACATCCATCAAATAGAGAATTTTTAAATAAAGCTTGGAGATTTCCTCTACCTCTTTCAAACCGAGCCCCTGTAAAAAAACTATTTTTAACATTAATACCTTCCATATTACTATTCAGAAATACTGCTTTTACGAAGGAACTACCAGTGGCTTCAGTTTTTTTTAATTCAGCATTTTTAAAAACAGCACCATCAGCATTAACATTATTTAATTTTGCACCATTTAGTTTGCAATCAGTGAAATCTACCTTCTGAAATTTGGCACCATTTAATACACGACGCGATAGAACTTGTCCTTTCATACTAATTCCTCTAAAATCAAGTGTTTGTAATGCCCGTTTATATACAGGCGCGCCTTGGCTTAGGATACTAACTAGTTTCTCGCTTTTATTACTTTGTCGAGTGCTCCTACCGCGTGAAATACTCTGAATTTTTCTGGATGCAGAAACAGGGGAGAATGCACCAGCAATAATATTTCTAATTAATTTTTTATTATTAAATTTTCTAGAGTCTCTAGCTGTATGTTTAGCTCTACTCTTACCGCGTGATTTTCTAGGCTTATTTTTAGCAACCATTACTATAATATATATTAATAAAATATATTATACTAATATTATAGAAATAATATAGAAATAATATAGAAATATTGAATAGTTATATATAAGGTATATACCGCATTGTATTATTTTCATACATAGTTACCCGAAACGCATCGTTATAACCTTCAACATACACAGTATCACCATTATATATGTTGTCGCATCCATACTCACCTGTACAATTCTTATTTTTAAAAGTGATAGGCAATTTAACCATATTATTTTTATCGCTCATTGTATAGAAATTCCATGTATCTCTTCCAGCAATTAGAGGACGACCCATAAGAGGCAGAATAGTTTCTGGACCTGTTATTCTTGTTAAGATACCAACCTGTCTATAATTACTCTCAACACCTTGTGTCCGTATATTGATTGGTAATCCTCTCGGGTCACCAACATCGCCTCTAATATCTAGACTGGCAACTGTAGGGACGAATGGTCTATCATCGCGAGTAGGAGGTGAATAAGGATTTAAAAGAACACTATTACCAGATGACCATATTGAATCAGGGCGTGTGTATATATTATTAGGATTATTCATATTCATATTCATATTCATATTAGAAACTAGGTTATCAACCCGGCTGGATAATGTCGATAGTAAATTATCTGAATTATTAGAGTGACCAGTACCACTGCCATTACCACCGCCATTACCAGTACCATTTTTACTAGTATTCCATAGATAGAATAAAAATCCAAAAATTATTAGTATAAGGATACCTAAAGTATAATTTTCAACACAAAATACACCAGGAGGACATTTCTTTGCCATATAATATAATAGTATATAAATAGTTACAGTATTATATTATATAATTATTCAGATTTTACAACACCAGCACGAGAAGTGTTTGCTAGTTCAGCAATAGAACCTAAATCTTCTGGAATGAGTTTTGAAACCTTATCAGCCATATCTGTTAAGCTACTTAGATCAAGATTGTTAACTAAACCCATAGTCTGCTGTAATATAGGTGTAATTTGTTTCATTTGATCCATAAGTTCAACCTGTTTGCCAAGTAAGTCTTTGGTACTGCCTGCAATATTTTTTATATCGGTTCCGCCTTCATTTGCTCCACCTAAAGAAGATTCTAATAAATCATATGCTTTTTCGGCTTTTTTTGCGGCGTCATCTTTGGATGCTAAATTATCGACGCTGGGTAAATTAAGTGCAGCAGGAGTTAATGTTTGATTAGCAAACCCTGATTTCTGCGTAGAGTTCTTTTTCTTGGTGCCACTTTCTCCATCAAATCCTTCGCGTGGCTTAACTCCTAGATTATTGGTAAAAATATTTGTTCCATTAATTAAGCTAACAACATGTGTACCAACAATAGCAGCACCTAATATAATAATCATATTTTTGCTAAAATAATAGGTAAGTATTGCAATTAATAGGAAAAGTAAAACAGGTGGATAATTATTAGTAATGATATAACTAAATACTGTTACTAAGGCAAGGAAGAATACTAAATAGAGTATAAATTTGTTTTCTAATAAATTTTTGGTTTTTACTTTCATTATATAATATGGAACTATAAAAAAATATAAAAGATAAGTAGATTTAAAAACAAAAACAAAAACAAAAACAAAAACAAAAACAAAACATCTATTTTTTCCCAACACTTTTCTTAATAGCGTTAATTTCTTTTAATATCAATCGATTATCTCTATTAATCTCGTCTAGAATGCTCTTTGAAACATTTGTTGTGTTCTTAATACTATCTATATGTTTAATCAAAATAGCTAAAGCATCGCATTTTTGTCTGTTTATTTTACTCTTACTTTTGGTGTCCATTATATAATTGATGAAGACTAATTCTTAAATATAAAAATTTATAAATCTAAAAATTTTTATAGAATTATAAATATTTATAAAAAATATAAAAATCTTACAATATATTATTTAGGATGAGCAAGCTTAATACTGAACCTTTATTATCGGAAGACCGTAATAGGTATGTAATGTTTCCAATAAAAGACCAAGATATATGGAAAATGTATCAAAAACAAGAAGATTTATTTTGGCGAGCTCAAGAAGTTGATTTATCTAAAGATACTAAAGATTGGGACACCTTAAGTGATGATGAAAAATATTTTATATCAATGATTTTGGCTTTTTTTGCTGCAAGTGATGGTATTGTATTAGAAAATCTAGGTATGCGTTTCATGAGTGAGATACAACTAAGTGAAGCAAGAGCATTTTATGGTATGCAAATTGCAATGGAGAATATTCATAGTATTATGTATTCAACTCTTATTGATACATATATAAAAGATAAGGATAAAAAGGCGAAATATTTTAATGCGTTAGAGGAGTATGAGTGTATAAAAAAGAAGGGTGAGTGGGCTATTAAATGGATACAAGATAAGCGGTCAAGTTTTGCAACCAGATTAGTAGCGTTTGCATGTGTAGAGGGTATATTTTTCTCAGGTGCATTTTGTGCAATTTTTTGGTTGAAAAAACGCGGATTGATGCCGGGACTAACATTTTCAAATGAATTAATATCTCGGGACGAAGCACTCCATACAGAATTTGCGGTTTTGCTACATAGTAAATTAGAGAAACCATTAAAGCGACAAAAAATACACGAGATTATTCGCGAAGCAGTAGATATTGAAAAGGAATTTATATGTGATGCGTTGCCATGTCGTTTAATTGGTATGAATCAATTATTAATGACACAATATATAGAATTTGTTGCTGATCGTTTAAGTTGTCAATTAGGTGGAGAGAAAATATATAATTCTCTAAATCCATTTGATTGGATGGAAATGATAAGTATGGATGGAAAGACGAATTTTTTTGAGAAACGTGTTGGAGAGTATTCCCTGGCAACAAAAATAGACAATATAGATGATGCTTTTGAGTTTAGTGAAGATTTCTAATAAAGATTAATTAGATGTCAATACAAATTCGGTCATTTTTTCCTCTAAAATTTGCATGATTATTGTAGAACCCATTTTAATTGATTCGGGGTGTAATTGATCTCCATAAGTTTTCAGAGCATATTCTATGTATGTAGTGTCTCCAGTGATAATAGATTTATCCACGCGATCCAAAAAGTCATCATAAATAGTCACATTTTCATTAAATGATGGATCTTCAAAAATGTTTTCATCCATCACTGCATCCATCTCTATATCAGTCTGTGTATCATCCATAATAGTATATATATTATAGTATCTATATTTCAATTTTTTATGTATAGTATAAAAAAAATTGAAATAATATTATCATGTATACTTTAATACATCGAACTCAAACAGATGTCGCTGATCAACACTCTCATTGAGACTTCCGCTGAGCGCTCCAAGGTCGTTGATGATGAGCGTACTGAGAAGCGGAAGCGTTTTGAGGAAGCAAAGTCAAAGCGCATCGATGAGATGATGATCAAGCTCACTGACAAGTATCATCCTCTTCTCAAGAAGGGATTGAATCAGGCGGCTCATGCGGGTCGCCGTGAGAAGTACATGAACTTCGAGCGGGATGATTTCAAGGCGAACTTTCCAACGCTCGGTACTCCAGCGGAGATGGCATCTCGGTGGTTGTGCGAGATGACTTTGGAAGATTCTAAGTACGTCCCTCTAAAGGAGGGAGCTGAGGAGGGCGGTGAACGCGAGCATTTTAAGGGTCTCGAGTTCGATGTCTGGAACAACGGAGCCTTTACGATCCACTTTACGTGGTAAAAAGGGTGACATGCGGTTAGGGAAAGGGATATACGTAATGTTTAGTTAGAGTGTATGAATATGAGTATGTAAGCATGTTTTCTGTTTTATTCTATGGCTACAATATGTCTACACTATGTCTACACTATGTCTACACTATGTCTACACTATGTCTACACTATGTCTATAATTCTATTTTTTACTGCAACAGGGACAATTCGGTAGACATCTAACCCCACAAATACAGTTAGGGCCACGTGCGCGCTTACTACAACATCTGCGACTTCTGCAACATCTGCGTCTGGTTCTACGCATGCGTCTAGATTTACGTTTACCACCTCCACTCTGGGCAGTTTTCTGTTTTTTATTTTTCCTTTTACGTTTTCTAGATTTGGGTTTTTTAGATTTGTCTTCGTTGTCTTCGTTGTCTTCTTTGCTTTCTTTGCCTTCATCATCTTTAGAGTATGGTGGAGTGTGTGAAGATAAACTAATACTGGGAGAATGTGTTGATACTGATGGCATAGATACATGTTTTTTAAAATACTCATACATATCTTCAAATGTGCGGTTACCAGAATATTCCATTTTAGGAATACCTTGTCTAATAATTAGTATAGTAGGATATCCTGATATTTTTTGTCGTAGAGGGTGATCAATCTGGGGAATAACATTACTGTCCAACTCAATTAAGGAACCTTCTCCCGGAGTTCCAGCAATTTTAGACTTTAATTTAGACCAGGCAGGTTTCATAGATTGGCAGTGACCACATGATTGGCTAAAGACGCCACACATATTAGGTTGCTTTAATATACCGGGTAACATATGTTTATATTTGCCAAAATTTTCGGGATTAATCTCATATACTTTCATATATAATATAGTAAGATAAATTAAAAAATAGTCAAAATAATAATTTCTAAAATTATATATATGATTAAAATAATATTAGTATTATTTGTATTTGCTCTAGGTTTATATTTTATAGCAATGACATGTAGAATGCCAATGATAGAAAATTTTGGAAATGATGACGAAGAAATAACATCTAGATGTCCGAATATGTTAATTGAACGCGATAGCAAGTATTTTTTATATAATTCTAAAATGGCAGTAGTTCCAGGCGTTAATCCAATCCAATTCAATAATTTAGAGGAGTATACTCAATTTTTAGAGTGGCAGAGAGGTCAAGGAATAAATTGTCCAGTATTACAATTACAGTATAGCACAGACCCCCAAAACAATGACATATATAAAATAAAACCAAATATTTTTGAAAATCAAGGAGGATTACCTAATAGTGAAGGCGCCGATGGTACTTATCCACAACCCTTACTGTCATCTAGTATAAGTAAAGTATTTGATGCAAATTCTGATGACCCTCCATTCAATCAGGGAGGCCCATTTGGTTTTGACCCAGAAAATCAATACATAGGTCTAAAAACACCTGTAGATTTAATTGGTTTCCAAGGCGATAAGAGCCCAAGTGCAATGGATACTAACTGGGGAGGAATACATTTCGCTAAAACACAACTAGGAACAAGTTTAAATCCAAGTGTAGGGAGATTAACTCCGGAATCAAGTATAACAACCCAATTTACTCAAAATAATCTCTCAATAACTAGAGACAATCTCGCTAATAGTAGAGCACAATTAAATGAAAGTGGTGAAAATAATCGCGACCAAGTTATTAATACAGCTCTAGGAACAGAGTAAAAGTATTTAAATTTTTAATATTTAAAAAAAATTTAAATATTAACGGGGGAAGGATTCGAACCAACGACCTTCGGGTTATGAGCCCGACACGCTAACCACTGCGCCACCCCGTTATTACTATATATAAATAATATATATTTAAATAGTTTAAATATATATTTAATGAAATTGATATAGACATAATATTGATGTCAACGCGCAAGACAGCAGTTATTACAGGGGCAAGCAGAGGAATTGGGAGAAGCATTGCATTTATGCTTGCAAAAAATAATTATAATTTAGTGTTAGCTGCTAAGACAACAGAACAGGAGCTTGATAAACTTCCTAGTACTATTTATCTTGTTGAGAGCGATATTAAGAAACTGTATCCAGATACAAATATATTACCCTTTAAGACAAATGTTCAAGATGAAATGTCGGTATATAAACTAACTGATGCTATTAAGAATACATTTGGTACAGTAGATGTACTAATAAATAATGCGAGTGCACTTTCGTGGAATCCTGTAACAAAAATGGATATGAGACGTTATGATCTCGTGAACAGTGTAAATAGTCGAGGTAGTTACATGTTATCTCATTATCTATTGCCTCTAATGGAGAAAACAGGGTCTGGACATGTTATAATGCATTCTCCACCTATTAATTTAGATAATATAGGCGGTTATACTGGATATATGATGAGCAAATATGGCATGACTATGTGTGCATTAGGAATAGCTCAAGAATATCGAGAGAGAGGAATAGTAGCGAATACTATTTGGCCCTCTACACTAATTGAATCATATGCAACTATTAATAATAATTTAGGGGATAAAAAGATGTGGGGTAAACCAGATATTATATGTGATGCTATTGAATATATGCTAAAAGAACCTGATACATTTACAGGAAACATGTTAATAGATGAGGAATATTTAAGGGATAAAGGAGTAACCGATTTTGAAAAGTATAGATGTGTTCCTGATAGTGAGCCACCCAAAATAGACAAAGTTTTACGACAAATAGTAAATAAAAAATGATTATGTATACAGTAGATTAATTAATATTATAGTATAATAATTAATATTATAGTATAATAATTAATATTATAGTATAATATTATATATATGACAAATACACAAGTAAAATTAAATCCTCCAACAACAATGAATTTGGTTTCATTTAATACACGGCGCCAGTTTCCTAATAACAATGGTATTTCAACGAACTATATGGGAATGCCTAGTAAAGATGGTCCCGCAAGTAATCGCACTGATTTTGCTCTAGGACGAAGATTTTATTTAGACTATAGACAACCCAAGACAAAAGCAGAACTAGATGCTATATATCAAAGTAGAAATATAGAAAATATAGATTATGGTTTTACATATAAAGTTATTTTTGCAGGTGAGGATGCAAGTAATATTGGATTAGGTATTCTAGCATCAGAAATAGTACCAACTTCAGTACCACTTACAAAGTTATATGAATCTCCATCAAATGAGTGGAATATAGTGACTGCAATAACAACTGGTTCTTCTTCTGTTGGTATATCAACATTACCTAATAAATCATTACCACTCGGTACATTTAATGGTGACGAAAGAGGCAACGGCGACAGTCAAGGTAACCACTATGTAGAATTAAATTTTATATTTAGTAAAATTGATTTTAATAATGCAACAGGTTATAATTTAGAACATAAACCTGT
>Ga0180433_10009721_pt1 | contig 11714 bp, 10 predicted proteins | sample SS_ome_8_FD_132980 | JGI IMG/M metagenome (GOLD analysis project Ga0180433, IMG submission 132980) | Hypersaline lake sediment archaeal communities from the Salton Sea, California, USA - SS_1_D_1 metaG | ecosystem: Environmental > Aquatic > Non-marine Saline and Alkaline > Hypersaline >... | reverse complement strand
CGGCGGCAGGGCATCTGGCGGGCCACTACCGCAAGGCCGACAGGCCGGTGCCCGATACCCTGCTGGCGCTCATCTAGCGCAAGCCCATCGCCCTTCGACAGGCTCTCGCCACGGCGAGTCGGTCTGCAGAGGCGACTCTGTCCACCTTGGGCGACAGGGCGAACAGTTGGATGACCACACGCGTCAGGCGCGGTTGGAGCGGATGCTCCAACCTACCCGGTAATGGGTGTAGTCGCCCAGTTCATTGGGCACGCTTGCCTGATGAATCAGGCAACTACAGTGGCAAGCCGGCACCCTCTTGACGCGGGGGCGTTCAATTGAACGCCCCTACAGCGGCAGATCGGCGGGCGCAGGCCCAAAGCGCACCAAAGACGCACGAACGCCGCGTCGAGAGCGAAACGGCGCCGCGTCGAGGTCGAAAGACCGCGGCGAGGGCGAAGAAGCGGCGAGGGGGAAACCACGCCTGGAGGCGACCCGCCTGGAGGCTGGCACCCAACCGAATTGAGCCTAAGTAGGTATTGACAAGTAGCTTTATACTATGATATAAGGGCTTGAAGCGGGCTGTAGGTTAGGTCAGGTTCGGGCGTTTCCGGCGGACAAGCAGGGTCAATATGGCAATCAAGAGGCTGGATGGAAAAAGCTGCGGTTTATTGACATCTAGTCTCTTCTTTTTGTAGCAACTGATAGCTCTTCATACAAACAGGTATTGACAGCAGGCTCATTATATGCTATAACGAGCCGTGACAAAGGCAGAAGTTCGATGAACTTCTTATATTGGGTATGCAGAGGGACAGCCGGACAGGAAATGCGGAGGCCGGCGGGGCCAGCTTATGATTTGCTGGCTTCGGGCCTCCTGTCACATAGATCATGTGGCGCCAAATCGTTCTGGCGCCACTCATCCAACGTCGTTCTGAGGAGTAGCGGCGCTTGAAGGCAGCCGCTGGTTGCTCCAACTCAGGACGACCAGCGCTATGCGGAAAGGAGGAGCAGAAATGAGGAGATGGTCCAACACAGCATGGCGATACCTAGTGGTGCTGCTCTTAGTCTTCGCCCTGGTGGCGGTGGCGGTGCCACTGACACGAGGGCCGACGCACGCGTCTGAAAGCACCCCGCCGGTCCTGACGGCGATAAACTGGTACGACACCGACACCGACGGCACCATCAGCGCCACTGACCTCCTGGTGTTCCACTTCAGCGAGGCGATGATGCACGGCCAGATAAGCCAGATAGCCGAGGCCAACGCCAGGCTCGACAGCACCGCTTCGGGGAGCAACGACTACGGCATCACCGGTGCCGTGCCGGCGTGGATACTGGGCGAGACGGCGCTTCAGATTACGCTGGGCGTCGAGGAGACGATAAGCGGCGGCGAGACGGTGAACCCCGACTCCATGGTGCAGGACAAGCAGGGCAACGCCGACGCCACGGTAGCGCCGGGCCCGGCCATTCCCATGCCTCCCGACCCGCCTCGGGATGACTTCTTCGACTTCTACCCGAGCCTGCGCAGCATCAACTGGATCGACTCCAACACCAACGGCTTGATCGACGTGGCTGACATTCTGGACTTCTTCTTCAGCGAGGCCATGAACCCGGCCACCATCGCCGTGGGCACGGTTGACGTCGACCTGCCCGCCGAGGTGGGACCGAAGACCTACGCTGCCACAGCCGTTACGCCCTCCGCCGGCGACACCATATTCAGCGTGGCGCTGGGCGGCGGCGAGAGCATAGCCGGCGGCGAGACGGTGAACCCCGCATCGACGGTGACCGACGCCAAGGGCAACCCCGACCAGACCTTCACCAGCCCGTCGATCCCGCTGATCCCCGACAACACCGCGCCGACGCTGCTCAGCATCGGGTGGACCGACATTGATAGCGATACGAACATCTCCAAGGATGACCTGCTGATATTCAACTTCTCCGAGGCCATGGACGAGACGACTGTCAACGCGGGCAACGTGAACACGGTTCTGGCAAGCTCGGCCGGAGGCGCCCAGTACGGAGGCGCCGGCCTGGCGGCCAACTGGAACAACCCCATCAACACGCAGTGCACCGTGACGGTGGGCGACACCCCGGCGGGCAACCTCAAGGGGGCGACGGTGGACCCGACGGCCGGGGTGACCGACGAGAAGGGCAATGCCGACCAGACGTCGCCACCGGTCACCATACCCAGCACGCCTGGGGGCGTGACGCAGGAGACGACGCGGCCCACCCTGCGCAGCATAACGTGGGACGACAGCGGCGGCGCCCTAGCCGGAACCTACGACGCCGGCGACGTGCTGAAATTCAACTTCAGCGAGGCGATGAACCCGGCGACGATAACCGCGGGCACGGTGAACACCGTGCTCGACACCTCCGGCACCGGCGGGGCGTGGGGCGACTACGGCACCACCGGCCTGGCGGTCAACTGGTCGGCGGCCCCGGACGACTGCTGGGTAGAGGTCACCCTCGGCGTCGAGGAGACCATATTCGGCGGCGAGACGGTGAACCCGACGAGCACGGTCACCGACCGCAAGGGCAACCAGGACTATACCACCACACCACCGGCCATACCGCTGGCCCCCGACACCACCAAGCCTGTCCTGCTTAGCGTGACCTGGAACGATGCCGACGCGTCCGGCTGGATCGACCAGAACGACGACCTCATCTTCAACTTCAGCGAGGCGATGGACATGACGACCATCACCAACCTGAACATTGACGCCACCTTGCCTACGGTCCCCCTGCGGAGCTATTCCACAGGGGTTGCGTTGATTGCTGGCGACCTGGTTCCGAGTCTGGGAGACACCCGGCTTACCGTGACCCTGTCAGCGGCCGACGAGACGATAAGCGGCGGCGAGACGGTGAACCCGTCGGCCACGGTGACCGACGCCAAGGGCAACTCCGACGAAACGTCGAGCCCGTCGATACCGATACCGCCGGACATCACCCCACCGACTCTCGACCTGATACAGTGGCATGACATCGACGGCTCCGGCTTCATCGACGCCGGCGACACCCTGGTGTTCCACTTCAGCGAGGCCATGGACGACGCCACCATCAACGCGGGGACCGTGAACACGGTGCTCGACAGCACCGCCGGCGGCATACTCGACTACGGCAATCCGCCCGCCGGCGTGAACTGGAACAGCGGCGTATGGACCGAGTGCACCGTCACCATAGGCGCCAATGACGGGATAAACGGCAACGAGAAGGTCAACCCCACGGCGGCGGTGACCGATAGCAAGGGCATCCCGGACAACACCGGCGGCAGCGGGCCGGCCATCCCGACGACCCCGGCGGCGCCACCGTCGACGCCGACGCCGATGCCGACGCCGACACCGACTCCAGGCCCGACACCGACCCCGACGCCACCGGCGACGCCGACCCCGCTGCCGACACCGACACCGACACCACCGGCAACGCCAACGCCGACGCCGACACCGGGACCGACGCCCACTCCTGAGCCGGGCGCTCCCGACGTGACCCTCGACGACATCGACGAAGAGGTCAACGAGATACCCGACGTGCGCGGCAATGCCACCGACAACGGCACGGTGGCCATGGTGTACTGGCAGCTCTACGACGAGGATGCCGAGGAGTACTGGGACGGCAGCGACTGGGTGGAAACCACCGAGTGGCTCGAGGCCGAGGCTGACGACGGCACCTTCGACGAGGACGAGGAGGAGTGGGAGGCGGACTCCGCCGACCTGCCGGAGACCGCGGACATGACCGACGGCGCGACCTACACGGTGAGCGCCAGAGGCGAGGACAACGATGGTAAGACCGGTGAGTCGGACACCGACGAGTTCATCTGGGACGAGTCGGAACCGAACACCACCATCGACGACATAGACGACGAGGTAAGCGACCTCGACGAGATAACCGGCACGGCCACCGACCCGGCGCCGACGCTGAAGACAGTTATGATCGCCATAGAGGACAAGGACAACGACAAGTTCTGGGACGGCGACGACTGGGACAGCGACGAGACGTGGGTCGAGGCGGAGGCCGAGGACGGTGACTTCGACGAGGAAGACGAGGACTGGGTATACGACGACGTACCCGACTGGGACGATGGCGACTACGAGATACAGGCCAAGGCCATCGACCTGGCGGGCAACGAGGACCCATCGCCTGCCGAGGAGTCCTTCACCTTCGAGCTGGGGCTCGAGCTGGAGAGCATCTCGTGGACCGACTCGGATGACAACGACTGCATCAACGAGGGCGACAAGCTCCGCTTCAACTGGAGCAAGGAGGTCGACACCACCACCCTCGACAGCGTGAGCGAGATAAACGACCGGCTCGATAGCTCGGCCACCGGGAGTGAGGACTACGGCACCGACCTGAGCTATAGCTGGAACGACGACGACGACCAGCTCACCGTCACCCTGGGAGCGGGCGAGAAGATCGAGGGCGGCGAGACGGTCAATCCGAAGTCCACGGTCAAGGACGCGGACGGCAATCCCGACGTCACCAGCCCTTCACAGAGCATACCCGAAGCGCCCAACTGCTCTGAGGAATGGGAGTTCGCCGGCCTGAAGTGGTGGCACTGGGCGATAATCGGCGCAGCGGTGCTGGTTATCATCCTGCTGCTTGTCTGGCTGGCGACCCGGTCGAAGGGTCCGAAGGAGTTTGAGGAGGAAGAGGAAGGCTACGAGGGCTTCGAGGAAGGGGAGGAAGAGTTCTGATACCTCTGCTGACAAGCCTGTAGCCAGCAGTGTAGACCACATGCGGCGCAGCGACCAGAACGGCAATCGTCGGTCGCTGCGCCGTTTGCTGTCTTGTGATACTCCCTCTTGAGAAAGGCGGTGCTGACCCCCACGTCGATGTGGGACCACGGCAGCACCTCGTCCAGCGAGCGCTCACGGCTGGCGTAGAAGGCAGGGTCGAGACCGCACTGGTCAAAGGCGCTGCGCCACGCTTCGTTGTTGAAATGCTCGCTCCAGCCGTCGAAGCGGGCACCCAGTTGCCAGGCGCGATGGACCACGGCGGACAGGCGGCGGTCGCCCCGCGCCAGCACCCCTTCGAGACGGCTCATTCTGGGGTCCTGCCACGACAGGCGCGCCCCCGACCGCTTCAGGCCAAGCCTGACCACCTCGCTCCTGGCGTTCAGTTCCTCCTCGGTGGCCTGCGCCACCCACTGGAAGGGGGTATGAGCCTTGGGGACGAAGGGCGAAAGGCCCACCTTGAGGTGGAGCGCTTTCCCCCCGGGGCGCCTGGCCCGGTGCGAGATGCAGCGCACCAGGCGGACGATGCTCTCCACATCATCCATCGTCTCGGTGGGCAGGCCGAGCATGAAGTACAGCTTGGCGCTGCTCCAGCCCTTCTCCGCGGCCGTCTCCAGCGTCCGCAGCAGGTCGTCGTCGGGAAGGCCCTTGTTGAGCACGCGGCGCAGCCGCTCGTTTCCCGCCTCCGGGGCGAAGGTGAGGCCGGCCTTCCTGCCGGACTGGAGCGAGTCCATCAGGTTCACCGAGAAGGTATCGATGCGCAGGCTGGGCAGCGATAGCTTGAGGAAGTCCTCGCGGTAGCGCGCCGCCAGCTCATTGACCAGGCCCTCGATACCGGGGTAGTCACTGGTGCTCAGCGAGAGCAGGGACAGCTCGTTATAGCCGCAGTTGCGCAGCAGCTCGTCGGCGGCGCGGAGCACCTCGTCCCGGGGCCGCTCCCGAAGCGGCCGGTAGATGACGCCGGCCTGGCAGAAGCGACAGCCGCGGGTGCAGCCGCGCTGGATCTCGATGGCGGCGCGGTCGTGCACCGTCTCGACAAAGGGCACCACCGGGCGGGTCACCACGGGAGGAAGCTCCATGACGATGCGCCGCCTGACGGTGTGGGTCGCCTCAGGCGCCAGCGGCGCTATCTGAGCGACGGTGCCGTCGTCGTGATAGTCAACGCGGTACAGGCTGGGGACGTAGACGCCGCCGATGCCGGCCAGCTCGCGGACAAGCTCCTCTCTTCTCGCCGTCGCCGACTCGCGCTTCCACCGCCTCACCGTCTCCAGTATCTGGACCATGACCTCCTCGCCCTCGCCGAGGACGAACAGGTCGATGAAATCGGCCATCGGCTCGGGGCTGAGGGCGCAACTGCCCCCGGCGATCACCAGGGGGTGGGAATCGTCCCGCTGCGCGGCGAACACCGGTATGCCGGCGAGGTCAAGCATGTTGAGAACGTTGGTGCAGGTAAGCTCATAGCCCAGGGAGAAGCCGATGAGATCGAAGCCGGCAAGGGGGCGCTTCGACTCCAGGCTGAAGAGGGGGATGCCGGCCTGGCGCATCTCCGCCTCCATGTCCACCCACGGGGCGAAGGCGCGCTCGGCAAGGGCATAGGGCAGGCGGTTGACCACGTCATAGAGGATGGCCAGGCCCATGTTGGACATGCCCACTTCGTAGGTGTCGGGGTAGATGAGGGCGACCCTGACGTCGACGGCGTCCCAGTCCTTGACGACGCTGTTGAACTCGTTGCCGGTGTAGCGCGCCGGCCGGGTCACCCGGGGCAGAATAGGGTCCAGGTTGAGCATGGCGCAGTCCATTATAGCGGTGCGGTTCGCAGCCACGCAACCACGGCAAGGCCGGCGAGCGCGAAACAGCGGGCGGGTGGGTAGCCTGGAGCATCCGCTCCAGGCGGGGTCGGAGGGGCGGGGCAGCGAACGTGCGGGTGGTATGGTGTTCATGTAGGGGCGTTCAGTTGAACGCCCCTACGCTATACGGCGTGGAGGGAGAGCGGCCGCCTGCACAACCGCCACCCTGGGGCGGGAAGGTGGGTGGGGAACGCATCGCGCTATGCCGCAGCGCGACGGGGTGGGAGGCTGGGAAGAACCCACGCGGTGGAGGGGTTCGGGGAGGCGCACCGGGTAGCCTGGAGCATCCGCTCCAGGCGGGGTCGGAGCAGATGCTCCGACCTACCCTATAGGGAAGAAGCGCACCGATGGGCGAACGGTTGGAGGGCTGCACGCGGAGGACGTTTGCGGGCACGTGCACCGCGGCGAGGTCGAAGGGGCGCACGAGACCGCTCACCCTTCGACAAGCTCAGGGCGAACGGTTGGAAGCCGACAGGGCTCAGGGCGAACGGTTCGAAGGCTGCACGCGCAGGACGTTTGCGGTCACGTGCGCCGCGGCGAGAGCGAATAGTATTTGACATTCTCTAAAGGATATGTTACTATTTACTGCCTTCGGAGGTGTATCATGGTCAACAAAGCCATTGTATTGATTGCAAGCGTCGCTTTTGTCGGCGTCCTTGTTGCCACCGGCTGTCACTCCGCCCGCTCGCCGGAGCCGCTTGTCGATCCGGTGCCGCAGCGGGCCAATCTGGTGGCCTCGATTGAGATAACCGAGATCCTCACCGACGAAGACCTCGTCGAAGCCTACGATGAGGCGGAGAAGGACCCCGAGATGCCCCAGACCCTGGATGAGGCACTGGACGAGATCGAGGAGGAGACCGGCATCGACCTGACCGACTTCGTTAAGGCGGTAATATTCAGCGACATCGAGTGCGAAGACGGCTACTGGGGGGCTTTTGTAACGGGAACGGTGGACGAAGAGGACCTGATAGAGGCCATCGAGGACGAGACCGGCGGAGAGCTGACGGTCTACACTCATCGTGGCTATGACGTATACACCGACGATTCGGAGGAGAACGCGATATGCTTCCTCAGCGACGATGCCTTTCTGGTAGGCACGGTTGACGCGGTGGAGGACGCCATCGACGTTGCCGCGGGGTACGCCACGCCTCTGACCGGGCCGGTGGTTGACCTGTACGAGTCGCTCGGCGACGTGTGGGTGAGAGTGGCGGCGGCGGTGCCGCCGGAGACGATAGGGGACGCCACCGAGGACGAGGTGTCCATCGATTCGGAGACGCTGGAGCACATCGAGGCGATTGGAGCCGGCCTGGACAAGGAGGGAGACCAGATCACCCTGGAGGTAAGGGTCTGTCTCTCGTCGCCCGTCCTCGCCGAGGGCTTGAAGGCGGTGCTTTTCGGCGCTAGGACGTACTATCGCAACACGGCCGACATGCCCGCCGAAGCTGCCGAAGCGCTGGACAAGATCGTTTTCTCCAGGAGTGGCTCCTGCACCGTGCTCATCCTCAAGGCAACGGTGGAGGAGATCCAGGACATGGTCGAGGGGATGCAGGAGGAGATAGAGTAGCCGCGGTCAAGCCAACACGGCAGTATGTTCTCATGCAGGGGCGTTCAGTTGAACGCCCCTGCAGCAATGGGTGAGCGGCCCTTCGACAGGCTCAGGGCGAACGGTGACACCCAGGAGGTAGTTGCCCAATTCATTGGGCAGCCATGCCTGATGAATCACGCAACTACAGCGCGACAGCGGGGCCGGCACCGCGGCGAGCCCGAAGGGGCGCTGCGGCGAGGTCGAAGGGGCGCACGAGACCGCTCACCCTTCGACAGGCTCAGGGCGAACGGTTGGAAACCCCCAGACCAAGAGCGAGCCAGGAAGCCGGGGGCGCCGCGGCGAGGTCGAAGCGGCGAACGGTTGGAAGGCTGCACGCGCAGGACGTTTGCAGTCACGTGCACCGCGGCGAGTCCGAAAAGGAGCGGGCGCCGCGGCGAGCAGGAAAAACGCGGCGAGGTCGAGAAGGCGAGGGCGAGAGAGCACCTGCCATTGACACCTTCAAAGGGGACTGCTACAATCTAGGTTTGAATGTCCAGAGCGGAGGTAATAGCATTTACGCTATAGTTCGAACCGGGGGCAAGCAGTACAAGGTGGCTCCGGGGGACACGTTGGAGGTGGAGCGCCTTTCAGCAGAGGAAGGGAGCACCGTCGAGCTTGAAGACGTGCTGCTGGTCGCTGATGAGAAGGGGACGAAGGTGGGTGAGCCCACTGTGGCGGGGGCGAAGGTGATCGCCGAGGTGCTCGGCGAGAACAGGCACCGCAAGATCATCGTCTTCAAGTACAAGCCGAAGGTGCGCTATCGCCGGAAGAAAGGCCACCGCCAGGTCCACACCAGGCTGGCTATCAAAGAGATAGTATGCTGATGGGGGTATGAGAATGGAAGAGACCAGACCGAGGGCCTACGGGTTGTGGGACGTGGCGATCTACCTGTCCAGTGTGGTGGCAATAGTCACGTTCATCCTGCATTTCTGGTGGATTACCACCAACGTCTCGCTGGCGCTGTGGTTTGTGGCCGCCGCCTTCGCCGTGTTCTCGATCTACGGCGGGGTGATCGAGCGGTCGCGAGTTGAGCAGTCAGGCACGAGAAAAGGCAGGTCCACTGCAGCAGCGATAATAGGCGTGGTGGTACTGATAGGGCTCACCTGGAGCGCAACACTGCTCCTGGTGCCGCTGAACATCGCCTACGGCTAGAACGGACCTGCAGCGGCCTCACCGGGGCCGCAGATATATCCGCGAGTGAGGAAGGGGAGAGAAGATGGCACATAAGAAGGGCGGCGGCAGCACCAGACTGGGGCGAGACAGCCAGGGGCAGCGCCTCGGGGTCAAGCGCTTCGGCGGCGAACAGGTGCGGGCGGGCAATATCATCGTCCGCCAGCGGGGCACGAGGATCCGGCCGGGCAACAACGTTGGCATGGGCCGGGACCACACCCTGTTTGCCCTTGTCGATGGCAAGGTCAAGTTCGAGCACGCTACCAAGCTGAGGAAGAAGGTAAGCGTGTACGGCGACTCATAGGGAGACGACTCGTATGAAGGACAAGATTCACCCCGAGTATGTGGAAGCGACGGTGACCTGCTCCTGCGGCAACACCTTCAAGGTCGGCTCGACCAAGCCGAATCTGAAGGTGGAGCTTTGCAGCAAGTGCCATCCGTTCTTCACCGGTGAGCGACGCATTGTGGACACCGCGGGAAGGGTGGAGCGCTTCAAGAGACGCTACGGCATGCAGTAGCGCGTCAACAACGAACGCCACAAGGTGAAGGGGCGAGACTCACTCGCCCCTCTTGTTTGGGTGAGACATTGGCAAGAAAGTTCCACTACGGCGGACAGGCAGTCCTCGAGGGGGTGATGATGCGCGGTCGCAAGTGCGCCGCGGTCGCGGTGCGCCGCCCCGATGGCGACATCGTGGTGCGCAACGAGCCCCTGGGAAGGTGGGCCAGCGGGCGACTGGTGCGGATCCCCTTCGTACGCGGCCCCATAGTGCTGCTGGAGACGCTCGTCCTCGGCATACGCTCCCTCTCCTACTCCGCCTCGGTGGCGCTGGAGGAAGAGGAGGAGCAGAAGGTCAACCCGCTGCTGCTGTGGGGCTCGGCGGGCCTGGGCTTCGTCCTGGCGGTGGGGCTGTTCGTGGCGCTGCCGCTGGTGATCGTGCGCATGATCGACCCCTATATCTCGGCAACGGTAAGCAACATCACCGACGGCGTCATCCGTCTGGTGGTCTTTCTCCTCTACCTCAACGCGGTGGCCCTGATTCCCAACGTTGGCCGTGTGTTCGCCTACCACGGCGCGGAGCATACCACCATCAACGCCTACGAAGCGGGGGTGGACCTGGAAGTGAGTGAGGTGCGGCAGTACGGGACCTCCCATACGCGCTGCGGCACCAGCTTCCTCCTCATGGTGCTGGTGATCGCCGTAATCGCCCATGCCTTCCTGGGGCGGCCGGCGATGTGGCTGCGGTTCCTGGAGCGGCTCGCTATTCTGCCGCTCATTGGCGCCGTCAGCTATGAGATCATCAGGCTGGCCGCCGACCATGTCACCAACAGGATTGTGCGCATCGCCATGCTGCCCGGACTCGCCCTGCAGCGGATGACCACGCGCAAGCCGGACGAGGGTATGCTTGAGGTTGCGATATCGGCACTGAAGTCAGTGCTGGCCACCGACGCTGAGGCCTCGGCCTAGCCTCTTCGATCTTCTCGCCCTCGCCGCGGCGCCGTTTCGCCCTCGCCGCGGCCTTTTCGCCCTCGCCGCGGTGTCTGTGGCTTCTCGGTTCGCTGTGGCCCTCCCGCCTTCCAACCGTTCGCCTTTTCGGCCTCGCCGCGGTGTCCGCAGCTTCTCGGTTCGCTGTCGCCCTGCCGCCTCCCAACCGTTCGCCCTGAGCCTGTCGAAGGGTGAGCGGTCTCAGTGCGCTCCTGGGTCGAGAGGCTCTTGTGCCTTCGCCGTGTCTCTTCTCCCCCTCCCGACACCGCTCTATCCGAGGGGAATTTGTCCCACCCCCCCACCCCACTGCGCTCCTTCGTGCTCGCCGCGGCGCTCTTTCACTCTCGCCGCGGCCTTTTCGGCCTCGCCGCGGCGTTCGTGCGTCTTCGCTGCGCTTTGCGCCTGTAGCCTCCCAACCGTTCGCCCTGAGCTTGTCGAAGGGCGACAGGCCCCATGTACCTTCGCTGCGCTTTGCGCCTGTCGCTCTCCAACCGTTCGTCCTGAGCCTGTCGCCTCCCAACCGTTCGTCCTGAGCCTGTCGCCTCCCAACCGTTCGTCCTGAGTTTGTCGCCTCCCAACCGTTCGTCCTGAGCTTGTCGAAGGATGAGCGGTCTCACACGTTTGCCGGGTTGCAGGCCGTTCTGCCTTAGCTTCGGCTCTCCTTCCCTCCCCGAACCACCTCCCACAGGTGGGGTTTTCCCACCCTCCCACCCCGCGGCGCTGTTTCGCCCTCGCCGCGGCCTTTTCGGCCTCGCCGCGGCGCCGCTGGCCCATCGGTGCGCTTCTTCCCTTTAGGGTCGGATCATCTGCTCCGACCCTGCCTGGAGCGGATGCTCCAGGCTACCCGGTGCGCCTCCCCATACCACACCCCCCGGGTGGGGTTGTCCCACCCGCCCGCCCCATGGCAGTGACCGCAGATGCGGGCG
>Ga0180433_10009720_pt1 | contig 11714 bp, 13 predicted proteins | sample SS_ome_8_FD_132980 | JGI IMG/M metagenome (GOLD analysis project Ga0180433, IMG submission 132980) | Hypersaline lake sediment archaeal communities from the Salton Sea, California, USA - SS_1_D_1 metaG | ecosystem: Environmental > Aquatic > Non-marine Saline and Alkaline > Hypersaline >... | reverse complement strand
GCAGCAGCCGCCGCCGCCGCCGCCTCCGCAGCAGTAAAGGCTGAGATGGGCGATATGGCCATCGACGCGGGCGAGAGCGGGCCGCAAATCTCTCGCATCGAGCTCACCTCGCTTTTCGTACCCTTCCGTGAAGGGGTGAGGCAGGTCATGCAGTCCAGCACGGGCGGCCTGGGTATGGCCATTCCCGCACAGGAACCCTGGACGGGCGGGGATTTCGTCATCTGCAAGCTGGTGGCCGACGACGGCACGGAGGGCCTGGGGGAGGCTTTCGTCTGGCTCCCGGAGACGGGAGTCCTTCCCGAGCAGATAATATCGGTCATCCGCAAGGCTCTATATAAATACGTGCTGGGGGAGAGCCCTTTTAATATAGAGGACATCAATCGGCGTATGGACATGAATGTAGCCCGCAATGAGGTGGCCAAGGGTCTGCTGGATATAGCCTGCTACGACCTGATGGGGCGCTTGAGCGGCAAACCGGTCAGCGAACTCATAGGGGGGCGCCAGCTGGATGAGATTCCCCTGGCGGCTCTCATCCCGCTCACGGATATCGAGGAGATGATCAACCTGGCAAAAGGTTTCTATGAGAGCGGTTTTGGCACCCTGCGCGTTAAGCTCGGCGGCGGACTGGCGGATGACGTAGAGATCATCGAGGAGATCCGCGCCGCGCTGGGCGACGATGTCCGGCTGCGGGTGGATTACAACCAGGCCTATGAACCGGAGGAGGCGGTCCGCTGTATCAAGGCCATCGAGCGCTTCGCGATAGACTGTGCGGAACAGCCGGTGGCCGCCAATGATTACCCGGGCATGTCATGGGTGCAGAAGAGGGTCAATACGCCGCTTATGGCCCACGAGGGATGTTTCTCGCTAACGGATATCGAGGCCCTGGTCGAGCTGGGAGCCATAGGGGTGGTGGGCATCAACGCCGAGAGGCCGGGCGGGATCACTAAGGCCCTGCAAGCCATCGAATTCGCCAGGGATATGGGAATGGGCGTGGTGATCCACAACCAGACCCTGGGTATAGCCTCCGCGGCCCAGCTCCACCTCGCCGCGGCCAGGCACTCATCCCTCGGCCATGACGTGGAGCTTTTCGGACACGTCATGTTCGAGGAGGACCTCATCATCGACTCCATCGATTACCAGGGGGGTACAGCCACCGTGCCCGATAGCCCGGGGCTGGGGGTGAGATTGGACAAGAAGGCCCTGAAGAAATACGCGGAAGGGCCGACGGTGGTCATCTAACCCCACCAATATAATTCTCTGCATGGCAGGGGGAGGAAAGACGTGGACGAAGACGGGCAGCTGTATTTCGGCGGTGATATCTATACCGTTGACGACGCCCGGCCCACGGCCGAGGCGGTGGCGGTGAGGGAGGGGGAGATCGTCGCCGTCGGGCCTGAGTCCGAATGCCGGGCAGCCCTGGGGGATTCCTTCCAACCCATCGACCTGGCTGGCCGCGCCCTGCTCCCCGGTTTCATCGATACCCATATCCATCCCCTGCTCATGGTGTACTTCGAGATGAACGTGGACCTGCACGGCATAAGCTCGATGCAGGGATTGAAGGAGAAGCTGCGAGCCTCGGCCTCCTCTGCCTCGCCCGGCGCCTGGGTGGTGGGACTGCAGTTCGACGAGCAGTCCCTGGACGAGCCCAGGTTTCCCACCCGCCACGACCTGGACGAGGTCTCCCCTGACATCCCCGTAGTGGTGGTGAAGCACGACGGGCACACGGTTATCGGCAGCACTGCTGCCATCGAGGCCTGCGGGGTCTCCGCCTCCACCCCCGATCCCGAGGGAGGTCTTATCGACCGTGAGTCCGACGGCTATCCCGCCGGGCCCTTTCGCGAAGAGGCCTCCAACATCTTAAAAGACAACATCCCCATCCCCGACATGCAGGCCTTCATGCAGGGCGCCGAATCCTCCTTCGCCAGGCTGGCCGCCAGCGGCATCACCTCTGCCGGCGCCGTCATGCAGACGGGGGAGGAGGGGCCGGCTGGGGCCCAGGGCGCCTTCGAGATCCCCCTCATGCAGGTACTGTTGGACCAGATACCTGTAAACCTATACGGCATCCTGGTCACCGCCGACATGGACAAGGTTAACGAAGCTCGACAGACCCCACTGCACCAGGAGGAAGTCGGGGCCGGGCACAGGATAGGGGCGATCAAGATATTCTCCGATGGGACCTTCGGCTCCTGCACGGCTTATATGGAGGAACCCTACACCGATCAGCCGGACAAGCGGGGTTTTCTCACCACCTCCAGCGAGGAGATCTACCGCCGCATGGTCCTGGCCCACCAGGCCGGTCTGCAGGTGGCCGTTCACGCCATCGGGGACGCCGCCAATCGCACCTGCGTGGAGCTATTCGACCGCTTGCTGCGGGAGTACCCGGGCAAGGACCGCCGCCACCGCCTGGAACACGCCTCCCAGCTCAGCCGGGAACTCATCTCGGAGATAGCGCGGCTGGGACTGGTGGTATCTACCCAACCCATGTACATAGATTCCGAGAAGCACTGGCTGCACCAGAGGTTGGGCAGGGACCGGACCAGGTGGACCTATCCCTTCCGTTCCCTGGTGGAGGCGGGGGTGAAAGTAGCCGGCGCTTCCGATGGCCCCATCGAGTCGGTGGATGTGCTCCATGCCATCCACTGCTGCGTCACCCGGGAGGGCTTCGAGCCCCAGCAGTGCATCACCGCCACCCAGGCGATACGCGCCTACACCCTGGACGCCGCCTATGCCCAGTTCGAGGACGGGGTCAAGGGGAGCATAAGCCCCGGCAAACGGGCAGACCTTGTGATTTTAAGCGCGAATCCGGCATCCGTTCCTCCACAAGAGATCATGGGCATAGAGGTGGAGATGACCGTGGCGGGCGGGAAGATCATCTATAGCAAGAACGGTTAATCCTCCCATCCGGTGATCCTGTCCGCCCTGATGATCCCGGCCCCCTTGCAGAAATCGCAGGTGGCCCTGGGCTGGTCCGGATCCCTTGTGGCGACCGTGCCCTCTCCATCGCAGTTGGGGCAGGCGTAGGCCTCGATTCTCATCGCCCGCCCCATGGCCTTCTCGCTCATGGCCCTGAACTCATCCTGTTTTAACTGGTGCAACCTATCCTCCAGGGGCTCTGCCCTGCGTTGGTAATCCTCAGTCATTCTTCCCAGTTCGTCTTCCAGCTTCGATATCTCTCTGCGTATCTCCTCCAGCTCCCCTTCCATCCTCTTCTCCCTCCTGTTCTCCCTGAACTTGGATTCCACGACCAGAAACAGAATGACTATAATGAACAGACCGAGAATCCATATAGGCCACAGATCGTTCATCTTCTTAAAACCTTCCCGCGAACCAGGCGTTTTTCTCATCCACCTCAAAAAGCATCTCTATCATTTCAGCTTACGTCAAGTGCCGTTGTCCGATTGCCCTTTTGTTATACTATTCAAAAGTCGAAGGGGCTTCGAGGACGGCGGCCGATAACCTTTTTAATCCGGGAGGGTAATATGGAATGTCAATGCGCTGAATGCGCAGAGTACGAGGGGCCCAATCCGGCTATGATGGCCTTGAGGTTGTCCGTTTTCGGCGCCCAGGCAATGGTGGCGCTGGCGGGCATGGTCAAGGAGCAAAGCTGGAAGGCACTGGGCGCCTGGTTCGCGGCCATCGCCTTCTTTCTCACCCTGCCGCGCTACCTCATATGCTGCAGGTGTGAGGGATATGGCAAGAAGTGTTACCCCCTGTATCTGGGCAGATTGACCTCCCTGTATCTGCCCAAGGTGGATGACAAGGAAGTGAGCCCGGTGGGAGCTGGGCTGGAGCTCCTGACCCTGAACCTGATGAGCAATCTGCCGGTATTGGGCATGAAAAACGATAAGAAGCTGCGCAATATCTATATCTTGCTGGCCAACGTGACCATGGCGCTGCAGTTCTATCACGCCTGCCGCCACTGCGCCCGCTATGCAACCGACTGGAGAAGGGACTGCCTGTCGGCCCGGGCGGCCAGGCTGGTCTTCTCCATCGAGCGGGAGGACTGACCCTAACTGAGTTATGTAAAGTGACTGCCCTGTCTATATATATATAAGGATGAAACATGATAGAGATAAGGAAGGCAGCGGCCGAGGACGAACAGGACATGGTCCGGTTGTTCCTGGGGCTGGGACGAACAGTAGGCTACGAGGAGAAGATCCCGGAAATGGACTATCAATCCTGGCTGAAGACCTTCAGGGACATGCTGGCCTCGCCGCAGTGGACATTCCTCCTGGCCCAGGAGGGAGAGAAAGCGGTGGGGCTGCTGGTGTTCTTCATAAGGCCCACCCTGACTACCGGGAGGAACCGGGCCAAGATAGGCGCGCTGGTGGTTACCGAAGAGGTGCGGGGAAAGGGTGTAGGGCATCTGCTGATAGAGGAGGCCCGAGAGGAGGCCCGCGCCCTGGACTGCTCCAGCCTGGATACCTCCACGGAGATAGATAACCATAAAGCCATCGCTTTCTACGAGAAGCTCGGTTTCAAACAAGAACACGTTTACCTCGAACTCAAGATCTAAAACGCACCGTTTGGGTGTCTGACACCGATATGGTGCGTTTGCACCGTTTGGGTGTCAGACACCGATATGGTGCGTTTTACGTCTCGCTGGTTATGCTATGATGCGGGAAAATCGCTGGAGGAGGTGGGGTCATGTACAAGTGGGACGCCGAGGACTACAGGGGTTCATCATCGCAGCAGAAGAAATGGGGACGGGAGCTCCTGGCCAAGCTCCATCTCGACGGTTATGAGAGGGTATTGGATATCGGATGCGGCGATGGCAAACTGACCGCCGAGATCGCCGAGCGTCTGTCGAACGGTTCGGCGATGGGCGTCGATAACTCTAAGGAAATGATCCGCCTGGCTTCCGAGACCTATCCCCCCGTCGCCTTTCCCAAGCTGTCCTGGAGGGTAGTGGACGCCAGAGAACTTGATTTCGAGGGGGAATTCGACGTCATCTTCTCCAACGCAGCACTCCACTGGGTCATAGAACACCAACCTGTTCTGTCCGGGATAAGAAGGAGCCTGAGGCCAGACGGGAGGATCCTTCTCCAGATGGGCGGGAGGGGCAACGCCTCCAATGTGGTGGAGGTCCTGGCGGAGATGTTAGGACGCGAGGAATGGAACCGCTATTTCACCGACTTCACCCTCCCCTACGGCTTTTATAGTCCCGAGGAATACGAGGAATGGCTGCAGGAGGCGGGACTTACGCCTACACGGGTAGAGCTTGTCCTCAAGGACATGGTCCACGAGGGACGGGAGGGGCTGGCGGGGTGGATACGTACCACTTGGCTTCCCTTCACCCAGAGGATACCCGAGAAGCTGCGCGAGCAGTTCATCGATGAACTGGTCAGCGGCTACGTGCGGCGTTATCCCCGGGATGAGAGAGGGCTGGTTCACGTAAACGCCATACGGCTGGAGGTGGAGGCGGAGAATATCCCCTAAAGCAGCCGACAAAGGCTTCTCGTTGCAAAAGATTTGGCACCGGGTTCGGGACCCCCTGGAGTTCTTTTCCCGACCCTAGTGCCAAATGGTAGAAGAGATGTGGCTGCGACCATCAGGCAAACAAGTTAGGCGTCAAATATCTTGTCTGTCCGTCAAGCGAGATAGGCAGCTTGCATAGCGCAGGAAGTGGCATCCCCTCGAGTGCTTCCTCGATAACTGACTGTTCCTGGTCCTGATCGTCCTCGGAATTCGCTTCCTTCGAAGCCGGTATCTCATCTTCCGCCGAGGCGTCCATGACCATCTTGATGAGCTCCGAGTGTTCTTCCGTCTCCTCCCCTGAGTTGCCCTCCGAAGAGGTGGACGCGTTAAGGGCGAAAAGGAGACCGAAAAGACAGGGAGCCAGGATAACCAAGACCACGAGTGACACGGTTATCATTCGTTTCCCGCCTTTGGTCACCTTCCACACCCCCTCAAGTCCTTTTCCACCAGCGACTCTTGTCCTTACCCGAATATGGTTTCACATTGAATTTTGTTTTCACGGGAGCGGCCTCTGCTGTAGACAGGTAGTTGAACTCCTCCACCATATCCACGTAGTTATCATCACGCATCTGCTCCAGCTCGTCGATCCTGCGCAGGGCAAAGATGGCGCAAAGCTTCATCGGCGAATCCTCGAGGTACTCCGCTGCGTCTTCCCAGCCGGTTTTGTTCGCGCTGAGTTCCTCGTAGATCTGTATCAGCATGTCGGAGAAGAGATGGAAGAGGGCCTGTCCCTTGATCCTGTTCTCATAGAACTCCTTATAGGTGGGATTGAACTCGCTGAATGGGGTATCCATCACCGAGAAAACCCTCCTGGGGATCTTTATTCCCTTGTCCGCCATATGCCTCTCCAGTTTCTTCACGAAGAAGCTCTTTTTTGCTTTTGTGTCCGTACGGGCTGTGGCGATGTTGGCCTTGACAGCGGCTTCCATTGTGCTCATTCTCTTACCCCTTTAGATGATGTAGAGAACCATGGCGATAGCTACGATCAGGAAGGCGACCAGGTAGAGCGTTCCTTCTTTCTCCGTCAGTTCCTTTAACCTGTACATTTCCATCTCCATCTCGTTACTCACGTGTTTCCTTCTATATCTAAACTAATACAAAACATACAAATCTCCTAGAAATTTCTGGGGAACGAAAAGGCAGACTAAACAAGCTCCGGTGTATGGTTTATGAACTTCGGGGGAGCGGCTGTTTAAAAAGGGTAAAAGCGGCAAAATCGGGGTTGAGCGGTAATGGAACGGCAGGTAACTGGTAATGAAAGAAGCAGTAAGGCCTTTAAGTGGTTCGGCGAAAAATCGGGATAATAGTTGGTTTTCCGCCGTTTTGTAGTGGGATTATAAGCAATGTAATCAATAGAAAGACTATCGATTCAATATTCAAGGAATCGAATAGGAACCTGGGGAATATCTCAGGCATAACAGGGTCGCAGATCTCCCCTTTTACGCCTGCCGTTCCTGCTTCTTTCGATATAGGGCCTCACGCCGAACTTCTCGTCGTCAGGTCTCAGATTGAGGCGGGAATTCTCATTCATATCGGCACCATCAACCTTTGACGATGCCTTGCTCTTCTCAACCTTCTCCATGGCATGCAGAGCACAATACTTAATGGGAGTGTCCTTGAGGAAATCTGCTGCGGCCTCCCAGCCTTGCCGGTCCGCGTTCATTTCATGATAGATCTTTGCCAACACTTCAGAGAACATCCAGAAGACTGACCTTTTAACCAGTTCCCTCTCGAACAACTCCTCACAGTCCGGAGTGAACTGATCGAAGGGGGTATCGAACAGAGCAAAGACGCAATCGGATACCTCTACTCTATCCTTAATAGCCTTTTCTATCCTTTTGGTGAAGAAACTCTTACGAACCGTGTCCTTGGGAGTCTTATTGCTCTCACTCAGGGCAACTTCGCTGGTTCCCATTTTTGTGCCTCCTTTAAAGCAAGTACATAACTACTGCGATGGCGACGATCACGAATGTCACCGTGTACAACACCATTTCGTTTTTCTCCAGATCCTTCAGGTAAAACATTTTTGTTTCCCCCTTTTCTTATTGAAATCTTTGATTCTTTAAAAACGCTATTCTGTTTTCACCTAACACGTTAATACAAACCATACAAATCTCCTAGAAATTTCTGGGAAGCGTTTATGCTGGATTAAGAGTCTTCGGGATACGGGGAAGAGGGTTGGGGGGAAAGGCGTTTCTGGGGGGTAAGCGCGGGAAAAAGTAGGGTTAACGGGAAAGCAGCCATAGGTTTTCGTTAAACGGAAAACAGCAAGCGCTTATGAACGGATTAGTACAAAACGCCCATAAGTTAGGAAGTGGTTACATCTTCTTACGCTTATAAGGTGGTTGATTATAATCTCTAAGATCATCCACAATCTGCTGCGTTATCCCTTTAACGTGGCCAAGAAGGTATATTGGGCGAGCGAGCCCTCCTCCTTTTTTCGGCCTCACCGACCATCCCCTGGACAAATGGGGTGGACCAATCAATGACATCTTCACCTTTGCCAGGAAGTTTACCTGCAGAAAAGCGGCCAGCGTTCTTCAGGTGGAGTTCAAGGAGAGGGTGGGCAGTTCCTTCTCTTTCAAGGACAAAGGATACGATATCTACCGCATAAGGGATATGAGGGAGGAGGCCGGGGGTCATGAGTATCTCACTAGGGGGAAAAAGTATAGTGTATGCCCGCAGACCTCGGGAGCCGAGGGTTTGCGGTCGATTCAGGGAGGTTAACTGCAAATATATAGATAAGCTGCCGTTTGCTTTGCTTCGTATATGCGCCGCCCTATATCCTGTATTTATCCATCACCCTGTCGAGTACCTTGGTCACCAGTTTCATCAAGGCATACCACAAGAAGGGGAAGTGCCTCCTCAGAAAATACATGACCTTCATCTCCAGGGTGGTGACCACGAGGTATTTATTCTTCTTCACCGCCTGCACGATGGCAGAGGCGGTATCCTCCGGCTTTTCCTTTGTGGGTGCGATATAATCCGCCAGTTCCTTTATCTCCGGGCGCAGGCCCTTGACGGGGGTGGTGTCGAATATGGGGGTGTCGACCGCTCCCGGGCAGACCACGGTCACCCCTATGTTGTGCAGCATGGCCTCATACAGCAGGTCGTCGGATAGGCCCACCACACCTCCCTTTGCCGCACAATAGGGAGCTGAATAGTAAAGCCCGGGGCAGAAAAGGCCGTCGGTTGACGAGACGTTTACTATATGGCCTGACTGCCTTTTGACCATATGGGGATATACCGCGGTAACGGTATTGATGACCCCCCATAGGTCCACGTCAACGACCTTTTTCCAGTCCTCGATCTCCAGATTCTCTGCGGGACAGATCAGGCTGATACCGGCCACGTTAACCAGGATGTCGATACGCCCACATCTGGCGATAATATCCTCTACCATCTCGTTAATGGTGACGAAGTCGGTTACATCGGTGGGCCAGACGATAGCCTCTGCGTCCAGGTTCTTGAGCATTTCAGCCGTCTCCTGCAGTCCCTTCTCGTTGATGTCGGTTATCGCCACCGGGCCGGCCGCTTCCCGGGCAAAGGCAATGGCGGCGGCCCGCCCTATGCCGCTGGCGGCACCAGTCACCAAAACCACTTTGTTAGTCAGGTCTCGCATGATAACCACCCTCCCCTGCTTACATCCTGTCGGTCATTAACATTGTAACCGATTGTAAAGATGAAACGTGCCAGGCCTCCACATTCCACGCGAACCTAAACTAGCAAGAAAGGGGTCAAAGCTTCATTCTTCAATTTTCTTCATACCCTCATCCGACTTGTTTCTTCCATCGTGAAAATTGAAGAATGAAGCTTTGACCCCATTATAGGCATGTGTAGAGAGTGTCGCGCAGGGCTTTTTCGCGGGGGTCGTCGAAGAGATGGAAGCCCATCTTAGTCATAGCGTAGGCGAAACCTACCCTGGCGTCGGGGTCGGCGAAGCCGAAGGAACCGCCGGCGCCTGGAGTACCGAAGGCTTTGTCGCTGCTGCCGAACCGAAAGTCGGGAAAAGGCTTCATGAAACCCAGGGAAAAGTTTGTGTCACACCTCAATGCCTCATCGAAGAGGCAGGTCGATGGGGGTGTCGCCGGTTCGGTTAATGACCTCAGAGTCTCATCATCCAAATCAAGCTCCCCTCCTCCCATGGCGAAGGCGCTGTAGGCCCTGGCGATTCCGCGCACCTGCCCGATGCCGTTGGCTGCGGGGACCTCTAAGTACCGCCATGGGGGTTTGTGATAGTCACCTGGCCTGCGCACCCGGGGATTCAGCAGCGACCGGAAGCTCAGCGACCAGGGTTTGATCAATTCCAACACGAAGGAACGGGGCATATCGCCTACATGGAAGAGGGATTGTATTGGGATAAAGTCCTCTGTGAAGGCGATCCTGGAATCGGGTATCTCCTTGGGGGTACCGATATAGAACTCGATGCCAAGGGGTTTGGCCAGCTCGTCCTGTAAGAACTGACCTATACTCCTTTTCTGAGGATCCACCCGACGGATTAGCTCGTTCTCGTAAAAACCCAGAGTTATGCCGTGATAGCCGTGTTTGGTCCCCGGCTCCCATGCCGGTTTCTGTTTGGCTATGGCCTCCGCGACTGCGTCGAGGTCCGCTAGAACCTCCGGTGTCAATTTCTCGTCGATCACGGGAAGCCCCGCCTGGTGGGACAACAACTGCCGTACCGTGACGTTTTCCTTACCCTGCTGAGCGAATTCCGGCCAATAGGTGGCGACCTTTTCATCGTAGGTGAAAAGACCCTGGGAATGAGCCACGGCCACCGTCATTCCGGACACACCTTTCGTAGTGGAGAATACCAGGACCAGTGTATCCTCCTCCCAGGGCAGGAGATTTTTGTGATCCCGGTAGCCACCCCACAGGTCAACCACTTTCTCTCCTTCATGATAGGCGGCGCAGGCGGCTCCCAACTCGCCCCGTTCGCGGAAGTTCTTGACGAACTCCTCCCGCACCGCCTCGAATCCCGGAGCAACCTCGCCGTGGATCATGGATTCATCTACTCTTATCTTGGCCATCACTTCCCCTTTAATCTTGCGGTGAGTACTGAGCTAGTTCCCTGCCTATGCGGTAGGCCTCCTGTTTTTCCGTCTCCTTCAAGCCCCGAAAGGTCAACCTGCCTATATACATCTTTGACAGGACCTCGGCATTGAATATCCTATCCGCCAGCTCCACCATCTCCCGTGTAGACCCATTGCATGCGATCCTGAGCCATGCCGGTATAGCCCCGGCGGTGGTAATGGTCACCGCGCACCTCCGCCTGTCGGTAAGGCGTGACTCGGGTATTCCTTTGATGAAGAGCATCCTGCCCGTGGACCGGCCGATGGTATAGGTCGACCTCTCAATAAAGGTCTTCATAATAGCATTGGCATGCCCGCTGCTTATCGGACAAGAGAGGATGTAGCCATCCGCCTCCTTTATCTTCTCGCGGACCTCCTCCATGTCATCCTTCAGGACGCAGGAAGCGATCTCCGATTCGGTATCCTTATAGCAGCTCATGCAGAACTTACAATACCGGATGTCCATATCCTTTAACCTCAGCGTCTCCACATCCGCGCCGGCCTCGGAGGCCCCCCTGGCAACCTCGCCGGTAAGCGTCGCCAGCGCCCCTTTACTCTTGGGATTCCCAGCGATGACCAGGATCTTCATAATCCCTCCTCGTATCTATCACTGCTGTGACGGACAGTTACCTGGGGTATATATACAGGTACAGATATCTTATCACTACAGCAGGAGTTACCTTGCATAAGCAGGCAGGCGTGGGGGATGAACTTTCCTTTTGATATAGGAAACACCGGTCAATATAATGAGTGTTGTGATTCCGACGAGATAATCCTGGAGGGAGGGCATGAAAAAGTCGATCATCATCATCGGAGCCGGAATAGCTGGTCTTGCCGCCGGGTGTTATGGACAGATGAACGGTTATGACACCCGCATCTTCGAGCTGCACGATAAGCCGGGTGGGCTGTGCACTAACTGGAAGCGCAAGGACTACAACATCGACGGCTGTATCCACTGGCTGGTGGGGACCAACCCTACCTCGAATTTCAATCAGATGTGGAGGGAACTGGGAGCGCTTCAGGGCAAGGAGATCATCGACCACGAGGAGTTCATGCACTTCGAGGGAGGAGGCGGCAAGACCTTTGTTCTATACACGGATATAGACCGCCTGGAACAGCACATGAAGGAGCTCGCCCCCGGGGACTCCGAGGTCATCGAGGAATTCG
>Ga0180433_10009718_pt1 | contig 11715 bp, 13 predicted proteins | sample SS_ome_8_FD_132980 | JGI IMG/M metagenome (GOLD analysis project Ga0180433, IMG submission 132980) | Hypersaline lake sediment archaeal communities from the Salton Sea, California, USA - SS_1_D_1 metaG | ecosystem: Environmental > Aquatic > Non-marine Saline and Alkaline > Hypersaline >... | reverse complement strand
TTCTCTCCCAAGACAACGCTGTTCGCATCGACTAAAACGCTATCTACAGGTGTAGTGACATTAATGGTAAAATTGCCGGTTGTTGTTTTTACAGTCACGCTTCCATTACTTGTTGAATAACCACTTGTTTGATAACTACTAAAATCGCTACTCGTGACTGTAAACGTGCTTATGCTTTCCTGACTAACATTATCGGTTGCAATAACATACAATATGCTTTCCCACATACTAGCATTATGTACACTATTCAATCCTGTTATGTTGTAATCAACCAGATCATAATCGCTGAAATTCTCCTGTTGAACAGTTATATTATATACTCCACTACTTATGTTTGTGTTTGCGGTTCCGTTAGTAGTCGCATAAACAAAAGAGTGGGTTGTGTTTGTTAATGTCACATTAAACACACTCAACGATGAATTGCTGCTGATATTAAAAGCACTAATTTCCAAAGGATCATCCTTAAACCCGGTTACTTCAACTTCATCCATCCACACGCCATAATAGGGAGGGTCTAAAAAGTCGTGCCAAACAAACCGAATTTGTGTTGCAGTGTCATCACTTGTATAGTTCTCGTCATCTAGCGTTATTGTGAATTTGGTGTCTGATGTCCCCGGCATAAACACATCTTGCACAACCGCCACGCCATCAAAATAAACATCTACATAATGTCTGCCAACCGCACTCGTCCCATCCCACAAATTATAGAACGTTATGTTTGTTATCTCATATTCAGCACAAAAAGTATAATTAACCTCCAGCCCTTCAGTTCCATTGAAACCCAATTCTTGACCGCCCCCACCAATACTCTCGTTGTTTATTCCTACAAAAGCGCCTTGAGTTATGCTAGTGTTTGCGCTGTAACTCGTCGAAGTCTGGCTTGAGTTACTATAAGCAAGAATCGTCGAGCAATTCGGGCCGGGATAAAATTCGTTGATAGTAAAATTATAAGTGTTCTGATAACTATTAAGATCTTCATCGCTGACGTTCAAAACAAAATACCAATTCCCCAAGTTACTAACATAATCTGTAGGGGTTATATTCACGACTCCCTGATGAGCGGTGTTATTCGTGAAAGTTCCACTTTGAAACAAACTCGTTTGGTTGTCATCACTCGCATTATAAACAGTCAAGGAGTATGTTAAGCTAGTGTTTAAATTATCCAATACGGTAACGTTCACAACTTGAGTCGTGCCATTATCGAAACTCGTCAAATAATCAATACTGCTAACTGAGGGCTTATCATTGAATATAAAAGTATATTCTGCACTATCTGACAAACCACTTTCGTCTGTTAAATTTAACCATATTGTGTAAACACCGTATTCTGGCGTTCCATTGCTTTGCATGGCAGAAGTTGCCACCTCGCTGTTATTAGTAGCATTACCCCCTCCTATAAAATCAGCCGTTAGATTAGTGTTTTGAGGATCAAAAACCGTTCTAGTGTAATAGAACCAACTGCTCTCGTTATCCTCTCCTGTGAAATTAAAGGTTTGCAACTCATCAACAAACAAATTGCTTTGGTATTCAACACTAACAATTCCCGGTTTGTAATCGGGAGGCGTTTCCTCCGTTCCGTATGGATAAAACTTGCCTGTTCCATCATTCCAGAGATAGCTTATTTCGCTTTGGTTTAAGCTTCTGTTCCACAATCCAAGATCACTAACTCCGCCCATCGTGTTTAGTCCGGTGAACGTGAATTCCTCCCAATCCAAAACACTATTTAAAAAGTGACTGTCATCTGTTAAGTTTAAAGCCAAACTATCGTTTATGTAAACATAAGCGTTCTCGCCATCACTCATAACTGTTATCATATTCCAATCGTTATTTTGTGCAGTAAGTGTGCTTACTTCTTCTGTTCCATAGCTACCGTTCATTTTATATCGAGAAATAAGCGTGTAACTATCACTAACTTGGTCCAAGTCATACCAGGTTAAATTTCCCCCGCCGTTTTCTTCTTGCCAGAATAAATTCATGTTGTCGCAAGTGTCCGGCCCGTAGGTTGCTTTACAATCTGGCCATATCCAAAACACGAAAGTATAAGGGTTCTTGTAACCCATATCAGGCAATAGCGTGTCTGTTATATTTATCCAATGTGGCGGGTAGCTTTGAGACGGGCTACCATGATGATCAGTCCACAAGTAACTCCCATTAATACCACTAGCGTTCACTTGCCACCCAAGAACGGCGGTCATGTCATACCCGCCTATTTCATCAGGAGTTTCTCCCGCCCCGCTAACGTTGGTTATCGTGTCTAAATCCCAATAAGCAATCATGTTCGGAGAAAGGTTATAATTAATAGTATCTTCAATTGTTAGATTATTCCATACTGTATCACTGCCTGTTTGGTTTGCGCTAATCCACGCCGTAACATTGATAACATCGTTGCTTGTGAAGTTACCATTAGAAAAATTAGAGAATACTGTATCATTAACCGCTACACCCGTGACGTTTTCAGTATGTGTGCTAACTCCATTAACAAACCACTCCCAATAAAGAGTCCCTGTATTACTGACGTTGTTCATAAACGTCGTGTTCGCATTTATGTCCTCACTACCATTATAGCTCGTTTGATTAAATTGTATAGGTCTTAAACTGAGGTTCTGTGCAACATAACTACTATTAGTGCCAGAACCGAAATCTCCATAGAACAATCCCGTCCCGCTATTGTAGAGTTCGCTGATTTCTGAATCTGAGAGCTGCACGTCCCAAAAAAGCCACTCATCGACGTCACAAGCCAACTCATTTGTCCCTGCGCCGTCATCTGTGAAACTGTTTGTTGTCCATTGTCCAGCAACATCAGAAAAACTATCTTGTGTGTGTAAACTCGTAAAATCATAACTGCCGTTTATATAAATATCGCTTCCGGTACCGTTACCTTTCACCGTTAGCATCATCCAATCGCCATAAGGGACATTGTCAGAATTACAGGTACCATCTGAATAAGTACTCCCTCTTTTTCCCCTGATACAAATTTTGTCACTCGCTAAATACATCCATGTAAACGGAGGACTACCACCAAAAGCTTTAAACAATTCTCCAGCAGATTCTCCCACATGAATTTTAAGCCACATATTAAAAGTATAACTACCATTGACTGAATAGTTATTAAGCAACCCTATGGGTTGGTCTATGTCTCCTGTTCCATTATTTTGAAAAGCGTTTCCGCTCATTCCGCCAGAAACTGAAGCAACGTTATTTCCACCTGTTAAATCATAGCCGCCAACTTCATCAGTCCAACTATCATTCTCAAACCTGTAAACAGCGACAAGATCATCAGACCCTTTACTAAATGGATCAATAAAATACAAGTGGTCATTATTATAAGCATCCAAAAGCCCATTAAAATTGAGACCGTAACTATCAGGGTATATGCCCCAATCATACTTGTAGGTTGGACTAACTTCATTCAATTTCAAGTGTGGCGTGTCCATCCAGAACCTGACTCTGTGATGGGTGTCTTGTGTGATGCCTACCCCACTTAGAACATACGCTTTATTTTTACCATCAAAATCAACATCAAACACCTCATACTCTTCATTATACCTCGACCAATTGCTATCAAAAACATCATACCAGAAAGCAGTTCTTTCTCCTATATCAGCATAATCAAAAGCGTGTTCAAAGACAGTATGGTTGGTACTATTACCTTCATAATAACACCAAAAATATTTTGGATTAACAGTATAATTAAACTCAAATCCTTCAGCGCAAGTATAATTCTCAGTTATGTTCTCAACATGAGGATTCCAATAATCCATCCATAAAGGATTTAGCTCTGTCGTATCAAACAACCAAATAACATTCACGCCACCCTCATAGACCTTGCTAACAAAGTCTATTTGTCCATAACCGTCACCGACAATAGTGTGTGGTGTGACGTTGATGTAAACAAAGCTATCATTAACATAGACGCTATCGCCCTCAATAATCCAATCGTTAGGCCCGGCTAAACTAACAGCTACTAGAATTAGCATTAACGTTGTGAAAAGGATTGTTTTCTTCATCAGTAAATCCTCGCTATTGGAAAAATCCTTCTTCCACTTCTGTTGTATTGCGCCGGACCATTTGAGCGAAACCCCACAAAAACAGACCAGCGACAACTATTAATGGAAATATCTTATAAGCGACGACCAGCTTGTTAATGGTGTCCTCGCCTTGAGTTCCGCTTATTTCTGGATATAGTTGATTGTAAACGTCACTAAATGGTTTTGCTAAAACAGTGTATGCAATACCTACAACAACGAGACCGACCAGCACGATTAACCATGCGAAAGCATTCCCTTTTTTATTGTTCATTAGCGATTTCATTTTTATACGAAGTACTTGTCGAAATTACTCCCTCTCTTTTCTGTTCGGTAAACAACCCGCCTTTTAGGTTTTTTCTTATTGTAACCACTCTTTGAGCGCACTATTCTTTTTTTTTTAGGGGGCGCCCCACTCATGGCATCGCCTAAGTCCGACAAGCCCTTCATTACTCCAGATCCTCGACCCCCTCCTCTGCTTCTTAGTCTTTGGGTTCGCACATCTGCTTTTAGTCTTTCGACCTCAACTTGTCTTTTGAGTTTAGCGAGTTCTTGTTCTCGTTTTCGTTCCTTCTGCTTTCTTCGTTCTTCTTGTATCTTCTTTATTTGTTCAGGGTCTTTAATGACCTTAACACTTCCAAAGATCCCCATCTTTACCTCCTCCGCTTTGGCCTTTGCTTCTTAACAGCATTAACAAAGCTTTTGCCTTTTATGTTTTCGTTTTTTACTATCTTCACAAACTTTTTTTTCTTCATTTCAATACACCTCTTACAATCCTATTAATTGATTTAACATTATATAGTTTTGTTCCGTAGGTTCGCCTATACCCTCGTTTGGCTTTTTTCTTTTTAAGTTCCTCGTCAATTCCGGGAATCCTTATTCGAGGAGTTCGAGGAGTTCTTATTATAGGATCTTTAGGTTTCGGCGTTTTAGGCGATCCCGGAGTTGTCTTTGGCATCTTTAATTTTGATGGTTTATTAACATAATCGCTCATGAGATCATTTGATCGCTTAAACGAATTTTTACTCAACCCCGTGGTTCTGCTCATCCCAATCTGATATTGTTTTAATAGCTGACTAACTTTGCTTGACTCTCTCAATCTACTAGATCCTTCTATTTTTGTAACACCTTTAATTCCTGTGATTGTCTCAAATTCAGAAGCGTCACCAAATACTAAAGCAAAAGCCCCGCCGCTTCTGCTACTGCTGCGACCTCCAATTTTAACATCTTCTCCAAACTTCTCATAGAACGAATTTGCATCTCGCAAACCTCTTTTTCCCAACCCTAAGTTGCTTGTGTCGCTTGTTCCTACACTTCCCGGTTTTCCCTGATAAAACTTCTCGTAAAAAGTATCTTTCACGTTGCCTCTATTCATCTCATATTCATAAAATTTTTTATTAGTAAACCTGTCTTTAAATATGCTTTTAGTTATCTCCTCCTCTTCCTCTTCAATAAAGTCTAATATCAAGCGATCTCTTTTCCTACCGCCTTTTATTTTAGTGTCTTTAACAAATAGCAAATCCCCTCCTTTCTTATCCTTAAATTTAAATACTTCTTCACTGAGTTCCTTGTCTTTTCCGTAGCCAAACAAACTGTCCTTAACCGTTAATTGTCTCTCTCCAAGTGTGCTTTCTTTGACTAACATGAGATTGTTTTTTTCGGGATAAACTATGCCTCCTTTTTTCAATATTTCGGAGGTTTTTCCTGTTGATTTTCCAACAAGCAACCCTGGCTCGTAAACTTTAAGGCCCAATCCTTCTGTGAGGGTAGTTTGATATTCTACCCGAGAGAAATAATCTATTATTTGTTTAAAATATTTATCCTCTTTTATGGCTGACTTAATAATAAACTCTCCCTTTGGGGCGTACTCTCTAACAACCTTAACTCCCTCGAATTCAGGACTCACAATTTTCCCTTTAAAATCTAATAGAGGCGTGGTATATTTTGGATCGGTTGTTAATACCTTTGGATAAATCTCTTTTTCGATAAGCAATTTTTGAGTTTCGGCGGGTTTTGGATTTAACAAATTAATACTTTCATCGTAACTAGCGACCTTTACATCAGTCTTTAAATAATCTGTAGGACTATCGCCATGTCCAAACACACCAATATTTGTCACAGGTTGTGTTTCTCTGCTTGTGGGGCCTAAAATATACTCTCTCCTCTGCAAATTCCCAAATTCATCAACGTATAATTCAACACCGCTTCTCCCCCCGCCTCCAATCGTCCCTATGCTCTCATCTTTAGGTATTCTCGACGGCATAAATGTTTCGTCGCTAAGCAGCAATCTTTGAGGGGTGACGTCGGGTTTTTTTAGCCCACTAATACTCTCAGCTTCATCTGTAATTCTACTGTATCGACCTATTATTTTATCGCTGTCATCTGTGGCTCGAGCTACTTTTCCGCTAATGGTCAATTGAGTACCTCCTTTTTTCCCTAACAAATCATTAACCCAAGCTAAATTTTTGTTTGTTACAAATCCACTTTCAACATAATCGAGACTATCCCTTCCAATTTTTGCTGCAAATCTCTCCCGCTCAAAAGCTTCATTGGCTGCCCTTATTCCTTTCCTCCCCAACCCAACTCCTCGAAATACTGTTTCCATTGCTGCGATCTTAACACCTTCTTCCGCAACAGTCTTGATAGTTGTTGGCTTAGCCGCAAACACACTTGCAGCAACAACAGGTTCAGGAACAATCTGCTCACTCAAAACAAACTTTTCAACCGCCCCAGCACTCGACTTAATAACTCCCGGGCCCTTCTCCCTAACAACCCTAACAGCAGATCCAACAGGATCACGCCCACTCAAATAATTACTCGTAGCGGGGAACACATCCCACACCTTATCCCCTACCCTCATAACAGTCTGCTTACTAGCTTCTAACGTGCTTTCAGGATTTTCTGAAAGTTTTGAAAAGTAATCACCAACACCCCCTAAAACTTCACCGCCAAACGTTGCGACATCACTAACACCCTCTGCAACACCAGCGCCAAGAGCTTCTATTCTTTCACCCCCACCCCATCTAGACGTAACCCTCTTAACATCAGACCCGATCATCGTCGCCGCCAACCTAACATTCTTTCCAAACCGGCTCATCTCCTTATCTTGCGACAACTCAATAGCTTTATTAGCCACCTCATAACTATAACCCTGATCCATCATACTCCGCCTAACAATTGCCTCCCCTGTTGCCGGTGTTAATACACTTTTAGGAGACGCCATTTCGTAAGATGTTATTGATGCAGTGAATGGTTTATCAAACTCGCCCTCAAACCCCAACTCTTTAAACTCCTCTTCATCCTCAATCACTTCGTTAGTTGTAATCTCTTTAAATCGGGGTTCGAGACCAACCTGCACACCGGCAACGGCAGAAGGCCTGAAAACCATGCCTGATTGAACCTGGCCTCTTATAACCTTGCTTTCCTCTGGAGAAACCTTATTATCCATCTCTAATTGGCGCAAACTCTTAATGACCTCAGTGTCTCCAGCATCAGCAGCAATCTTTTCTTCTTGAGCTTTCAACAACGCTTTACCATAAGCAATTCTTTCTTGCTCTGCTTTCTGCTCAGCCAACCTAAGTTTGTACTGTTCTAAATACCAACGTTCACGCTCTCTAGCCAACAACGCTTTCTTCTTCCCGACACTTCTAGCAACGCCACCCGGCGTGTACTTAATAACCTTGCGAGTTCCATCATAAGAAGGCCTAACTACAACAACCCCGGGGCTTGTCGGTTCCGCTGTAGGAGAATCAGTAATAACAATCGTGCCGGCCATATTAAATCAATCTTTAGGGTTTAATCCTTTTAAATGTTATGGTCAATCTAACAAGCTATAAAATTTTTGTTTTGTAATGACATGACCCTTTCCATCCATAGTTTTACAAAGCAAATTATACAACTTAATCTTATCCCCCCTCCTCCTCGCAAGTTTACCAATCCTCGCAACAATGTGCTTTAAGTTCGCAAGATCCTGCGCCTCCGGACTACCAATAAACAACTCATTATCCCTTCTTAAAACGCCAGACTGTCGCACCTCAGCATACCTATCATACAATTTTTTTTTTAACGGAGTAAAATAGAAGCAACCCTGAAACGTTTTCAACCGCCTCAAATACCTAATCATGTGATCTGCTTCTGCCTTCGTGCTATTATAACCAACATGAGGGAGTTTGTTCATTATTTTCTTCCACCCCTCCAAATCCCAAACATCACTCCTCGCCCCCCGGTCTTTCTCAAACACTGCAACTTTGCACTTGTTATCGTGATCTTTCCAAACAATCATTAAATGATAATCCAGCAACTCTCTCATCGCCTTGTCAATATTCATGATGTTAGGTATTAGCCAACAAGTAATCAATCGCCTTAATCGGTTCGTTGTGAATTCCTTAATCATTTCTTTATTGTCGTTTCTAGCAAAATCCCTGCCAAACACGCTTTTGACTGCTTCGTCAATAACCAAGCAACTAAAATTTTGTATGTGATTAGGATCTTGAGCCGCTCTAATAATTTCCTGATTAGTATAGGGAATGTTTTTTGCCAAGCTAAAAGTCAATTTTTCGTCAAACAACCCTTCCTTGTGCATCTTGTTATGCAACCGAGTACTCCTTATAGCAATCTTAACTCCCAAACTACTCTTGCCACTACCTTTCGGGCCGCTTATCCCACACATAACATCATCGTTATCGTGTTGGATATACTTAAATTTTTCAACAACGTCATCAAATTTCATTCTATTACGGGAGGGAGTTGTAACAGGTCGGTGTTCTCGCCACTTGAATAAATATCTTTGCAAGTGTAAATTTGAACCTCTTTCAAATTTTTGCAGACGCCCATGTCACTAACGCCACCATGTCTTTCACAACAATCTTCATCACCAAAAACATAACCGGCCCAAAATCCAACTGCCGCAACCACTATAATCATCGAAACTGTTATTATTTTCTGTGTTGTTTTCGAATTCATTGTCCTCAATACCTCCAAACCTTGATATATTGCATAATTGTTTTGACTGCTATATTTGTATTGAAAAGGCCGGGTTCAACAACAAAATAAGGTGTTCGACGACCTCTCCTTTTTTTTAGTCCTCTTCTAAGTCCAAATCGAGACTATCTAAGTCCGCATCGGCGTCACCAACTTTAAGATTATCAATTTTTTGGTCATCTTTTTTTTGTTTATGCGCCTCAATTTTTGGGATGGGTACCTCGAGTTCTTCTTCAGGATTGGTTTTTGTTTTGATTGCTTTGCTAAAAGCATTGAAGATTGATTCCAATTCGTTTTCTGCAAGATCCAATCTTTTTAATAATATTTCTCCCATGTTATTCCCGGTTTCGACTAACTCTCTGACGTTTGGGCTTTCTCTCATTACACTAAATAGTCTTGTTACAATATCGTAGTCCAAAACTATCTTCTTTTTCTCCCCAATTTTCGCTACTCCGAAGTACTGATTCATTTTTTTTGCCTCCGCATAAGTTCTCTATGCTGTATTTTTTTAACTTCTATGGCGCAATCTCGACAATATTTTTGGTTATTGTTCGCTCTTGCTTTCTTGAATATTACCGCACCACACCTTTCACATTGGAAATCTCCCCACTTGCTGAGTTCGCTTAGTATTTCGCAACCTGTTTTGAGGATTTCTTTGGTTATTTCCTCGATTCGGATGTTTTTCTTTTCCTCCTCGATTTCATCAAACCAAGCGTCATCGGTCATTATGATTGAATAAGTTTCTTGTATTCTTCTAAGTCTATGTTTATCCCGAATGTTCGGTTGAATCCTTTTCTGTTTTGGATTAGGAACATTTGAGCGCTTAGGGCGCCCTCTCCTTTGATCATGCATTCGCTAGGCGGGTTTTTTAGTAGGTATTTGTAGCGTTCTTTTGCTTTTTCGAGCCATTCTTCTGCGCCGGGGGTGTTGTGGATTTTGGCTGTTTGGTTGTTTGTGCCTTGTTTGAGGCGTTCTATTTGGTTTTTTAGAATTGTGTTTTGTGCTTTGAGGGTGTTTATTGTGAGTTCTAATTCAATGTTTTTGCTGCGGAGACTGCCTTGTTCTGGATCGTATTTTTCGATTCCTTCCATGAACATTTCTTCGATGAATTTGCTTTGGTTGTCTCCGTCGTAGTTTTTTAGGTGTTTTCTCCAGCAGTAGTCTGTGAAACTCACGCTTATTCGTTTTGCCATTTTAATTCGTATTACTTATCGATGTACTTATGTATTACTATATAATATATAAATATTTATGTATATAAAAATATAATATAACACCAAAACTCACTTTTGCACCTTCCTTAAGTCTTTTTATACGAAGTTCCATTCATCTAATATCTCTTGCTTTTGTTTCATTTCTTTTCCTTTGTGCTGTTGTTTATTGTCTGTACTTGACATAACGTTTGATTATACCAAGCTTAATTACTGCAATTGTAAGCTAATTTAAATGCTTCGAGACTATTATTATCCATTGATACGTCTATAACTAATTCAGACATATTAGCAGAAGCATATATAATAGCCCAACAAATCATCCATACACAAACTAAAATAGTAATTGACCATATTATATTTTTTGTTGATTTCTTCATTTTCTAAACCTTCTTATAACGTTGATTAAGCGAGACCGTTAAATATTACAAGCATTGAAGCAAAATAGGGAGTCTTTCCATTAAACTTTATTCTTCTACCAAAATATAACACTTCCCCCTCCTCCATACATCGTTTAAAGTAATGAGTTGAAGTATCTGCTCTTAAAAGCATAACTATTAACTTTCCTTTTTTCTTTTCAATTATTGCTTTTTCCACCCATTTAAGAGGTTCACTGTAAGGTGGATTTACATAAGTTTTTCTGCCCCAATCTATACTTAATCCATCCCATTTAGGATTGACTTCCAATGGACATGGATCAAACCAATCAAAAAACAAACCAAATAACCATGAGGGTGTAGCATAATTATCTTTACTCATTTCTGACATCTTCATTTTTTCACCTTCCGTCGATTAAATCTGTATTCTTCTTTTAAATACATTTTCTTGCCTATCGCATACCCTACATATCCAGATAATGCTAAATTCCATATTAATAAAGGATCAATTTTCATCGTTTTTCACCTTCCTTTGCTTATCTTTCTTGGTTATACATAAGATTATACTAATAATGCCAAATGAAGCCAAAGGGAACGCAACCAAACGAAAAAGAGAAGCACGAATTTGTATAATAGGTATAAACCAAAGTATAGTTAATATTACCCACATTAGTAACATAATATAAAAATTGAATATAGTAAATTTTACATACCAAACTTGGTTTTTATTCATTTTTTCACATCCTCCTAATAAGTCTTCTTATGCAAAGTTTCTCAGTACCCAATCTAATGCATCTGATTGCTCAAGACCACATTTATCTTTTACATCCAGACCATCAATAAATACTGAATAGTATTTATTACCTTCATCGTCTTTGTATTGTTCAATTGTTATTCTTGTTTCCCATGATGCCATTTTCTCACTTCCGATAACCTTAATTATGCAAAGTTTATATCTCTACAACTCCTTTTTTAAATAATTGTGAAATTTTCTCTGCTCTGAATTTAACATAGTCTTTATACAAGTGCTTTTTTTTAAGAAAAGATACAAAAACCTTCCATTCTATATCATCTGTAACGCTATTCCACTCCCAAACATCTTCATTATTCATTGTGGCTTTT
>Ga0180433_10009717_pt1 | contig 11715 bp, 9 predicted proteins | sample SS_ome_8_FD_132980 | JGI IMG/M metagenome (GOLD analysis project Ga0180433, IMG submission 132980) | Hypersaline lake sediment archaeal communities from the Salton Sea, California, USA - SS_1_D_1 metaG | ecosystem: Environmental > Aquatic > Non-marine Saline and Alkaline > Hypersaline > Sediment... | reverse complement strand
GTTGATTGTGATGTTTTGCAAGCTGACGGTGGAACTCGTACAGCGGCAATTTCAGGTGCAGCAGTTGCGTTAAAAAAGGCACAAGAATATTGGTTGCAGCAAAAGATCATTTCAGTACCATTTATGATAGATGAAGTAGCTGCAATTTCAACTGGAATTGTTAATGGTAAGCCACTGTTAGATCTAGACGCACGCGAAGATAATAATGCGACTGTTGATTATAATTTTGTATTAACCGCATCGGGAAAAATTGTTGAAATGCAAGGTTCAACAGAAAAATCAGATGAACCTTTTTCGTGGATGCATTTTGATCAATTGCGAGAACTCGCGTGTAATGGTGTTAAGCAGCTGTTTTCTGGTATTGATAGTAGCAATAACAAATCAGATCAGGTAAAGCGGGCTCCATTCTTTAGTATTCAAAATCGTCTTAAAGAAGCCAAGTAGATATGAATTTGCAGAAATTTTTTTCAAATGCTCAGAAAAATGAGTGGTGGGATTCGCATGCAATAACCTGTTTTTTGTGTAATAATCCTGATAATGCTACATTTTTTTTATCAATGTTATCCAGTTTTCTAGAAAAAAAAATTGGTAAGACTATTCAAAATTGTAATACTGAGTCTGTAGATGAAGCAAAAATCATTGCAATGCTATCATGTTCATTCTTAGGAATGAAATCAACTTATTGGTTGAAAAGAATGCATTCATTGGATGTAAAAAAAAGATCCTTTTGGATAGATTATTTCTCTGATTATAATGGTGTTAATTCGATAATTATTTGTCTAAAGGAATTTTCGAAAAAAAGTAATGACCAGATGCAATTCATAGAGCTGAATGTAATAACAGACTTGCAAGAAATGGCTGCGTTTATTTCGTTCTTTATTCCTGAACTATCGTTATATCAAGTAAAAGATGTTGCGCGTGAATTATTTAAACGTAGAAAATCAATTTCATTAGACATGGCAAGTTTGGTTGTGAAGTTTCTTCATGCTATTGGATTTGATATGGTTGTGCTGCGGGCTTGGTTAGATGATTCTTTGTTGCATGAGCAATCGCTTTTTTCTTTGAGTGGTTATTTTTTTAATAAAGACATGCATTCTTTTTTTCGCTCCTGGCAAGCATGTTCGGTAAAGTATCCTGAAATATTTTGGGTTTCATATTGGTTTGACATCTTGTGGCGTGCGTACTATTACATTTCATATATGCAAAATGGCGAAAGTACTGCAGCTAAGAAAATTGGTGTTCGGTTGCCGTTTTCTTTTATTCAGCGTGATTGGCAATTTGTACAATTAGATGAATTAAAAAATGCGATTACTTTATTGTCGACTATTGATGCTGACTTAAAAAGTGGCATGCAAATATCATACGGAGCATTTGAAGTATTTTTCCTGCAGTTTTTTTATGCACGAAAAAACCGAATTAATCGACAACAGCTGGTAATCTAAATATTTATTAATGAAGTATTAATTATTCATTTTAAAAAAGGATGAGTATGAATAGTTTAAGAATTTTTTATGTCCAATTGTTATCATTATTAATTATAAACCTCTCAGCTATAGCTTCTACACATGTTTTTGTGAACAATATTACACCATATGGATGGAAGTGGAACTGTGAAGTTCAAGATAATAGTCTTACGTTAAATAAAAATTTAAAAATTCATTATGATGGTATGATTAAGCCATGGGCCCAACGTGTAGACCTTTGTGAATTTGCACGCGACAAAGGAATTTCTGATCATTTTATTTATGAACATTTGCGGTCGCTAACTTTTTCAGATTGTACAATAACGTTTGTTCAACATATTTGGAAAAAATTAAAGCTTGTTGTTCCAACATTTGGCATGGAAGTTGGCATTGATTATAAAATTCGTAAAAAGAAATCATCTCTTATGTTAACACAAGGCCAATGGGAAGGTTTTAAAAAGCCTATTGATATTGTTTTTGGAGATAAAAAAAAGAACAATGTTGAGTTTAATGTTCAGTATCGCACTGTTCCTGGAGGCTCCTTTCATAATGTTGAATATTTTATCCGTGGAATGCCGAATAAGCCGGGCAATAGATATTCAACTTTTTCATCAAAAAAATCGTCGAATATTATTAATGGTTTGGTCTGGAATGTCTATCTTATGACAGTTAAAGGCATGGGTGGTGATTTAGCTGAACTTGCGAAGTATTTTATTCCTAAAATGAAGGAAATTGAAAAGCCGGGGGTATACGAACGAGTCAAAAACATGCCGGAAGCAATTGGGAGTGATTATGATTTTATCATTTTTAACGAAGTTTGGGATAATGATGCACGGCGGAGTTTGCTTGTTGGATTGAGTTCGCAAGGCTATAAATATTCTTCATGCATATTGGGAAGTGGATATTTGAAAAATCGTAAATTAGGAATGGCGATTGATCAACCCTTTATTGTTGATTTTTCTGATAAAAAATTTACAAAAGATTTGGAATATATGCAAGGCGGAAATGGATCCGACACAATTTTTCATGGATTAAAACATGCTGCAAACGGTGGTGTTATTATCGTAAGTGCTTGGCCAATCGAACGGACAGCTGAAATGATTTATTCAAAGAGTTCGAAAGAAGATGGGCTTGCAAAAAAGGGCGTTGTTTATGCACAAATAAATAAAAAAGGGATGTTATATCATATTTTTGGAACACATCTTGACACTGATCCTTCTGTGCAAGAAGCACAAGCGGCTGAATGTGCACAATTTATTGCCTCATTAAAAATTCCAGAAAATGAACCTGTTCTTATTGGGGGTGATTTTAATAGGGCAATGGATAGTAGTTTGCGAAATGCATTCCAGGCAGACGAAGCAAAATTAATTGGAGATCTTATTTATAGTCAGGATGGATTTCATGATTACTTGTCCTTTAATCAACAGCGCCTTGATTATTTGATGTATTCACGTCTACATGCTCAGCCAGAAGAAGCTATCAATGAAATTAGAATTATGACATCAAAAAAGCCGTGGAGTGACTGGGATTCACCATTAGCGAAGGAATATCCATTGATAAATATTTATGATTTATCAGATCATTATTCTGCTTATGGTTATTTTAAATTTCCAAAAAAAGAAAAACCTCAAAAGCCTCAACATGGAAATCAAAAGCCTTCAAAAAATTAGACATGAATGAAGCATCTAAAAAAAGGAAGATGAAAAATGTTGTGGATTTTATTAGGAATTTCATGTTTGGCGGCAAGCATTGGTGGATATAGTACGTGGATTTTAAATAATTTAACAATGCCAAAATCATTTGGCGTGAATTCGTGGCATGTTGTAGTAGAAGCAGAGAAAAAAAATAAACATGATGACTATGACGTTATTGTGGTTGGGGCTGGCATGGGCGGTCTTACCAGTGCAGCACTTCTTTCACAACATGGATACAAAGTTCTTGTTGCTGAACAGCAAGAACAGATTGGTGGTTTTTGCACCTCGTTTGAGCGAAATGGATTTACATTTAACGTTGGTGTTGCAGATGTTAGTGGTTTGGGAGAATGTGGCGGAGCTACTACATATTTATTAAATAAACTTGATTTGAAACGTGATGATCTATTTATAAAAAATAAACGTCGATTTTTAATTGATGGGCATATTTTTACATTTTCTGAAAAGAACGAATTAATTGAGCAATTGATTCATTCTTTTCCTCGTGAAAAAAAGAAAATAAAAAAGTTTTTTATTAACGCAGATGCAGCTATGCATGAATTAAATGATGCATATTTACGCTATCAAGGAGTATCCCTAACACAGGAAATGTTAATTGATGTTCTTGGTTACAAAGGTTTAATAAATTATTCAATAAGTCATCCGCATATTGTCAAATTATCGACGAAAACATATAAACAATACATTGACCATTATTTTAAGAATGAATCATTAAAGAATATTTTTAATATACTTCTTGTCTATCTTGGAACACAGCCGGAAAGTACCCCTGCTATTCATGGTCTGGGCGCATGCATTTCATATTTGATGTATGGTGGATATTTTCCAAAAAATGGGGCCTCTTCCTTTGCAAAAGCACTACAAAATGTTATTGAAAAGAATGGTGGGGTCATTAAGACTGAATGTGTTGTTAATGAATTATGCGTTGAAGACAATGCAATCTGCGGGGTGCGTTGTGGAGAAAAGATATATAAAAGTTCAATTGTTGTTGCAAATGCAAATGCACGTACTGTTTTGTTGAAAATGCTTCCAAAAGACGTATTGCCGGAATCCTATTGCGAACAACTTAAAGCAATTAAAATGTCTCCGTCATTGTCGGTTGTTCATTTAGGGGTTGATATTGATTTTTCACAATTTCCTTCATTAATTAATGATATTGATAATGATTGCCATATTTTGTTAAATTCTGCTGCAGATGCGGCAACAGCTCCGGAAGGTAAAGGTTCATTATCAATTTATGCGTACGCATATTCTGATAAGATTCCATCACCTGGAACTGCAAAATATGCAGAATATAAAAAGGAATGCTTAGAAAATGCGTTAAAAAAGGCTGAAAAGATTATTCCAAGTATCAGAGAGAAAATTCTTGAAGTTGATATTGAAACACCTCATTCGTTCGAACGGTATACAGGAATGCCGAATGGTTCAATATATTCGTTTGATAATTCAATTGGAAGTATGCGTCCATATTTCAGAACCCCGGTGAAAGGATTATATTTAGCAAGTGCCTCCACGCTGTATGGCGGCGGCGTAGAAGCTGTTATTATGAGTGGCATTGCATGTTATCATGATATTGTCGGTTGGCATTCTACATAAGTGAATATATGATTTCGAATTACTTATTTTGGAAAAGCATATTTCGAAAACTTTATAGCATTGAATTTTACGACAGTGGTTTTAAGGCTCTTGAATCTTTAGTCAGAAAGTTTTTGCGGTTGTATAATTCCGCCTGAAATTATAAGAGCCATTGCTTCTTGTCGAGTAAGCTCAGTTTCAATAACCTCTTCTTTTGCAACCATAATAAAGTAGCCAGTTGTAGGATTTGGTGTTGTAGGTACAAAGATGTTAACATAAACTTGATTATTATTATTAATTAATGAGGCAGGAGCGATACTTGTTAAAAAACCAACGCTATACATTCCTTTGCGGGGAAATTCAACAAGAACAACTTGTTTGAATGATAATTTATCATCTGGCTTGAATGCATGAACAAGTTGTTTCATTCCTGAATATATTGGGCTTACAAGTGGAATTTTAGTAAATATTTTTTCAATTTGCTTTATGATTACGTCAAAGAGAAAAAATTTTGTCAGTGCACCAATAACAAGAATGCCGATAAGAGCCAAAATTATGTCATTATATGGAATTGACGAGATTACTTTTGGAGTTGATGGTATATAGTGAGCGATGACATGACGAATTGGCTGAATCCAATGCAACACAATTCGTATTGATAGATTAAAAAAAGCAATGGTTAGCGCAAGTGGTAGAATAGCAAGTAAACCATTAAGAAAAAGTGACCAAATGAATCGAATAAAATTAACTATTTTATTTTGAACTTTGCGCGCCATTGTTTTCCCTGAATATTAAATTGTTAATAATTTACCAAGTTCCTGAGCTAAATGACTTCCAATCTTATCAGCTTGTTGCAGATCTTCAGCTTCAAGCATTATTCGAATGACGTTTTCTGTTCCTGAGTATCGAATAATGAGGCGTCCATTTTGTAAATTATTTTTACTTTCACTGATTAATTCTGCAAATGGAGATGTATTAAGGTCTTTTTTTGTTTTGATTGGTACATTAATTTGAACATGAGGATAATGTTTAAAGCTTTCCATATCCCAATTATTATGGTGCATTATTGTTTCGAATAATTGCAGCGCGGTAAATATTCCATCACTACTTTCGAGATATTCTCGTATAATAATATGGCCAGATGGTTCAGCTCCAATAGATAATTGCTTGGCTGCGAGTTCTTGCGCAACATATTTATCACCAATATTTACTCGAATAAATTCTTTTTTATGCTGATTTGCAAAATATTCAAGACCTTGATTGCTGAATAATGTACCGACAATAGCTTTTGATTTTGCATGCATTGGATGCAACGAAAGTATTGCTAGAATGTCGTCGCCATCTTTTATTTCACCATGGCGATTGATTGCAACAACGCGGTCGCCATCACCATCAAATGCAAATCCTGCGTCAGCATTATTTTCCAGAACTATTTGTTGCAATTTTTCTGGATACAGTGCGCCAGATTCTTTGTTAATATTTACTCCAGTTGGTTTGTCATTAATAGTGATAACATGTGCGCCAAACATGCGGAAAATATGTGGTGCAAGTGATGATGTTGCCCCGTGTGCACAATCGAGAGCAATTGTTTTACCTTCTAAAAATTGTTCTTTAAAATATCCACTCAAAACATCGAGGTATTGTGCCCCCGCATGAAAAATACGGTAATCTGTACCTAAACTTTCATATGTTGGAGCTGTATTTAAAGCTTGCTCAAATAGTTCTGATATTTCTTTTTCATCTTCCAGTGATATTTTGCTACCATTAGCATTAACTAATTTTATCCCATTATATTGATATGGATTATGTGAAGCTGTAATAATAACCCCACAATCAAATGATTTATTATTACGTGTGAGCAAACATGCTGCAGGTGTTGGTAATGCTAAAACATCATATACTTTTACGCTATGCAATAGAAGGCCACTTTTGAGAGCAGCTTTAATAAAATAACATGATGAGCGTGTGTCATGCGCTAAAAGAATTGAGGGATGTGCTTTACAATGATTTTTTGCCCATTGAGCAATGGCATGGCCTAAGGCCGGCAGAGCTGTTGCCGTTAATGGGTAGTGTCCCATTATTTCTCGAATGCCATCGGTTCCAAAAAGATTTTTTTTCATAGCTAAAATCCTCTGTCGAGAGTGCAGTATTTTCCATTACATGGTTTGTAATACTTTTTGCAGTAGTATTGGTTCATAGTTTACCAGTTTGATTTCAGGAGGCAAAAATAAATTATTCGGCCTGATTAATATTCTTTTTTTTGTAAAATCGATTTTTTCGATCGGAACATGTATTGCAATTTGGTTTTGAATGTATTGTGAAAGATCAGAGCGTTTTCCTTGTAATGAAATTTTAGTTGATTCACTGCCAATAACTTTTGCATCTGTGGAACTGACATCGACACATACTGGAACTGTATGCATTATTGTTATTATTTGTTGATTGCTAAATGTATGCCAAATACCCAATCCGATGAGCAGGGCAATACATTTATGCAGAGTGTTGCCGATCATTTTTTTGAGTTGTCTTTTTTTCATAAGACTTCCTTTGTGCTTTATTGATACTCATATTGAGATATTTTTTTATGTATTCAATGCATTGATGAGCTGAAAGATTGTTGATAATTGTCCCTTCAAGAATTATTGAAAATGTACGAAAGTCTGCCTGTGCATGAATGGCAATAGCATCAGTTTTCTTTGTTGCAACTAATGAGTTTTGTTCAAAAGTCGATTGACTTTCAGGTTCTTCTGGATTTAAAAATGATGCGAAGCATCCTTTCCATTCGCAGTTTACAGCACGTAGCTGTCCGTTTGATTGTAACCAAATAAATTTTTGATTATCAAATGTTGAGCTCTGGATAAGCATATGTAGCAATTCTTTATGTGCCAAATTTTTAAACATGAAAGGAGCATCAATGTATGAACTTATGTCAGAGGCTCTTTCAACAATAAAACATAATGATTTATTTTCATTAAAAGTAATCAATGACGTTTGAATAATAGCTTCTAACCAGTCTGTATCACGCTGAGCAGGTATAATTTTTTTAGGTGTTACAAAATGTTTTTGCAACATATCGCTGTGCTTGAGCATCATAAGCATAAAAGTGATTGGCGTACAAATGCTGAACAATGTGTATAAATTGGCAAGTTGTAGAAAATATGCGCCTATTAAAATGCAAAGATATCCATAAAAAAATAATGTTAAGCGTTGCGTTGTGTGCCGGCGTAACCATCGAGCAACAAAATATATTGCAGATGAGAATGCAATTATTTCTGTAATGTCTTGCCAATGCCATATACCAAAAAAATGTAACCATTCAATGTTTAAAATATGTGCCATTATTTCTCCTTCATTTTCAATTCAAAAATCAATCTAGAAAAAGTTTGTATATTTGTATACTCTTTGACGCTTAAATTTAACCTAGCATTCTAATGCCGTTCTTTTTTGTATGGGTAAAAACTCTTTTGTTCGGGCTTTGCTTGACAGGATTCGGTACTTTGCATAGCTTTGATAGTATATTAATGACAAATTTCATTTGAATTCACTAAAGTGAGAAAAAATGGCAAAAACTTCATACTATGATCCGCATAAAAAACCTCGGGTAATGTTACTTGGTGTTTATGCACCATACAACAAAACGAAGGACATTGAAGGTTATTATGAAGAATTCATTAGCCTTGCACATACCAATGGAATTCCTGACAAATACAAGCTTTTTTTAAAGATCAGAGATATTGATTCAGCATACTTTGCTACGCGCGGAAAATTGGATCAAATTAAAGAGTATTGCTTGCAGCATGGCATCGAAAAGGTAATCATTTCAGAAATGCTTTCTGTGCAGCAAGAGCGAAATTTAGCTGATTTTCTTGGATGCGAAGTAATTGATCGTTCAAGGCTGATCCTTGAGATTTTTGAAAAAGCTGCATATTCAGCTGAAGGTAAGATGCAGGTTGCAATTGCTATGTTGCAACATCAGCGTTCTCGTGTTGCAGGTAAAGGTGTTCACTTAGAGCAACAAGCAGGCGGTATCGGATTGCGTGGCGGTCCTGGGGAAACGGCAAAAGAACGGGAACTGCGTCACATTGATGAGCAAATTCGCAGAAATAGACGCCAGCTTGAAAAATTAGAGACGGTGCGTGAAACACAACGGAAGCGAAGGCTTTCTTCAGGGTTACCATTCATCTGTTTAATTGGATATACTAACGCAGGAAAATCAACAATTCTTAATGCTCTGACAAAGAGTGACGTTTTGGCTGAAGACAAGTTGTTTGCAACGTTAGATACAACAACCCGTGAATTGTATATAGATCATAAAAAAATTGGTTTAATATCTGATACTGTGGGGTTTATTCAAAACTTACCGCATAACTTGATTGAAGCATTTAAGTCTACTCTTTCAGAACTGAAATATGCAGATTTATTATTGCATGTTGTTGATAGTTCTGACACAAACTGGGAAGCGCAAATTGCGGTTGTGCATGATGTTTTGCATGAACTTGGTGTGCGAAAAGATATGCTCTATGTTTTTAATAAGATTGATCAGGTTGAAAATATTACAAGTCTGAAAGAGCAGTGTGTGCGGTATCAACCATATGTGCTGACATCTGCACGTAAAAAAGAAGGCCTAGCTCTTCTGAAAGAATACATTTTACGTTGGCATGAAGATTTTCAAGAGGAATAATCTTGATTTTAACCTTAAAAATGCTTATTTTCCGTATATCCATTGATTTTTTTTGAAAATATGCGATACTAAAAGGCGTCAAGGGACATGTACTGACTGTTTTTACCGGAAGTTTCGGTATCTATTTTTTCAAGAAATAATTTTAGCTTTAATAATCGAAAAAAAGAGCTAATTTTTTTATTTAGTACATTCTTTTAGACATTGAATAATACTGTTTGTTGTTACAAGGAGTTTTTTATGTTACCTAGGCCATTGCGTGCTATATGGGGAAATTTATCAAAAGAAGAAATTAAGAAATTCGGCATTCTTGCCGGAATTTTTTTCTTGATTATCGGTGTCTACTCAATGCTGAAATCAATTAAGGATCCAATTTTTGACTTGCACGTTGGGTACAGCTTGCAGCCATGGGCAAAGGGTGCTTCAATATTTTTCATAGCATTATCAGTTTTATTTTATAGTAAATTAGTGGATTTATTTAAAAAGAACGTTGTTTTTTATCTTATGTGTGGAATTTATGGTGTGCTTATGATAGTACTATCATATTTTCTTGCAAATCCACATTTGGCAACCTTGAGTCCAGATTCTTTCATCTATTCAATTCCAGGTATTGGTTATTTGATTAACCAAATTCCAGGCTCTTTTTTAGGGTGGACAACATATCTTTTTGTTGAAAGTTTTGGTTCTATTTTACCAGCACTGTTTTGGGCTTTTGTAGCAAGTACAACTACGGTTTCATCTGCTCGTCGTGGATATGCCATGATTGTAACCTGTACACAAGTAGGAAATATTCTTGGACCATCGGCTGTATTTAAATTTCGTGGTCAATTAGGATTACCAATATTCTTCGCCATTTCAGGATTATTAATTCTGGTTATTGCATTGCTTGTTAAGTGGTATGTTATTGCGGTTCCACAAGAGCAAGCAGAGGAGCCAATTTCAAATGGTAAAAAGGGTGGTACAGGATTCTTTGAAGGTTTACGCTTATTGCTGACCCGTCCATATTTATTGGGAATATTTGTTGTTGCAACATTTTATGAATTTATTGGAACAATTCTTGATTTTCAAATGGGCATGTTAGCTTCGGCAATCTATCCATCAAAATTAGATGGTGGTGCTGCTTTTGCGTGGTTTAAATCTATTCAGAATATGTCTATTGGATGGATTTCACTTGCATTTGCAATTTTTGGTACCAGCTTCTTTATGCGAGTTTTTGGTTTACGTTTTTGTTTAGTTGCATTCCCTGCAACTATCGGGTTGACGGTATTAACAATTTTCGCTTCATATTATTGTGGGTTGAGTCAACTTTATTTACTCTGGATTTTCCTTGCATCATTAGTGCTCATTAAAGCTATTAATTATGCACTTAATAATCCAACAAAAGAAGTATTATACATTCCAACAAGTAAGGATGTTAAGTTTAAAGCTAAAGGATGGATCGATGCATTTGGTGCGCGATTACTGAAAGGCTTAAGCGTTCCTGTAAGCATTTCACTCAGCGACTCATTGCCAGTTTTACTTTCAGTTGGAACTGTAATGTCTCTTGGTTTTGTAGGTGTATGGATAGTTGTTGCTTTCTCTGTAAGTGGCGCATTTGATATCCTTCAACGTGATAATAAAATTGTAGAATAATACTTTTTTATTCTGTAAAAAAGACCAGCATTTTTGCTGGTCTTTTTTTTGTGTTTAACCTTTTTTCTGAACTGCCAACACTTTACAACGAGTTGCATTTTTAGTATGACAAGTGCGACTTGATTAATAATGAAGCAAAAAAAAGAGGTGGCCAATGAATGCATGTGCACGATGGAAAAAGGGAATTGTCGTCTGTTGTTTATCCGCAAGTTTTTTAACTGCGTCGACAAGTAGAGATAACACAAAAAATTCTGCAGAATATGTACAAGAATTTATAGAACAAGCACGCGCCGCGTGTAAAGATGGTGAAACATCCCGAGCTGTCACATTATATCAACGTGCATTAGGATATGATCCGGCATGTTTTGATGCGTATTTTGAGCTTGGAAATGTGCGCTATGCAATTGATGATGTTGATGAAGCTATTCATAATTATAGGAAAGCTTTAGAGCTACGAGATCATGTCGCAGTACATCATAACATTGGTATTTGTTACAAATCAAAAGGAAAATACGAGGAAGCAATTAGCCATTTTGCAGAAGCTATTCGGCAACGTCCAAATTATGCAAAAGCATATTTGCAGTATGCATCGATATTGAAAGATAAGAATGAAAAACAAGAAGCTTTAAATCTTTTATTGAAAGCGGTTTCATGT
>Ga0180433_10009715_pt1 | contig 11718 bp, 15 predicted proteins | sample SS_ome_8_FD_132980 | JGI IMG/M metagenome (GOLD analysis project Ga0180433, IMG submission 132980) | Hypersaline lake sediment archaeal communities from the Salton Sea, California, USA - SS_1_D_1 metaG | ecosystem: Environmental > Aquatic > Non-marine Saline and Alkaline > Hypersaline >... | reverse complement strand
TATTGTCTTCTTTAAGTGTAATTTCTACAAACTTTTTCTCTCCGGTATCAACATCTGATAATAAGGATTTTATCTCTTCATCGCTTGAGTAGCCAAGAGCCCGAAGTAACGTTGTCAGTAGTATTCGCGGTCTCTTATTTATAAGCTGGACAGACATAACTCCCCTCTTATTTACCTCGAAATCAAGCCACTTGCCTCTTTGGGGAATAAGCTTAACTAAGTATAAATCTCCGTCTTTAGTTATCTTTGACTTTACGAATAAAACACCCTCAGCTCTTACTAGCTGCATAACAACAACTCTCTCATTTCCGTTTACCATAAAACTGCCTCTCTTTGTCATAAGAGGTATATCAGCAACAAATAACTCCTGTTCCTTTATTTCGCCAGTCTTTTTATTGATTAATTTTGCTTTTACATACAATGAAGCATCGTATGATAAACCTATCCTCTGAGCTTCTTTCGCAGAATATTTTGGCTTTCCCAGACGTATATCACCAAACTCCATGATCCATGACTCTCCAGTATAATCTTCTATTGGGGTGATTTCTTTAAATAGCGCTTCCAAATCACTTTCAAGAAATTCTTTAAATGACTTTATCTGCGCCTCAATGAGGTTTATCTTGAAATCCTGTAACTCAAAATTTGATAAATTTACTCTGTCTAAAGCCATATCTGCTATATAATTCGTATTTTATAAAAACGCAAAAAATACGCACTTTAACAAAGTACGTATTTAATAATTAATTTTGACTAGAGCTAATATTGATAAAATCAATTTTTTCTTTTAATGGATAGGTTTCTGTCTCAAACGTCTTTTACAATACCACAAAAACACTATTTTGTCAAATCTATATTTAGCTTATTTAACGCGTGATTTAGATAATTTAATGCCTACTAGAATCACTCTTCAGTAACAGTCTCCGGAGCGATATCTTCATCCTTTACAAGCACTAAATCCTGCATATTATATATCTTGTTTAAAAGTTCTATATCATATTCTCTAGATATAGACGTAGAGTACTTCTGATACTCTCCTATATCTTTATCTTCACGGAATGCTTTATATACCTCAAATCCTGATAAGAAGACTACAACTACTACTGTAATTATGATTATGTAAGCCCATTTTCTGGTCATTTTGACTTGATTCTAAATTAAACTACTCTTCTTCCTCATCTGTCCAATAGTAAGTAAAGATAGTCATATTGCACTGTATAGATCTATAATTTTCTAAGTTATCCTCATAGTCACTTATATCTACCTTTGAATATCGGATTGATTGTATATCAAAAATCCTAGGGAATGTCTCTATATACCCTATAAAAGATTCAGTGTCATCTAAATCTCCAAGTATAACTATATCTACTTGTACAATTTTTACATTGTCTTCAAATTCAATCCCTATCTCATAATCTTCATCTACCTCATCATTAAATTCTATACTTTTTAGTACATTGTCATATTGCTCTGCAATCTGCGCTAGGTTTGCAACTATAAAACCCCCTTTTTCTTCCTCAGGAAAATCCTTTAGGAATACATCCAGTTCTGTAGATGAAGTCTCTTTTTGGCTTATCAGATAGTTAAGTGTTTCAAGCTTTTTCTCTATCTTGCTTAAAAAGGTCTCTTTATCTTTTATCTCTTTATTTAAATCTGCTATCTTTATGAAAGTCGGCCTTATAGTCATAAAGACAAATAAGCCCACAGTAACAGCCGTTATTCCAACCATTGTATAAGTTTTTCTTTGAGGAGTTTTAAAAAGCTCCTTAAGTTGACGATTCTGTACTTTCATCTTCAGTTAGAGGCCCTCTAACCTCATCAAATATTATCTTAGCTGTAATTGTAAAATTATATATATCGCTGGAGTCACTTTTCCTTTCTATTGCTGAAAGAGCCACATCAGAAAAGCTGTCCGAGTCTTTAAGTTTATTTTCCAAATCACTTATCTCACTTCTTCCGACTTCCCCGCTTATAGACAGGACCCTACCTGTTTCATTGGTACTCATAGAGAAAGATAACTCTTCTATATCTGTTGGTATATATCTATTTACCTCTTTTATAGTCGGGCTTAGATTTGAACTCACACTCCAAAGTTCAGTATATGTAAACATCTTATCCTGAAGGAGTCTGATCTCATCCTCCTGATCACTCAGACTTTTTAGTATCTCTCCTCTTACCCCTATATCATCTTTTAAATCATTCAATTTTCTGTCAAGCCAGAAACGCCATCCGAAAGCCCCAAGAACAAGAGCTTCTGTTATGATTACAATTATTCTACAGGTATTTGTAGCCCAGTCGTAAAACCGTTCCCACAAAGTTGCGGGAGCATTCCTTTCTTGAAGCAAATTGATACTTTTTTTACGCATAAAAGGCAGGTTTAATATGCAAATATATTATCTTGTCAGTTAATAATTGTCAAAATTGAATAGTTTATTGAATATCTAACATTTAAGCAAAGATATCGATAGCTATTTTACGAAATAATTTACTTTTTAGTATAAAAGTTATCATCTCATGTCCTAAAGGTCTTAAAAATTTCATTATTACTAAAGTGTTACTCAATAAATCTTGTTGTTTTTTCTTCTTTAATATTTCATCTAAATTTATCTTATATTCACTAACTAAAATCTTTTTTGCAACTTCCTCCCCTGAAACCATAGCAGGATATATTCCTTCGCCTGTAAAACCGGAGATTAATCCCGCAGCATCACCAATTAGAAAGATGTTTCCAAAACATATACCTCTATAATCATAATTTAAACTTTGAGACTCGAATTCTGCATTTGATATATTGACACCCTTTATATCTAACCACTTATGGAAATTAGATAAAAGTCTTTTACCCGATATAATTTTTGGATCACCTCCAGTTCCAATTGATACAAAGTCATCATGAGGTGAAATCCATGCATACCATGCATTAAAAAATTTCGAATCAAAGAATAACTCGATATCTTTATAATGATCTGTCTTTACTATATAGTGCATACCTATACCTACACTCTTACTGTCAATACCTAAAAATTTACGTACTATAGAAGAAGAGCCGTCAGCTCCCACTAGATATTTATATGATATCTTTCTGCCATTAGCTAAGATGCTACCTTTGCCAATTTCACTAACATATGTCCCGCTTCGAAGAGTTATGTTGGGATATTGCTTAATTCTGCATACTTGAAATTGTCCAAGATCTTTTCTATTTATTGTATATAAAGGTGATTTAGATATATCAATACTCACTTCTCTGGATTTTGAATGTACTATAAACCGGTCAAACTTGTTTTCTCCAACATCATGATTTATATATCTTATACCGCGTGTTGTCATCAGGCCCCCGCATACCTTCGGTCCTATTACCTTTTTTTTATCAACTATCAGTACTTTTAAATTCGAACCTCCTAGTGTTTCAGCGCATTTTAGTCCAGCAGGACCGGCTCCAACAATTACAACATCAAAATATTCCACAACTTAAAAAATCAAAAATTATCTAGAGGCTCCGTCGATATATTTTTTGTACTTTCCAATGTAATAACCTACATCCTTTTTTGTAAAATCAAACTGCCAGAATTTCCTTTTATTTAAATCCTCTACATGTTTCTTCATATCCTTCGAATCCCTCTCTACTAAATTCAATTCTGCTATCAGTTCATTCACTTTTCTTTCAGCCTTGGCTACTTCTTGCTTTTTATTAACTAGTTTTTCAAATTCCCAGTAATAGAAATTTTCGTAAATATGCACCAATGCGATTTCAATGCCTTTATATTCAAACGTATGTGTTACAGAATATATACACGCCCCCCAAGCCTGACCTAGGATTTTATTTATATTCAATACATCTTCCAGGTCCTCTTTTAAAAAGCCAACCTCGTATTTTTCTCTTGGTTTCCCGCTATGCCAGTCACCATACTTCAGTACTATAGTTCCTTTCCCATTAGTAATGCGTATTTTATAATCAACAGGATAATCCAAATCAGCCTTCAAATCCTTCCTCTTAAGGTAAACTAACTGAAACCTCCTCTTTTTATGCTTGAAGTCCCCATTAGACTTGAAGAATCTAAGCAAGTGTGTAAATTCGCCTTTGGTCAATCCTCCTCGTTTTTCTACTTCATAGTTCATAATTGTTGAAACTAATTTATAATATTTAGCTCGTATTCATTTAAAAATGAAAAATTATTTCGCAGGTTAACCTCAGAGGATCTGAGATACTATTCATTTCATTATTATATATAACCTTCATTTCAGGAATACTTAACCACTTCTCATTTATCTGCTCTCTATTTAGTTTTATCAATCCCATAGATCTGGAATAGTTCGTTTGAAAGACTTCGAATCTCTCCTTTTCTTTTCTTATTGAATAGTTTTTCTCAAACCAAAAATGACCTAAACTTCTTACATTATCTGCTTTTACTCCGCATTCTTCTGAAAGTTCTCGAATTGCTGCTTCTTTATAAGACTCGCCTGCATTTACATGACCAGCAACAGAATGAAATAACTTCCCGGCCTCAACCTTTAAGATAGAGGCTGTAGGGAAAAGATATCTACTATCGAACCTTCTCAATATAACGGCACTTACTCTATGCCTAAGCCCCTTTTCATGAACATTATTCTTAGAAGCTTGACCAATTATACGATTATCAATATCAATTATGTCTAAAAGCTCTTCCGGTATATTAAAATTACTACTATTCCTCAACCTCCCCATAATTATATCTCTATTAACTAATAATTTTATTTACTTTTTTATTTGCAATCCCATAGACCTTATATACAGAATCATACATTCGCTTCTTGTCAATATCTTTAAACTTCATCCAGTGAATAGCTTTTATTTCCTCTGGATCAAATTTGATTTTCTTTTGCGATTTGAATCTTGCTACAAATACAACCATTATAGAATAAGATCCATCAAATCTCTTGAATAGATGATTATTTGCAAGAGCTAAACTATCATCATATACACTTACTCCGCATTCCTCCATAAGTTCGCGCTTAATTGTCTCCTCAAATATTGAGTGTTTAACTTCTTCGATATTTTTTATTTCGATATCTTCAATTTTGCCGCCAGGGTAAGATAATAGTCCCGATCCTTGAGCTTCTTTGTCGCTTCGTTCAGTTACAAGAAGCTCTCCATTATCTTTATAAACAACTGCACAAACACTGACTGTAAATTTTTGTTTTGGCATAAATCTACTTGATTATATAAATTACTGCTCACAATTTAAATAATATTTTATCATCAATGAATCATCATTTATATCCTTTATTAAAAATACCTTTTTTAATGCCTTTTCGAAATGTTCTCTCCTGGGTATACCGCTTCTAATTCTTCCAAGATATGATTCTATTTGGAGCATCGTTTCTATATCAGGATGATCTATGTTTGGCATATCAACCACTAATCTTCCCTTTGAATTTATAACTCTATGTAATTCTTTTAAAGCCTTTGTGATGTAATCAAGATTAAAATATTCCAGTACTCCAATACAAGCACCAATATCAAATACATTATCATCAAATGGCATTTGAGAAACATCAGCGATAAATAACCCGCCAATTTTTATATTATTTCTTGATACAAAAGCCTTCATAGCTTTAATTAGCTTTTCACTTAGATCTATCCCATAGTAGGTTGAAGACCAGTTATGCAGCTGATAATTTACTAAATTCGCACAAGAACCAACATCCAAAAATTTCATTCCCTTCTTTGGAGCAAGAAATCTTTTTATATCGGATTGACCGCTGTTACAGGTATGATTCTTCTTTTGGAAATTCTTAAATTCATTTGAATTTACAAATTTTTTCGGAAGTATATCTATATCTCTGATACCTTTTTTATAGTTATCAACAGTTTCGTCATATGCATTTTTTATAACTTCTAACTGAGCAATTTTCTTTTTCCTAATCATTGTATTTTCCTATATGATAATTAGTATCTATATACATTCTCAATATCTATAAAATCCCAAACCTTACTCCAAATATTTAACTGTATTTTAGGATCTATATGAGCAGCAGGATGAAAGTTTGGTATAATGATTACTTCTCCTTTTTTGATATAACCTTTTGGCTTTAATTTATTAACTAATTCAGTTACTTTAACCTTTCCCAGTCCTAGATTATAGTGACCATCGACTACTCTAATTGCAAGATTACCAAGAGGAATAACTATTTTAGGTTTAACTATATCTAGCTGCCTTGAAACATAAGGATAAGATAATTCGAAACTATAACTCTCATTGAAATTTTCACTTCCTCTGAATTTGCATCCCTTCCTTGTAAACAGTACAGCCATAGTGAAGAAAAATAAATTCCAATATTCTTTCTTGAAAACAGTTCTATATTTTTCAATATAAGTTTTCTCAATTGTTTTAAGTATAAGCTTCTCAGTTCTTGAAGAAAAAGTTTTGAAAAGAAATTCGTCATAAGAAAAAAGCATTGAGGATTTAGATATTTCATAGTCTTGTATGAATTTATATAAAACTGAATAAGGCCCCCAGTCTTGACCAATTATACATATAGGAGAATCTACTCTTCGTTTCCAGTCAAACCACTTATTTGGAATGAATTTATGAATTTTAAACTGATTGATTAAACCTACATTAATTGATTTTCCATCTCTTACGGCAGTAATTTTTTCAACAGAATTATCCTGTTTCAAGTCACAGATTAATTTTTTCATCAGCCCGTGTTTATTCAAATTTTTATTTTATTTCTTAACTTATATAATTAAACCTCCTCACCCTCCCCTTCCCTTTACTCAAATTTGTATATTTTCTAAACTCACACCCTATTCCCTCCCAGTTCTCAGCAGATAAATAAACATTTTTACCTTTATAAGTCAAATAGGAAAATCTAGGAAGTTTTATATTAACCAACTGTTTACAAGTTTTTACAGGATCAGCGTTAGGATCAATTTTCTTCATAGTAGAAACGGCTCCAGGGCCAATTGGAAATTCTTTATATAAATCAATAAGTTTTGGATATTGGTATGCAGTGTCAATCAAAACTTCAGTCCAGTGAAATCTGAAGTTAAAGCCAAATACAGGCAGTATCTTATCAAGAGCATCAATAACAGATATCCGTTTAAACTTCCTCATTTCCTCTCCAACTTTATGGATAACCTTTGGTAAATACATACAAAAGAATTTCTCCCTTGTTGGATAATCTGAACTTTGAATTATACTAATTGGGAAAACATAAGCCGAACCGTATTTTGGACATTTTAAATTCACTAATCTCTCATAGACCTTTTCATCATTAAACTTATTGAAACTTAATAATCCTATCTTTCTAATTGTTTCTGGATTGCATATAAATCTTGAGAAAAGAATGTTTAGAAGCCAGAGGTTAAAATCTTTGACATGTTTCAGCATTGTATGAATCTCTATAGTCTGTCTGTCAAGTTCTCTGTAAATATTACAGAAGCGGTATTTTTGCAAAATAGGATCTTTTGTATAAGGAGGCTCTACTCCCTTCTGTCTTCTTTGCCAGATAAGCATTCGCTCTGTTGCAAAGCTTTCTATCCCGTCTAAGAGTTTCTGCTCTTTGAATTTCTCGTTTGAGAATTTAGTTTTATAGCCTGCATGATAAGACCAGTGCTTATAGAGAGCTTTAAGTTTAGCAGGTATTTCCATATATGAGAGTATATTTAAGTATTCATATCTTATATTACTCTGTATATTATGTTAATATTTTTATCATGATAAATACCGAAAAAGAAACTGACATTCGAAGACTAACAAGAAGAGACTTCTTGAAAGGAACTGGTTATTTAGCTTTTTGGCTACTTCTTACATCAATTGAAGGATCTAGAGGAATAGAAACAGAAAAAGATCTAACTCAGATTCCACCTCCAGCTATGATAGATTTCTATGTTCCGACACCAGATAGATTATTATTTTCAACTAGTACCCCCGTTGATAATTCACGATTTGTAAAAGGAGTCTTGGGCGATAAATATAGAAATTTCTTACAGCTTTTTAGAGAGTTTGGTCCTCCACTCTTATTCCATCCAGAGCAAAGAGCTGAAATGGTATTTAATAACCATCCAGAGCTGGCATTCGTATTGGGTTTCATAAATAGTGGACAACATCACGGTATAAATGTTGCTCAAGCAATGAAGACAACTCGCAAATCATTTGGATATTCATTTATACCAGAATTATACCCTTGGCAGAAAGCTTATAGAGACTTAAAAATCTTCCAAACCGATATAGGTAACTGGGCCTGCACAGTCGAAATCGATCCAGAAGCTATTCATGACTTTCTTTCATCTTCTTCCTGTGAAATTGTAAATTTAAGCCTGCAATTTGGAGAAGTTAGAGTAGAAGCACAAATGTTTGAAAAAAGATATGCCGAAATATCAATTATACCTTATATCTATGACGCTACTACATATCACTATGTTGTATTGGGAAGAGAAAACTATACATTTAAGGAAAGAGATGGCTTACCACCTATATTAGTCACAGAAGAGGGAAAGCATGTTAATCCATTAAATCCCAAAAAATACAAAGAGTTTAAACAAAAAATAGAACCTACACTGTATGAAGTAGTAAAACTCGATGATATATTCATCCGCTTTTTAGAGGCATATAACGCTAATATTGTCGATACAAACTTTGGGGAATTCAGAAGAGCTTGCTCACAGCATCCAGATAGATTTTTTTGCACTGCAGCAGGTTCTGGTTACAATCCAAATGACTTAAGATCTATAACACCTGAGACTAGACCAATTAATTCTTTAGTTATTGCAGCATGGAGTGAGGGCAGCCCCAGAGGCTGTGTATATGGACCTGATCTATATGTTGATACAAAACCATTTGGTATCTTGCCAGCTGGCAGCTACGCAACACCTATTATAACGACAGTTGCAACTATACTTAGATACCACGGTGTAAGAATTAATGATATAAGGCAAATGGTTTTAGATGAATTTTGCACTCCAGTTACTTACCAAGTATTTAACCCTCAAACTAAGCAGTTCGAACCTGAAAGGTCTCGTCTATTTTCACAAGAAGCATTTCTAGAGTTTACAAGAAGTAAAGTTAATTAATAGTTTCTCTAGAATTGCTAACTTGATTATATAGATATAATCTTTTAAAATTACAGAATACCAAATCTGATTATGAGTATTACTCAAAGATGCCTTAGTAGTTATCCTAAAGAAAATTCGATATGAAATTCTCGAGATACCGGACTTATCTCATTTTTGGGAAAGTAGTTTAGTCTATAAAAATTCTAATCATCCCCAGAATAAAATTCACCCTTGGTACTTTTTTCATATAATCTTCATAGTCTTTACCAAATTTTTCAATAGCTGATATATCTGCACGAAACATATCCTTATACAAAATGATTACAACAGGAACACTTAATATGGAGACACTCCAATGTTGAGATATCAGAGTAAATGCAATGCTAAGAAATATCCCTGCCAAAAACTGAAGGTGTCTTACAATGCTATAGACTCCAGAAGTAACTAATTTAGTGGTATACACATAACTCTTGCCTTTTGGTACCTTACCTTTTCTTTTAAACTCATAGATTGGTAACCAGCCAAAAATAGCGGATAATGTCCAGAGAAAATAGCCAATATACTTCAGGAACGAAACTTTGCCGTAATTGAAAAAATATAAAAAAAAAGAACAATTTGTGCAACCATGAAAATAGTCAGAAGTGTCATTTCAAACATCATTTTCTTATCTTTTTTCCAGTTTGTCATGATGAGTTTAATGAAAAAATTCACGCTTGCTTAAAATCAAGAAGTGTCTCTAGCAAATCAACTACATAAGAAGCATCTAATTTGAACTCAGATTCCTCTTTCTCCCCTGCCTGAAAGCTTATCCAGTGTTTTGGAGTACAATCATAAACAAACTCAATTCCAGGATAATTTTTATCGTTCGTGATTAAATTCTTATTACTCTCAAGTTTCTTATTTAGTATTTGACTGCTAATAACTTTCTCCTTTCCTTTTTTCCAAATTGTGCATGGTCCAAAAGTCATCCACCAATCTACTATACCCATCACAATTGAAGACGGCTCGCAAGTTAAAAAAGTTTCTTTATTATCATTAAGATTTTGCCCTAGGTTTGAAATTACAGAATGAAAAGACCTATCCTTTAATTCTTTCACAGTATTCATGTAGGTTTTCAAAAAAGCATACGGATTTTCAATATTTTTTAAATCCGGATGATATTGGACTCCAAAATAGAAATCCTTTTTATCCTTTGTTTTATAGAAAAGTTCTACCGCTACAATTTCAGTGTCTTTTTTAACAAAATCTTTAATTTCATTTTCCGTGAAATTGAAATTATTAAAGCTTATTTTCCATGCTTTTTCCCACTGGCGGTTAACCGCCATTTGAACTTTAAAGGGATTGCTTGTTAATCTATCATTTATTGATTTAGTAAGTGAATTCATGAAATGATTATAGCACTATTGAATTCATATTTATAACTAATTATATATGCTTATAATTCATCTGACCGTGAGGGAATCCCTATTCATCGGGACGAGTCGAAGGAAAAGTTTGGGGAGAAGTTGGAAAATATTTTTTTATATCCAAAAAAATGTTAATACTGTTTAATTAAAAAATTTTGACCCATTATTCTATTAGTGATTGATTGTAGAAAAGTAATGGGACAGTTATTTAAGAAACTGTTTATTAACCAGTAAACTTTTTCTTCATGTATTTTATCTAGATAATTTGGACGATATCTAACCATTTCGCTTATAAAGAACATAATCAAGCAGATTGCCATATCCTATTTAATTGGTAAATCAACAAGTTTTTTGTTTAATCTTACTCTAATTGGTAAGTATATTATTCCCGTTGAAAGATCAGGTATATATGTAGGGTCAAGGTATTGGTTAAATGTAGATTTGAACAACTTTACATTAGTATTTTCTTGAGCCGGCATAAATTCGGGTCCAATATATATGTCTAAATTTGCTGTTTGTATTGCTAGAAAAGCTTTTTCAATATCAATAGCTATATGGCGACATTCTATTTTATTTTCATAAACATTTAAGTACTTTGATGCATTAGGTACTTTATTTAATTTAAATCCTCCTCTAACAGAGAGGACTATTCTGTATTTATTAGTAGCTTTATGGTCGCATATGACTTTGAAACGAGAAAGTTAAAGTTGTTTTTTCGTTACCGCATGACTTTGAAGCTCGATATCTTCACAGTATCGAAACAGTTCTCTTAATGTTACCGTATGAATTTTATTTTGAAAGCAGTTCGTTGAAAATACTTGATTATGGTAGTTTGCAAAAACATTATACTTTGAGAATCCCTTTAATGTAACTATTCTTGACAATAAATTTGCTTTTGTAAAATCATTTTTACTATCCAAACCATGGTAAACATCCTCGTTTATTAGAAGTAAATTTTTTGAAGCTAAAAATGCTTTTATTAAATTAAGAAATGAATAGTAATAAAGAAGAGCATTAGAAGGATTACTAACTTTTTTTGCTGATTTCCAATAATTTTTCGCTTGTCTTATAAAAGATTTCACGAGATCCGAACAATTTTTAATCTCTATATTGCTGAGCTTATTCTGTTTCAATAGATTTTTTCTGTACTCGGTTACTTCAGATACCATATCCAATAATGACCAAAGTCCTTTCTCCTTCATGCTATTCGTTGTAATCTCCTGATAATGAAATGGATTGTAATTATTCCAACTATTAAAGAATAGTGGCGTAGTACTT
>Ga0180433_10009714_pt1 | contig 11721 bp, 8 predicted proteins | sample SS_ome_8_FD_132980 | JGI IMG/M metagenome (GOLD analysis project Ga0180433, IMG submission 132980) | Hypersaline lake sediment archaeal communities from the Salton Sea, California, USA - SS_1_D_1 metaG | ecosystem: Environmental > Aquatic > Non-marine Saline and Alkaline > Hypersaline > Sediment... | reverse complement strand
CTTACCTTAAATCCTTCCGCCTCTGCCAGCTCCAGGAACTCTCCGGCATTTGCGGCATTTCTCAGTGCCGCAGTGCCGCAGGCCAATACGTCACAGACACCGAATTTATCAAGGACATTGCGGAAATCGCGAAGTTTTTTAATTCCTCTTTTTATTGCATTTCCATTCAGTATTCCTTTAGCGAAAAGACCTTGGCCCAACCTCACATTATTGAGTTCGGATGCAAGGACACGGGGCGTATTGTCTATAATTCGAACCACGGCCATCCTGAAGGTCTGAGAGCCAAGATCAATGACAGCTATTGTCTTTTTAGGAAATTTTGCATCCATGTTTGCAGACATCGCTACACAAAGATAAGTATCTGAATATATAAGGTATGGCGTATTTGCTTCCCATATTTTCTTATTAATTTCTGAAAATATAATACATTGATATTAATTCAATAGTGGGGAAAGAGAAAGAAACATGTTAATTTTGAAAGGACACAATAGGCAATCCTGTTTTTCTGTAACGGTTTCGCGTTTAGATTTACTGAAGGGCAAATCTGAAGGCCCCCCCTGGGATTTGGAAAGAAAATTCCATGATTTAAGGCAGTTTATTGCATATAATTCTCATAAATGAATAGTGACGGATTCCCAGGACTGTTATGATGATAAGGATAAGGTAAAACAGGTTCTGTATATGATAAACCCAAACTTTTTTCGAGATCAGCAAAGAGCAATCAAAAAATGAAAAAACTTAGATGGATAACCAGTTATTGCATTTTGATGATTGGATTGGCCTCCCAGCTCTCAGGACAGCCTATTCAGTCAAGAGCTGCGGATGTAATTGAAAGATTAAATGCCGCTTTTATTGAATCCATGAAAAGTGGAGATGAGCTTGGCTTTTCCGGGCGCTACATGCTTTTGGAGCCTGTCATAGAGAACAGCTTTGATTTTGCGTATATACTCAGAAAAATTACCGGGAGATACTGGAAGAATATGGACGAAAACCAGCGAAAGATGCTCTTGGATAATTATACTGTATGGACCATATCCAAGTATGCCCAACGTTTTCACCAATACACGGGACAACGTTTCGAAGTGGTTTCAGAAACTGAATTCAGACCACAGGTCATGAGTGTTAAGAGTAACCTGATAAAAGCGAATAAGGAAATAATAGAATTCAGGTATTTTATGTTGGAAAATAATGGAAGCTGGCGTGTTATTGATATTCAAGTTTCCGGTGTGAGCCAATTGGCCATGAATCGCGCACAGTTCACACAAGTGCTTAAAGATGAGGGATTCAAAGGATTAAATGAAGGCCTAAAGGAAAAAATAAAAGAGCTTTCCGCAATTGAAAAAGACTGACAGGTAACCCTATGAAAGGTCCTTTTGTTTGTAGGGGTTATATATTTTTAAAAAAGCAGGAAGGACCACAAGGGTAGATATGATCATAAAGCTGATGCAGGTGGTAAGCAGTTTGCCCATGCTGGCGGTCCCGGCATGATGCATAAAAGATAGTATTCCAAAGCTGATAATGGTTGTAAGGGCACTAAATAAGACGGCACGAGACGTACTGGTCTCCAGTATATTGACGTTTAACCCCAGATTGTCTCTTGTCCTGTTGATGATATGAATGCTGAAATCCAATCCGATTCCCAGTAAGAGTGGAATAACAATAATATTGGCAAAGTTGAAAGGAATGTTGAACAATACCGTCGCTGCCATTGTATAGAGAAGACCCAGTAATACAGGAAACATAACAAGTATTACCTCAACCCACCTTTTAAATACAATCCTCAAAAAAAATGCAATGAGCACAAAGGCTAGGAGAGTTGCGGTTCTGAATGCGGAGGAGATCGTACTGCCGGACTCCAGGATGGTGACCGGTTTATCAGTGGCATCAGGTGCTATTGTCCGCACCTCTGTTACAAATTTTTTCAGATTTTGCCTGTCGTTTATATCATTTCGTGGAAATACCTGGACTCTGTAAAGGCCTTCATCAGAGACGTAACGACTGACTAAATCTTTAGGCAGATTTGAAGGTTTAATTGTTTCTGCCTGCATTAAGTTGTTAAAATTTTCAAGAAGGAATTCAAGATTTGACAAGAGACCTGTTTCAAGGTCCTTAAACAGTTCTTTTTCTTTACCGGTATCTTTCAGGAGTCTGTTGAAGTTTTGAATATTTTCGGCAAGACGAGTAATCGCCGAAATGTAAATTTTGTCTTCTATAACATCTGAGTTAATCTTCTCCACCAGGACACGGTATAAACTTTCCAGGGCCTTCTTGTTTTTTTCAGGGGTATATGAATCGCATTGCTTTAATTTTGGTGCAGGGGGCAGGATGAGAGCTATGTCGTTAATAAGATCCAGTTTTTCGCTCTGGTTTTCCGGAACGAAATCATCAAAAGTAACCACCCTCTCGACTTCGTTCAGCTTTCTGAGCTGTTTTGCGAGGTCTGCGGCCTCCTGTATGTCAGATGCCATGACTGATATTGTCCACAGAGTCCTCTTATCAGTTTCAATAAGACCGCGTGCAGTAACAACCGAATCTGTTGTCTGATCCGAAAGGTTAAGTGGATTTGCGTCAAAAGTGATTTTGGGCATTATCGCAGCAGCGGCCATTCCGAAAGCAATGGCTACTACAACAATCGGCATGGCATAACCTTCAAGGAATTTCGAAACGTGTCTGCCTAAGTGAAGGGCCAGATAGTTACTTTTTTGCGGGGGTATCAGATTGATCAAAGCGGGCAATACGGTGATATTTGCCAGCAGGTTGAGGAACATTCCGGTTCCGGCAATGAGGCCCAGTTCTGACGCCCCAACATATGCCGTAGGCACAAAGGCGTAAAATCCAATGGCCGTAGTTATTGAACATAGTATAAGGGCATTACTTACGCTCCCGATCCCTTTCAGGATGGCCTCGGTATTTGTCAGTCCTGAAGATCGTAGTTCTTTATAGTGTAAACCTATCTGAATGCTGTAATCGATTCCGAGGCCTATAAAAAGGACTATAAAGGTGATTGACATCAAATTGAGACTTCCGATAAAGAGGATAGCAAATCCTAATGTCCAGATAAGGCCAGTGACTAAGGTAAAAAGACTGACAAACACAAGGCGGACTGAACCGAGTCCTATATAGAGGATTAGTCCGACAAAAATAAGGGAGACCATACCTGCGATTCCAATATCTTTCCGAACACTGAGCAAGTCATCATGATTGATAGCAAGTCTTCCGGTTATATTGATTGTTATGCTGTTTTCCTCGTTAATATGAAGCTCATTGGCAACACTTCGAATTCTTTTGACGGCCTTTTGGGCAGGTTGTGCAGTACGGTAATCCAAAAAAGGCTCTATAATAATGAACTGATAACCGGGCAGGGTGTTTGTTTCCTGATCGAGCATGAGTTTCTGCCAAGACATGCGGTGATTCGTTCCCAGCATAACCTTCTCAAAGGTGTCGCTTAAGCCGTCGAACAAAACCACCAGGCGTTGATGGTCCTTGATGAGTTCATCATGTTCGCCAACCACCTTTTCGATTAATGAGAATAGACCTGACAGAGAGAAGTCCTGCGATAGCGTGGCAATAAAAGGCTGAATTTCGGATAATCGATCTGTCAGGTCCTCGATCTTTTCAGGGCTCATATACATCAGTCCGTTCTTATGGAAAAAGGGGCCTCCTCCAGGAGTATATACGGATTTAAAAATGTTTCTGTCGCCGCGCAGATTCAGTGCCAGAAGATCCCGTGCCTGTACAGCCTGTTCCGGCGTTTCGGCCTCTATCACGACCACGATGTTGTTGTGTAATGCAGGAAAGGCATCATGAAAGATTCTGGCGATCTTACGGAAGTGCAAATCATTTGAGATCATTTGCGTGAGGTCGGTGTTTATTTTGAAATGATCCACTATGAAAAATGTTATGGCACAGGTCAGACATATTGCCGCTGCCAAAACTATAAATGAATGTTTCAGGACCCCAGGTATCCACCATGACGGCAGACAAAATCTGTCATTTCTCAAGTATCTGAACATATACCAACATTACTTGCCGGTAAGTTGAGGGCTTGCTTGACGTCCCTCAAGGATAAACCAGCAGATCAACCCGGGAACTCCAACGACAATTTCACGAAAACGTTTGGCAAGCGCCAATGCAAGGGCTTTTTCAGGACTGAGGCCTATCATGATACCGATAAAAAGTATTCCACCGTCTTGGACACCAAGGCCACCAGGGACGGCAAAGGCGGCGCTCCGGAATGCCGTGCTCAGACTTTCCAGAACTATGGCCTCTTGTATAGTGACAGGAGAACCCACGAAATACAAAAACAGCCATATTTCACCTGATTTAGCGATCCATCCTGCAAGTCGCCATAATCCGCAGGAAACAAGTCTATTTTTTCGAGTATAGGCGTCTGAAATTTGTTGATCCAGATTGCGGGAACTTTCTATGAGGCCCATTATTTTCCGACTTCTTAAGAGCAAATTGATGCCCTTGGTACCAATGGCAAAGAGACCCGCCCTCTGGACTAAAATGAAACCTGAAACCGCCACTAATCCCGCAATAATTCCTACAATGATCCATAAATGAATATTTTCTTTCTGTGATTCTTGTATCAGGAGAATCAGACCGGCCACTGTAAACAGGATTTGAGTGACAAGCCCGATTGTAAAATCCACAACTACGGTAGCACTTGCTTTGGCTTTGTCCACGCTGTTTTTTCCTATTAGTTTAGCACGCAGAAAATGGCCGCCTATCTGCGCCACGGGTAAAAGTGTATTGAATGCCTCACATATCCATCTGGCTGAAACGAGATTCGAGAATCGTGGGATCATATCCTTTTCAAAAAGCTTCAACCAGCCGAATGAATCCATTGTGATGGGTATGATACGGTAGCTGGCTATCCAGAAGAAATTCCACTTGACAATGGATAGGACGGCGAAGATATCTGTGAGATCTTCGCGGATGAATAACCATATGAAAAGGATAAAACCTATGAAAGAAAAAAGCAGGGTGATTAAACGATTCTTGTACATCCTTTAAAATTTCGATCCGTTTGCTGAAAGTATAAAAAAGTTTACCTAGTCTATAACCTTTATGTGGAAATGTTTCACCATCAATCCTTGACAATTTGACAGCCATTAGCCATATTCAACAAAATTTGAATACAATAGAGAGATGCTATCTTACCTGCCCTTGCCTTTGGACACTTTCCATGGATTCTACAATTTACTGACATGTATTTTCATTACCCTACGCTGTTTAAAATATTACGTCTTTCATTCTCACGACAACACTTCTCACTGCGGCACGCGTGTATTACGTTAGTTTTTCTTATTCCATTCCTGGGCCTGCGCACATTTGTGTGGTTTATGCGCCTTCTTGACCATATATTTTTCCCCGGTTTTCGAAAACAGGCCCTGAGAACACCGGTTTACATCATTGGTAATCCACGTAGCGGAACCACATTCACTCATCGTTTGATGGCATTGGACCAGCAGTTTTCTTATCTGAAGCTCTATCATACGATTTTCCCTTCTGTGATTTGTTATAAATTTTTTGAAACAGCAGGTAAGATCGATCGGATATTTGGCAGTCCCGCAGCAAAATTACTGAACGGGATCAGTAAGAAGGGATTCAAAGGTTGGGAAACCATTCATCAAACCGGGCCTAACAAGGCTGAGTCTGATGAGATGTTTTTCGTTTATGCCATGCTCAGTCCATTGCTTGGCCTCCTGTTTCCGTATTTAAAGGACTTGGAGGAGGCAGTCTTTGTTGATCTTATGCCTTACAAAGAGCGGCAAAGACTAATGTCTTACTACAGGGATTGTCTGCAGAGGCATATGTATGCCACCGGACCGGACAAAATACTTCTCCAAAAAGTCGCTCTTATTGCCGGGCGCCTCCATTCCATTTGCGAACTGCTGCCTGACATTCATATTGTGCATTTAGTCCGGCATCCCTACGAATCCATACCGTCCCTGGTCAGTATGTTTGATGCGGCATGGAAGGCGCTGGATCCTGATGCCAGAAAGGACGCCCGGGCCAACCGGGAACTGGCTGATTTAACCTGTAGATATTATTTATATCTGTATGAATTTAAGAAAAATCTTCCAGAAAATCAATTTATAGAAGTATGTTACGAAGATATGGTTTCTGATCCCCGCAATACAATATGCAGGATCTATCGGGCATTTGGCATGGAGTTAAGCCGCGGATACGAGAAGGTCCTTGAAAAAGAGACTCTGAAGGCCAGGCAATACAAGAGCGAACACTATTATTCCCTTGAGTCGTTCGGTCTTAATAAAGACACCATATATCGAGATCTCAGAACTATTTTTGAGGTCTATGGTTTCAAGCAATAGGCGACATTTTTAGCCGTTTTTTTCTTTGGATTCCAGAAATTTATTGTGCCAGTTGACTGCGTCCCGAATAGTTCCATCCAGCGGGCGTGGCTGGTGCCCCAGCGTTTTCCACGTCCATGTGCTGTCGAATTCCAGCGAACGCTTGCATAACTTAACCCCGGTAATTGAACTTCTCGGCCTCTTGCCCGTCACGATGCACAGATAATGTTCCAGATAGCTCCAGGTCAACGCTACAAAATAAGGGATTTTAATTTTGGGGCATGGTACGCCACTTATCCTGCTCAGATGTTGAAAAAACTCGTAGAGGGTCATGTTATGAGCGGCCAGTATATATCTGCGTCCCGGCTGGCCGTGTTCTGCGGCAAGGCGATGTCCTGTAGCCACATCCCGAACATCAACGAAATTGAGCGTACAATCGAGATAACCTGGAATTTTTCCCTGGAGGAAATTCGATATCATTTGTCCTGGAGGGGTTAAATTTCTGTCTCCGGGACCTATGGGCAGCGTAGGACATACCGCGACCGCCGGAAGGCCGTCCTTCGCAGCCCTGAAAACGGCCTGCTCAGCCAGCAATTTTGAGCGGCAATACGGGCCAATCATGTCTTCAATGCGAGGCTGAATATCTTCAGTGATTGCTTCTTTCCCGGAGGGTGTGGCAAGAATTGACTCTGTACTGGTAAAAATAAGCCGTTTTATACCTGATCGCTTGGCTGTCTTGAGTACGTTGATGGTTCCTTCGTGATTTGTACGGTCAAAAAATTTGGGATCTCTGCTCCAGAGCTGAGGAGTACCACCCAGATGATAAACCGTACTGCAACCGTCCATGGCAGGAGATAGCTGATCAGGGTTTAATATGTCCCCACGTACCGTTTCAACATCCTGATACGTTTCGTCTTCAGGAAACGGATTCAGGTCATATACCCTTACCCTTTCTCCCTGTTGTACTAGTTCCCTGACGAGATGACTGCCTATAAAACCGCTTCCCCCGATTACAAGATTCATTGAATCCTTTTTGTTTCTGAAATTATATTTCACAAGTTCTCCAAGGCGTTATTTAAAGATTATTCGTGTTTTTCAATGAGTATCTTGTAGACAGGCTAAGCAGAAAGACATTGTGACTATCTGCGTTTCTTTATTAATTCCGCTCGATGCTGGATATAGGCATCCCTGAAAAAGATATATGGGTCAAAGGCATCTCTCTTGAGATTATCATATTCTTCCGGATTGATAGAGACATAATTGACCATATCTGCAGAAAATATAATGAGTTTGTGTTGAAAGTTCATGAAATAGTTCTGAGGTAATGTATAATACCCGGCAAAGGTCCCAATCCCGTCCCTGGCACTGGATGGGCCAAACAAAGGAAGGACCATATAAAATCCATGATTTATTCCATAATACCCCAAAGTTTGGCCAAAATCAGCTTTTTTTGCTTCTATGTCCCACCAATTCCTTGCAGGATCGAACAGACCGCCTAATCCGAGTGTAGTGTTTATAACAAGGCGGGCGATTTCAGTTCCTCCATCCTTGAGGCGCCCCTGCAGCAGGCAGTTGGTGAAGCTAATCGGCGTCTTGCTGTTATTTATTGCACGCCCGAGGGCTACTCTCAGATCCCTGGGAACAACAAATGAAAAGACTTTGGACACAGGTTTGATAAGATAATAATATAATTTGTCGTTTATCTGAAACATTGCACGGTTAAAGGGTTCTATGGGATCGGGGACAGGCTCGATTTCCTCTTCAAAAAAGAGATCGTTTTCCCAGTCTTCGTCGAATTTTTTCTTGTCCTTATCTTCAATGATTTCAGTACAGGATCTTTGGAATGCCGAGTCGGATTCAGCCGGAGGGACGTGAGTCGGCAATATCTGGTCTGCATGAACATAGACTGTTTGTATGAGAAATAACGTACATGCAGTCAATATACAAATAATTTTCATCCAATCGTCCCTTTTGCAGATATCCGTAACCCCGGTTTAATTTATTGACGTATTCAGTGGTGTGACATGTGAATAGAATCGGTACGGTCAATTTTTTTGTGAATTTCTCACAGGCCAATTCTTTAAGGAATGGCAGATTATTAAACACTTTTCGTATTGGGTTTGATCTCCCTGTCTGTGTGCAGCGCTCATGCAGGCAATGCAGTTCCATTCTCAAAGAGATAAGGGCCGGAAGACGACGATAACAGGCAGTCTCGCCGGCAATTATTTCCAAGGGTTTCGTCCTGCGTCTAAATTTCTTATTCAGCCTCTCTATGATGTTGGTGTTTCTTAGAGATATGCATTTTTGTTAAAAATTATCCCTGGCTGCTCCTGTATCTCCTTGAAAATTTCAATTACCTCAGGTACTCTAATTTCCAAATTCATGGCACTTTTCCTTTCGGTCTGATTTTTTTTGTATCAAACCATTACAGGGAAAAGTGCCTTTTTTCTACTTTTTTTTAGAATTCACACAAAATATTTTACACTTCCGATAGTGCATTATGTAGAATTATTCTAAAATTTAAAAGGTCTATATAAGAGATATAAGCAGATAGAGCAGGAAATGGAAATCATTCTGGCCAATCCGAGGGGGTTTTGTGCGGGTGTGATTCGGGCTATCAAGACAGTCCGGCTCACTCTTGAGAAATACGGCGCGCCTGTTTATGTTCTGCATGAAATTGTTCACAATAAGCACGTGATCCAGGAACTTCGGAAACAAGGGGCTGTTTTTGTTGAAAATCTCGCAGATATTCCGACGAGGGCCGTTACCATTTTCAGCGCTCACGGAGTCTCCAGGGCGGTAGAAAAACAAGCCACTGAACTTGGACTCAGAACCATCGACGCAACTTGTCCTCTGGTGGCCAGTGTCCATAGAATGGTGAGCAAATATCATAAAGAAGGATACAGTGTGGTCATCATAGGCCATCGTGATCATCCTGAAGTGGAGGGAACTGCCGGAAGAATCAACGGGCATGTCCATCTCATATCAACCGTCGAGGAAGTTAGGACTATGAAGGTGAATGATTCCTCACGCATGGCCTATGTCACTCAGACCACCCTGAGCCATGATGATATTGTCGAAGTGCGCAAAGCTTTGGAAAATCGGTTTCCAGATATCAAGGGACCGGCATCGAACATCTGCTATGCTACTCAAAATCGGCAAAATGCCGTAAAAGAGCTTGCCGGTAAAACAGACGTGCTTTTTGTAGTAGGCTCAAAAAACAGCTCTAACTCCAACCGGCTCAAGGAAGTGGGGATGCGCCAGGGAATTGATTGTTACCTGATCGATGATGCCGGTGATATTGATCCGGGCTGGCTTGAGGGTATACAACGTGTTGGAGTGACGGCTGGGGCTTCTGCCCCGGAGCGCTTGGTTGATGGTGTAATAAATTGGATCCGGCATCATGGGGCAACAACAGTTCAGGAGATGGTTGGTAAAAAAGAGGAGGTAAGATTCGAACCGGCAGGGCTTGACGAGGAATTGAGCTGAAGTAATGTTTAACTATTATTTTTCCCGGCGATTGCCTAGGAGTACGATAAGGTTATAAGATGATGAGAGAAGAAACGGAAGAATCGGCCACGCCGTTATCTGGAGGTCGTTCAGCCATTGGGGAACCTGTTTTGCTAAAGGCTCTGGAGGCCTTTGATAAAGAAGACCAAAAGGCTGATAAGGCAAAAAAGCGTCTGTTTATCGGACTTGTCATGGCCACCAATGGAATGGTGATATTTTTTCTTTTTCTGGTCTGGGCCGTGGCGACCTTCGACCTTGCCCATATTCATCCCTTAGGACCCATATTGTTAGGACTTGTCATCGGCTGTATTATAGTGCTTATTGGTCTGTCATCGCTTAGCTTCATTCTCAGCGTCAGGTTCGGTAAAGTCCTGCCTTTTTCCCCCCGGCTGAGAGGTCTGATAGTCAAGCTGTTTCTACCGTTTATGGTCATGTTCGGTCAGGCTATTGGCATGTCAAAAAACAAGGTCCGTTCATCATTTGTGGAGGTAAATAACGAGCTCATCCTGAAGACGGCGGCACGCTATAAGCCGGAAGAGATGCTGCTACTCATGCCTCATTGTCTGCAGAGATCCACATGTAAGAGGCGTCTGACTTATTCCATCTATAACTGCAAGCGCTGCGGCAAATGTCCCATTAGCGACTTGATCGCCTTAAGCGAACGCTACTCTGTATATCTGGCCATTGCTACCGGTGGCACAATTGCCCGTAGAGTCGTAGTCCAGCGGTTGCCAAAGATGATCGTTGCCGTAGCCTGTGAACGGGATATGGCAAGCGGTATCCAGTACGCCTACCCGCTGCCTGTCTATGGGGTGTTGAATACAAGGCCCCATGGCCCCTGTCGCGACACCCAGGTCTCTATAGAAAGTGTAGAATGGGCCGTCCGCCGATTTATGCAACCCCAATACTATCCGGAAAATCTGCATCAAGATCAGGATGACGACAGAAAAGAAACAGCCTATGTCAAAAAAAGACTCCTTGAGGTCAGATAGGCTGTAGTCAGAGCTCACTGGATGGTGAACCCCACTCCCTCATACACTATTTTTTCTGAGTAAACTAATGGGAATACCAATTTTTCAAAAGGCCCTTATCGGAAAATATATCGTCAGCCAGATGCTGATGAAACATAAGCATTTTCCTCTGGTTCTTATGCTTGAACCTCTCTTTCGCTGTAACCTGCGCTGTAAAGGTTGCGGCAAGGTGAATTATCCCCCCGAGATACTGCGTAAACATCTCAGTGTTAAAGAATGTGTGGAAGCGGCTGAAGAATGCGGCGCGCCAGTGGTAAGCATAGCAGGAGGCGAGCCATTGCTCCATCCGAAGATCACTACTATTGTTGACGAGCTAATCAGCCGCAAACGATTTATATATCTTTGTACCAATGGCCTGCTGGTTAAAAAGCGATTTCATGATTTTTCCCCCAGTCCCTATCTCACATTCAATATCCATCTGGACGGTATGTATGAACGTCATGATCAGGCCGTCTGCCATGAGGGGGCCTTTGAAGAGGCTACTGAAGCCATCCGCAGGCTGGTAGGCGCCGGTTTCAGGGTAACTACCAATACCACTTTTTTCAAAGGGCAGACCGTGGAGGATGCGGCACGTTTGTTTGACCATCTGTGCTCTCTGGGAATTGAGGCCATGACCGTTGCCGCTGGTTTTAATTATGATTCAGCCGATGATCAGGACTGTTTTTTGGGCAGGGAAGGCACAAAAGAGCTGTTCAGGGGCATTCTCCGTCAGACTAAATCTTTCTGGACCTTTAACCACTCAAGTCTGTATCTTGATTTTTTGGCAGGAAACCGTGATTATAATTGCACCCCTTGGGGAAACCCGACCAGAAACCTGTTCGGATGGCAAAGGCCGTGTTACCTGCTCAATGATGGTTACG
>Ga0180433_10009712_pt1 | contig 11722 bp, 14 predicted proteins | sample SS_ome_8_FD_132980 | JGI IMG/M metagenome (GOLD analysis project Ga0180433, IMG submission 132980) | Hypersaline lake sediment archaeal communities from the Salton Sea, California, USA - SS_1_D_1 metaG | ecosystem: Environmental > Aquatic > Non-marine Saline and Alkaline > Hypersaline >... | reverse complement strand
GGATGTGGGAAATCCACAAGTCCGGTTCTGTGAGGGGCACGAGTGTTCTTATGTGAACTATTAGAACACGGAGTCTAATAAAGTAAACATAGGGGGACGACGTGTCTACTCGACAAGATAAAACAGAACTTTAGAACGTGAGAACTTTAGAACTTAGGAAAATGTGCGTTCAGAAGCCAGGAGACAGAGATCAGAAATTGAGTAAAGACGGTTAGCTGTCTGCCGTCAGCGGTCTGTGGTCAATGTTGATGTTTTTATTGAGATTAAAAGCTGAAAATTAAAAATCTGTGTTTCATCCGTGTAAATCAGTGGCAAATAAAAAAAAATGAGGTTATATGAAAGATCAATTCAGAATTTTAGTTATCAATCCGGGATCTACTTCTACTAAAATTGCCCTTTTTGAAAACAATAACTGTGAGTTCAGTGAGTCCATATCACATACAAAAGACGAATTAAAGAGATTTAAACATATCTCAGAACAACATTCTTTCCGTACTGAACTTATAGAAGATTTTCTCAGACAGCATAAGATAACCTTGGATTCACTGCATGCAGTTGTAGGCAGAGGAGGGTTACTAAGACCAATACCCAGTGGTACCTATAAAGTAAATGAAACTATGCTGAAAGAATTAGATAAGGCAAAGAGAGGAGAACATGCGTCCAATTTAGGGGCAATTATATCATATGATATTGCTTCAAAAGTAAATATACCAGCATATATTGTTGATCCAGTGGTTGTGGATGAATTCAACGATATAGCCAGATATACTGGAATTAAGGAATTGAAGCGTCGTTCAATACTTCATGCCTTAAACCAGAAAGCGGTTGCCAGAAAAGCTGCTGAAGAATTAAGAAAAAAATATTCTGATTTAAATTTTATTGTTGCTCATATGGGAGGAGGAATAACAGTTGGTTCACATCATAAGGGAAGGATTATTGATGTAAATGATGGTTTAAGTGGAGAAGGACCTTTTACGCCTGAAAGATCCGGGGGCTTGCCAGCATCAACATTCATGAACCTTTGTTATTCTGGAAAGTTTACCAGAGATGAAATGAAAAAGAAATTAATTGGTCAGGGTGGTATGATAGCTTATCTGGGAACCAGTGATATGAACTCAGTAGAAGACCGGGTAGCTAATGGTGATAAACAAGCAGAAAAATATTACAGAGCTATGGCATATCAGGTTGCTAAAGAAATCGGTTTGTCTGCAACGGTATTAAAAGGTAAGGTTGATGGTATTATATTAACTGGTGGATTATCGTATGATAAAATTTTTCTCTCTTATATAAAAGAACGTGTTTCCTGGATAGCCAGGATATTTATTTATCCTGGTGAAATGGAAATGGAAGCTCTGGCAGCAGGCGCATTACGAGTTTTGAAAGGTGAGGAAAAATATAAAGAATATTAAAAGTAAATATTGAGGTATTAGTAGAATATGCATAAACATTTAAAAGAATTACTGAAAGAAGTTAAACAGGATCATTCTCCCACACTTGCTGTGGCAGCAGGTCAGGATGAAGAGACAATTCAGGCAGTTAACCGGGCAAGAAAAGAAAATGTTTGTAAAGTTACTCTTATAGGTAATAAAGATACAATACAGGAAGTATCTCAAAAAAATAAGATAGATCTGAATTCTATTACAATAATTGATCAGAAGGATACAACTAAAGCAGTAGAAGACGCGGTTAAACTGGTTAGAGAAGGTAAAGCTGATTTTATTATGAAAGGGCTAGTAAAGACTTCAACGTATATGAAAAAAATTCTGGATCGAAAATATGGACTTCTTTCTACGGAAGGTTTGTTGACTCATGTGGCTGTAATGGAAATACCTTCCTATCCAAAACTGTTACTTATTTCTGATGCTGCTGTCATTCCTAAACCCACCATGGAGCAGAAATTAAAAATGATAGAATATGCTGTTGAGATTGCACGGGCTCTGAAAAACAAAAAACCAAAAGTGGCATTAATCTCTGCAGTGGAAACTATCAGTATAAAGGTAAAATCTACTGTGGATGCAGCTGTGATTACAGCCATGAATAAGAGAGAGCAGATCAAAGGCGGGATTATTGATGGTCCTCTGGCACTTGATGTAGCTTTATCCAAAGAACATTGCCGCATCAAGGGTTTGGAGAGTCCGGTGAACGGAGAAGCAGATATTCTGATTTTCCCCAATATCGAAACTGCTAATACCTTTTATAAAAGTACTGTTCTCCTGGCGAATGCCACTGCAGCTGCTGTTGTAGCAGGCACTACCGCTCCGGTTATTTTACCCTCCCGGGCTGATGATGACGATACCAAGTTTTACTCCATAGTCCTTGCAGCTAAACTTGCCAGTAAAAAGATTTATCATGAGTGATTTTTTGTATTCAGACCTGACAGGTCTCCCAAGACCTGTCAGGTCTAAGTACGATTTTTTCATTATATTAACCCTGACAGGGTCAAGACCCTGTCAGGGTTTTTAAAGATTGAAGATATAGGTGGTCTCCACTTCCTAAGATTTATACGTTTCAATAGTTAAATGTAGAGGTGGTTTTTATGAACGAACCAATGTATAAAAGAATTTTTATTTTAGGTTCTGGTTTCTCAAAGTCTTTCTCCAGTGATATGCCTACTATTAAAGACTTAACCAGTAATTTGTTTAATTTAAAACCTCCTGAAAATAATTATAATCGGTATAAAAATTTATTTAATTATGTAAAAACCTTTAATAAAATATGTGAAAGTGATAAAGATGATACCTATAAAATAAAACGTATTGAAAACATTACAACTACTATATTTTCCAGAATGATCTTTGCAGATAAGAAAGAAGAAGAGTATTATAATAAATTAAAACGTGAAATATTGCAATATATTTACTATTCTCTTAACGACAGCACTATTGACCAAGATAAAGAAGAAAGTGCAAAAAAATTTTTGCACTCTTGTTTAAAAACACATTTGAAAAGTAGTTCCTATAGTAATTCATATAAAGGTAAAGATCTAATTATTACATTTAATTACGATCTACTATTGGAAAATTTATTTATTAGAAAGATGCATAAACGCATTAATTATGGGGTACCCTTAGGTCAATATCCAGAAATTTTATACAGGGGTGACAATGGAATGCCGGAATATTTACTAATGTTAAAACTTCATGGTTCTTTTAACTGGTTTAAAGCAAAAGGCGCAACTGATATTAACATGAATTCAGTTTATCATGTTGAACCCTGGGATGAAGATAATTTTGTAATTCATGAAAATGACATTCCTATATTTATTCCCATGGCACATGGTAAAGAATTATTTTTAAAAGGAACATTATATAATACTCTTTGGGTAAGAGCATTTAATTATTTATCAAAAGCAAAAGAAATTTACTTTATTGGATATGGCTTTCCCGAAACAGATATTAATAATTTATTAAATTTTTGGCAGTTTAAGAAAAAGATAAAGAAAATTGTTGTTTATTATAAGGATAAAGATAAAAATAAAGATCTAAAAAGGCTTAAAAATTTATTTGGTGAAGATAAAATTATTAATAAAGATGCAAAACAATTTATAGATGAAAATCCGCACAAATTTAATTATTAAGAAAGCTTGAAAGATATTTGTTCAGAATATTTACTAAAACACCCGGGCCCCCGAGAAACAGACCCCCGGGATTTTTGTGATTTTCAGATTCTTGTCATTCCCGAATGCTTATATCGGGAATCCAGGGGAGAGGTTGAAGGGTGGATCCCCGACAGAAACACTCAGGGATGACAACCCTTTTGATTTCAGAACAAGGATTAACGATTTATGATTTTTGATCTATTTTTTGATCACCCTGGATATTCTAATAAAGGGTGTATAAAATGTAGGCTTAATAACCTACAAATCCATTAAACATAATAGATGGTATTCTACCGAACCATAAATGATGGTTCGATAGTGCAACGGTATATAAATCACTATATATCAATAGATTTAAAATACAGAATGGTTCGATAGGTTCGATATATGAAAGTAAAAATTGATTCAATAAACAGAGAAATCAAAAAACTAAGGAAAACAAGAGAATATTTAGTTCATGTTTCCAATGCCGAATGGTACTCTTTGCTTAAAGATGAGATACGTAATTCTATTGCTATTGAAGGTGTTTTTACAAATAGACAAGATCTGATTGATGTCTTAGAACATAACAAACGGACAGATAAACAAAAGGCAGCATCAATTCTGGGATATTTTGAATCCACTTCAACAATGTATGAATACGCAGCTAATCAATATAAAGAAAAAGAACTTTTTCTTCGCATGGCTGATATTAAACAAATTCATACACTTTTAATGCGATATGAAAAAAATATGGGTTTTTATATTGGTGCGATTGGTGAGTTTCGCAATACCAGAGCTGAAGTTGATCAATCAACCTTTACACCCATCAGTGAATTTTATATCAGGCAAGTAATTGAGCTCTTCCTTAAATGGATTAACCATCATTTGAAGAAGTAAATATATGATCCTGTTCTACTGGCAGCGATGTCGCATGTCTGGTTTGAGTCGATCCATCCTTTCAGAGACGGTAATGGAAGAACGGGAAGAATATTATTGTCCTTAAGTGATTTGGCTAAAATTTATGATTATTCTTTAAACTATCTATGTAATCTTATTAACAGGGGAAAACTAAAAGGCACAAAAAAAGGCAAGACCTGGTATGTTCGGGTGAAAGATATGGCTGCTTATGTAGAACAGGTTGGCTCGAAATAGATTATTTTCAAACAGAGCTGACTACTTCGGTCAGTCTTTTAATGCAACATCACACTCAAATCAGTTTATCGAAGCCGAACTCCGATATGACGATTTATATAGAAGCGAGCTCATTGAGTCTGATACGGATATTTATTGGTTTTATCTTCGTATCTATCCAGATAATACAGTGATCATACTAAATTCAACAGGCTCCCCAGAAGAAATTCGATCATATTTAATAAGGAGGGTATAATGACTTTAGATCTGTTTACAGAGCTTTTTAAGTGGATGACCATTATCAATATCTGTGTGTTTATTATAAGTGCAATTTTAACTATGGTTCTTAAGAAAACAGTGTGTAAAATGCACGGTAGATTATTTGGCATTAATAAAGATAATGTTCCTATAATTCTATATGGATATTTGGGAGTGTATAGAATTTTCATTTTAATATTCAATTTGGTTCCTTACTTTTCTCTTTTAATATTGAAATAGTTGCAATATAATCAGTTATTGCTAAAAACATTATCTGACCTATCAAGGCTGATTAAATTGATAGGAGGGGTTCTTCATTTCTCAAAACAGACTTTTAGAGCATATTGTGGTCAACAGTAAGATCAGAAAATTTATTTTAAAACCTTATATTTTTTTTACTTTTGAATTTTAATTTTTTTTGTGTATTTTTTTTAAGAACAATAAATAGAGGTATGCAATGAGTCCAAGAAATGTTTATCTACTGTTGGTATTTGTATCAGGGATATTATTAATTCTGAACAGCTGTCATAAAAACAATAGCAATTTCTCCACTACTAACTGGAAAAAAGAGATAATCGAGAAGAGACAGAATAAAGACATAGAATTTAAGAATTCCCCCACATCTCCCTTTGCTGGTCTGGTTAGATTAACAGCTTCAAATGATCGGGAAAATTATCTTGTATATGATGAAGAGAACTATCATATTGCTACAAATAAATTAAAAGGAGCCCTCCTGAGTATTCATTGGAAACAGGATCAGTGGCTGATAACATCCTTTGATCCTGAATTTAAAGGATTGCCTTCAAATGAGACTGTAAATTCAGAAAGTTATCCCAGCAACAGAACCGTATGTACCTACAAAAAATATACTGTTTTACTCTATCCGCTTGATGATAAATTTGTAATTATAGTTTTTGATCCTGAAAAGAAAGAACTTCAGGAATTTCAACATCTTAAATATTATCCTCCGGAACCTGATTACCGGGTTTTTGCTGAATTCCAACGTTTTAAAAATTTTCAACAAGTTAAAATGACTACCAGTCAAAATCAAATTAAAACCTTTTACCGATATGCAAAAATGGTATTCACCTTAAAAGATAAAAAGAAATTTTTGATTGCTTATAAGACGGATCTGAACCAGAGACCCGGAGAGGCCCTGCTGTTTATTCCTTTTACCGATAAAACAAACGGTATCACGACTTATCCTGCCGGAAGATTTATGGAAATAACAGAGCCGGTTGAAGATACATTCATCCTTGATTTTAATAAAGTCTTCAATCCCTTATGCAATTATTCCCATGTGTATAATTGCCCCTATCCTCCGGCTGAGAACGCACTTGATATTCCCATTGAGGCAGGTGAAAAGAAATATCCGGTCAGTCATTAAAATCCTGAGAATAAAGCTTTAAATTAAAATAAATAATATCATTATGGATAAAAAAGAAGATTTTTATCAAAAATTAAGGATTAAGATCAAAAAATGGCTTGAATCAGATGATGGCAGACAGAATAAGTGGGCTGAATACCTTATGTTTGCTCCTGACCTGTTTCATTTACTGTGTAAACTCTCTCTTGATCCTGAAGTACCGACCAAAGAAAAAGCTAAACTCGCAACTGCAATTGCCTATTTTATATCCCCAGTTGATTTGTTTCCGGAAGCACTGACCGGTCCTATAGGTTATGTAGATGACATTGCCCTGGCAGCGTATGTTTTAAACAGTATTGTAAATAATACCGGGGAGGAGATTGTAACAAAACACTGGGCCGGGAATAGAGATGTTCTGAACGTTATACAGCAGATTCTTAACGTTGCAGATCAAATGCTTGGTTCCGGACTCTGGAGGAAAATTAAGCGCATAGTGGGACATAATTAAACAAAAAAGCCGAAGTAGATAAATTCACTTCGGCTTTTTTGTTACATATTGTAAAGATGATATAAAAGATATTATTTTTTGTTCACTTTTTTAACACAGTTATTATTATCACAGTTGTGTTTCTCGCCCATTTTCATATGGTGTTTTCCCTGAGCATGCATATTCATACCACATGAACTCATATGCCGGTTATCGAGATGTATTCGCTGTTCTTCAGTAAGCAGACCACGAATCTGCTGATGATGGGCTTCCTGTTTTTTAATCAGATCAGCTTTCAGGCTCATTATTTCTTCAATAAGAGAATTTATAGATTTCATATTTACTTTTTCTGCTGTGCGCAGGGTGTTCAGTTTTACCTGTTTTTCGGCAAGTTTATCCTTTATGGGTTTGACATCTTTTAAAAAGTCCGTACGCAGATTATTAATTTTTTCTTTCTGTTCATCATTCAGATCAAGAAATTGACAGGAGTGGTCTTTCATCATTTTCTGATGGCAGCCTCCTCTGTTCATTCCTGTATGCATACCCATTTTCATGCCATGTCCCGGCTGGGCCAACAAAGCTCCTGCCAGAATTAGTCCAAGTATTGATACTACTAGTGTTTGTTTCATAATTGTACTCCTTTCTTTTTTTATCAGGTTTTGACTTCATTTTACAAAACTTTTTGCTGTTTATATTAAATCTTTTATTCCTTAGAACCTCTGGTTGCAGGCCTTTGTAACCCACTCTACCGGCCCTGTCCATTATTAGGACAATTCTGTCTCTCATGTTGGTCCTCTGGGAGTAATATTTCATCCATAAGTGAACGGAAACGGCACTGCTGCTCCTGGTTGCAGACCGTGTGTAATTGATTAAAATGATTGACGGTCTCTATTTCTTTTTCTCTCTGCAGACTGCCAATCTTCCTGGCCAGCTCATGAATACGAGCACTATCAACCGGAGTAGAAAAACTTTCTTCCAGCATTTCCCGTTTCAGTTGGATTATTTTACTGTTCAGATTCCGGATATGATCAAAGTGCATCATTCTTTTATGATGAATTCTCTGACTTTGCTTTTCAGTTAAACCTAATTCCCTCTGCAACATACTCATAACATGTTTCTCTCTTTGCTGAGATTTGATAAAAGAATCTGGATGTCCACGAAAGTGTGATATCCAAAGGAAGATCAAGGTAATTATGTTCATAATAACCAATATAGTAATCACCCATGCTGATAATTTTGATTTTTTAAAAATATCCATACCTTACTCCTCCACACTAATACTCAGCCAGTCTCCGGTTTCCGCGGAGAGAGAATATTCCTGGGATAATGCTGTTTCCAGCTTCTGACGATTCGAGTTTTTTACAATAATCCCTTTCCAAACAGCAGCAGTAATAAGATTAATTCCAATGAGCCCTGTCAATATTATCGTTTTCCATCTTACTGATTTAGAAGAAAGTTTGCTCAGCCGGGATCTATCACTTGCCTGAATCCCTGCCTGAAGACGTGTATAGAAAAAAGCATCTGTCTTTATTGATTTTTCTTTTTTCAATAAATCCATTGTTTTCTTTACTTCTTTTTCTATTTTTTCTTCTCGTGACATTTCTTTTCTCCTCGGCTTTCATACTGTTTGACGACGGTTTACCGGAAAACTTGCGCCTTATAATATTTTATTATACTCTTTACATAATTTCTTTTTTAAATTTTTCTTGGCCCGGAATATAAGAGATTCTATACTGGAGACGGAAGTATCCATGATTTCTGCTGTTTCCTGATAACTGAAACCTTGAAGTTGAGTTAAAGTAAGTGCTATTCTTTGATTTTCTGTTAATTTATCTAATGTATAGTAAAGTAATTTTCGTCTTTCACTTTCTTCCATAATCTGATCTGGCTGCAGTTGTTCTGGTAAAGGCGAATCTGTATGCATATCATTGAATCCCATTAATTGTTTAACTGATCCCAGTCTTTTTTTCCGTTTTCTTTTACGTATTATATCCAGACTTTTAGATACTGCAATGCGGTGTATCCAGGTAGAGAGCTGGGCTTCGCCCCGGAATGTGGATAAAGAGCGATATATTTCTATAAAAGTTTCCTGAGCCGCATCTTCAGCATCTTCGCGCTGTCGTAAAAATTTATAACAGGTGTTATAGACTCTATCTTTATGTGCTTCAACTATCTGCCTGAAATTATTTTCATTGATTTTATTCACCTTATGATATCATATCCTCTCTATACAGGTTTCATCAGGTTAGACGTTATTCAGAGTAAAATCTTGTGTAATAAATGTAATTTAAAAATATTAATAAAGGATATAGAGGATGTATAGTTATAAAATTAACTATGCAACTTCAGCCTGTGTTATATTGTGTTACTGTAAAAAACAGCCTCCTGCTGACCTGATCTGAAGATCGAGGATAGCATTTTCCCCAAAAAAAGATGATATATACTGTTTATAGGATTCAACCTGTTTTTTTGGAAGAAAGACCTGAATAGTGCCGGCAAAACCACCTCCATGTACTCTGCAGGCACCGGATCCGGTCTTGTTGATAAATAATTCTGTCAGTGCCAGAGCCAGGGGAATGCTTTGATTATTAAGATCTTTGGGGGTGTAACAGTTCTGCAGATATTTAAAAGAAGAATTGCCTGACTCAGAAACAAGTTCGAGAAAACGGGAGAAGTCATTTCCCTTCAACGCCTTAACTTCTTCAATGACTCGCTGATTTTCCTGAAGATAATGGAGCGATCGCAATAGGGGACGGTCGCCTGTTTTTTTTCGGATCAATGGTATTTTTTCCAGCAGTGTTTTCATGGAAATATCACGCATAACCTCTCCGCCTAATTGCTGTGCGGTTTTATTCATCTCCAATCGAACAGCAGCATAATCATCAGTGAGATCTGCGTGGCTGCCGCCTGTGTCTACAATGAGTACTGAATATCCTGTAGCGTTAAAGTCAAAATCAATTTTTTTCACAATCGGATTCTGAAGATCCTTGAAATCAATGGTTATGATTCCACCAACAGAACAGGCAGTCTGATCCATTAATCCACACGGTTTATTAAAATAATTATTTTCAGCCCACTGTCCGATAGAAGCAATTTGCTTATCAGATATTCTGTTACTGTTAAACAGTGTATTGAAAATTTTTCCAATAAGCACTTCTACTGATGCAGAGGAGCTTAATCCGGATCCCACCATAACACTGCTGGTCATGACTCCCTCAAACCCACCAATGTTAAAACCGGATTCTTTTAGTTTACAGGCAATACCCCGAATAAGTGCAGTGGTTGTGCCTTCTTCTTTTTTCTTTTTATCAAGCTGGCCTAAATCAACATGGAAAGGTTTGTTGAATCCTTCTGAATACAGTATGATTTTATTTGAATTATTTTTGCTGACTGCAGCCACAGAATCAAGATTAATAGCACCTGCTAAAACTTTTCCGTTATTATGATCTGTATGATTCCCTCCGATCTCAATGCGTCCGGGAGCACTGAAAAACTGCAGCATATCTTTTTCTGAAAAATGATCCTGGAAAAAATTGATCAGTTTTTCATATCGTTTTTTTTGGTGTACAATTTCTTTAGTGCTGTATAATTTCTGCAGTAAAGTATTATCAGGTAACTGTCTCATTTTAATTCCTCATATATTGATAATAAAAATTTTAAATAGGTTATTTAATTTCAATTATTCAGTAAAAAGATGCGGATAACCTTCCTTCATCCAATACATGATTTGCTGATAAGAGACGTCAAGAGTAAGTCCATAGTTATGTACATATTCAATATGTTTGTTTCCGTTTTTTGTGGTTGAATGCATCATACAATCCTGGTCTGCAGAAAATTCAACCGGTTTTAATCCCTTTTTTTGTACAAGATGTATATCAAGAGTAGCATCATACTGTATCCAGTCATTATTAAGCTTTACTGCAGGTACTCCATGTCGTATGAGTTTTTTTGTTTTTAGAATACGTGCAATATAATCAGAAAGGGTATGATCGATAATATCATAAAAATTAATTGCAGAAGGAATTGAACAGCTTCTGGCTAAACTGCAGAACAGGATTGCTTTTTGAGTACAAAATCCTTTCATTGCACTTAGTACTGAAGATGCTTTAACTGCTGCCTCACTTGGCGGTATTCCAAAAAGATATTTTATGTCATCTCTTACAAAATAAAAAATTGATTTGATTTTCTCCTGATCGGTTCGAAGAGAAGAAGTTAATTTCTTGGCTTGAGATCTGATTTGTGGATGATCAGATTCTATCAGCGAGGTTGAGATAAGATATTTATTATTTAATGATTGCATATCCTTAATTTAATATAAAAAATTTATCAAAAGTTCAAAATGATTTTAAATTATAAAATATATTGTGATTTTACTCAATATTATATAAATTAACAGTATATGAATATTATACCCAGATCAAAGAATTACACAGGAATTAAGAATATAATTTTCAGTAAATGTTATTGTGGTTTGGATATTTAGGGTAGCAATACTCATGATCCTCACAGCAATACCGATGGTGTCATAAAACAAAATCAGTTGATTGATAACAAGGAGGGATGTATGGTTTTTCTGTTCAGAAATGATGTCAAAGTATGTTTGATAATTATACTGTTTTCAATTCCTTGTTTCAGTCAGAATGTTGAGGGTTTGTGCGGTAAATGGAAGCTTGTTCCGCAGAACAGTTCTGAAATTGCTTTGTACAATAATTTAAATGTTGATATTCAGCAGGATGACAGAAGTATAAAAATTGTTCAAACATGGGGGAAAAGAAGGAGTTTTACTGATACTCTCAGGTTTCAAACTGACGGATCAGTAAATGATATACCAATTTATAACAGGGTATGGCCGACAAATGTATTTATGGGGATTTCCATGAAAGTTGGCGCCAGCAGACAG
>Ga0180433_10009711_pt1 | contig 11722 bp, 11 predicted proteins | sample SS_ome_8_FD_132980 | JGI IMG/M metagenome (GOLD analysis project Ga0180433, IMG submission 132980) | Hypersaline lake sediment archaeal communities from the Salton Sea, California, USA - SS_1_D_1 metaG | ecosystem: Environmental > Aquatic > Non-marine Saline and Alkaline > Hypersaline >... | reverse complement strand
TGAAAGCATTAGCGACAATAGCATTAAACATTTACTTGATCGCAACTTTTTTCGGATCTACTTTTTCATATGGGTTGATCTTTTGGAATGTCACCATGTTGCCATTTTGCAATTTTGTAATTTTGCAACAGACTATTGCAAACAGATACACTTACTTGCCAAGCATAGGCCTGATGCTTTCAGTTTCAGCATTAGCCAATTATTTCCCTTATACGGAACTAATTATTGGCGCATATTTTGGATTTTTAGCTTGCAAAACGTGGCTATTTACACCGGCATATCGTAACATGAGATCATACATAGATTACAATATCCACGATTGGCGCGACAGTTTTGCGGCCTGGAATTATAAAGGCGCGATGGAACGCGAAAAAGGACGTATCTTTTCGGCAATATATCATTGGTCAATAGGACTCGCCTATCAGCCTTTATCGTTCAGGATAAACTATAATTTATCTCATGCGCTTAAAGATCTAGGCCTTGCTAACCAAGCTAAAATATATTTTGATCAAGCAGGAAGAGGAATTGAGGAAGAAGTGCTTAAAGCAAATATCGATTTCCTTGATAAACAAGAAGCCGAAATAAGATATCGTATGGGATTACAAGATGCAGGTATGGGTATAATGCAATACATCAACAAAAGGAGTAAGCATGACAGAGGACAAAACGAAAGTAACGGAAGCAAACAAAAAAGCGATTGATTTATTTAACAAGCAGTTTAACTGCATTTATGGCTTATGCGAATTTTGTGGAGGGATATTCCCGGCTGATAAATTACGTCCACGAATGATAGCAGGGATCCAACATTATCCTTGTGTAAATTGCGCCAACATGGCTGTACTAATTAAAAAACTTGATTCAGTTATTAGTTTTGTGGAAGAGCTAACAAAATTAAACGAAAAAAACATCGTTTTGCCAGGAGAGAAAGGTTTCCGCCTATGAAGAATAATCGAATACACAAAATACCGACAAAATATCATTCGCGAGGATGCAAGTGCTTATCAGGTCATTATCACGATTCAAGAAAAGAGGCAACGCATTGTAATCGATTACTTGCCGATCTACAAGATGGCAAAATAAAATCATATAAAACACAGGTTTCATATGCCCTTAATGTAAATGGACATAAAATTTGCCGTCATATTGTCGATTTTGTTGTTGAAAATAACGATGGATCAATCGTGGTAAATGAAGTTAAAGGTTTCGCAACTAAAGATTGGAAAATAAAATACAAGCTATTTGAAGCATTGTATCCTGACATTGAGTATCACGTTTTTTATTAAATATATCCTTCCCAAACAACTGCAAAAAATTCGTCAACCGTAAAATGAGCCGGGACGCACTTTTCCGGCTTTATTCCATCTAGCGCTTCCGGCTGTTCCTTTTGCAATGCCCACAAAGAATTTTCTGAACAAAAATATTTATTAAATCGATCGCGCAATGATGTCACAATAAAAGCAATCACACCACGCCAATCATATTTTAAATTGCAATGCGATGCCGCCCAAAAAGCAACCTTATACCGCCTTATCACATATCCATCGCCTTTATACCTTACAATTTTTACATACCTGTTTTTGTATTTTTTTGTAAAGTCGATAATACTTGTGCAAGGCGGAGCTACACATACAGAATGTTGCCCGCCTCCCAAAACCTCTACATGCGTATATATTGCATCGCGCTCCTTGAATCCCATTTTAATTTGAGTGTTTTTTATCTGATCGCCTAGCCATCCTTTTTCGTGTTTGACCAAAAGAAAGTGTCCCATTTTTGGAATATTGAGATTAAACTTTTCCATATTTCGATTGCCTCCCTTTTTACGCCTTCGAACGCGAACTTCCTATACTCGCATTGTTTGCAATGCCTGTATAAACACTTGATATGTATAGATTTACGCTTAAAATGATTTAGCACCTTTCACAGCACCTTCTACTGCTCCCTCGACAACTTGCCCAACTGAATTGCCTGATTCAGCAATAGCCTTTTCATTAAGTATCGATGTATAATTTTTAGCTGAAACTTTTATGTCTGAAACATTCGCGCTTAAATTATCAAATGACTTTTCGGCAAATCTATTTTTATGATAAGCAATATGTTTTATTTTTGTTCCATCAGGCCTTACTTCCGTTTTACTGATGTATGTTGTTGAACATCCAACAAGAAATAGAATAATTAAAACAATAATGACGTTTTTCATTGTGGCCGCACTCCAATCTTCCATGCAATATAGGTTAATAGAATTACAGTCAGCGATCTTATTATCGCCATATATATATCATATTTTTTTTTCTGCTCTCCCATAACATACTCACTATTCATTTTAACGCGATGGACAAGACCTAATTCTCCCTGCTGTATATTACCTAGCAATGCACAGCGAATATCCTTAATGTCAGATCCTACTTCATCAACTTTATCAACCAAACTTGTATGAGCTGAACATCGTTCCATGCATCCTCCAATCATTGTAAAGCCCTGAATTTGATATTTTTACTTTTGCTTAATGCTCTAAATGTAGTTTTTTTCTTTCCTCCCAATGCCCTAAATGTAGTCTTTTTTTCATCTTCGCGGAAAGGAATTGACGCAACCCTTTTCACATTGCCATAAGGGAAGCCAAAAGCTCCAACGCTTACCGCATCGATTATTCCATCAAGCCCTTTCATGATTTTCTTTTCATCGCGATCAGCTACTCCGCGCCATATTTCAGCTATGCTTATAACCGTATTTCTTACATATGATTCAACCGGATTAGATAGGTCATATGCACCATATGAGCCATATTCAAAAGCAGACACCATCACACTTGCTAAATCCCTTAAAATATATACATTTGATGCCGCACCGGTAAGCAATTTCTTACCAACATAGCCAGGTGTCAATTTAGGAGCTTTTTTCTTTCTGTATGTAGCGTCAGCAATATAATCAATAGCACCTGATCCGGCATTAATTAATAACAATGAATATATGATTGCCTTCATAAACTTGGCAAAATCTTCCGACTTCCCTGTCCGCTTCCATTGCTTATAAGTACGGCGCATTAAATTGTATTGTTGATTTGTCGCGCTCGTAGCAAACGTCATTATTTTGACAAACGGATTTTTAGATCTGCTCATTGCTGATCTATGTTCAAGCGCAAAAGAAGGCTGTGTTCTATCAACAACATAATCAGCAAAACGATATGCGCGTTCTAATTTTTCGCTCATCGGAATATCAACACCTTCCAATTTAGCAAGCTCCTGGTTGACTGCACCTTGCATCCCGATCGCTACCGTTCCCATGTCTGAAAACCTTATTCCACCTAATGTCTTATCCGTAAAGCTTGTTTTTTCTCCGGTAAGTAATTGAGCAGACTTCCCCTTAAACACATCATTCACATCGCGAGAAAAACCTTTTTCAACTCTTTCGCGCCATGATACAGAGTACATTCTATGCCGCGCCATAACTTCTTTTGGATGCATAACAAAATCAGTAACCCCTGATGCTAAATGTTGCGCATCTACATAAACATTAAAAAGCGAAAAAGATAATGTTTGCTTTACTATAATAGTAGGATTCAGGCCAAATATACCTTTTGTTACGTTATTCTTAACCTTGCTAAACCCTGCTTCTATATCGTCAGGGACGCTCCATTCTCCCGCTATATCGCGCAATGCTTGCTGTATTAAATCGTACTGTTCTTTGCCATATCTTAATATAAAATTAGACTTCCAAGTAGGATCATACAGCAATTTAGATGCGTTAGTGAGCGGGATCTCTAACCCGATGTATGCGGCCGCTTGCATTGTATGATCTGCCCACGCTTCAAAAAAGTCCTCTAATACAATCGGCAACTTTGAATTTATTCGTTCATTCAAAAACCCTTTTGACAATCCTATCCGCACAAATTGATTTTTCCATTTGTCTATGATGCTTTGTTCTTCCTGCCCTTGCGCCATAAAAGCGCGAGCAACTTTTATACGAAAATACATATCTTCTCGCGGAGCCTCATACATATTTTTTTCGTAAAATACTTCATTTATAGCTTTCCAAATATCATCTTCAAGCTCATAGTTTATAGCCGCAACCGCTTTTTCTTCGTCAGTAATTGACTTCATCAGATCGTCAAATTCCTTTTCGCTGATTTTATAATTTTTATACGGATCATCTTTGAAAACAAACCCGCCTTCTAGTATGTGCCGCAAGTTATTTTCATTCATAGAATGAAGATACATTGATATTCTTTGCGCGCGAGTTAGATTAAACCGGCCTGACAGCACCTTTTCTTTGCGCCAAACTCCCGCATCAACGCTACTTATTTTTGCAGACTTAAACCTTTCAAGAAATTTATCAAACATCTTTTGTCTAAAAGCCATATCTTTGCGAATACCATCTTTGACTTGTTTAAACAAAATATCAAAAGTGGCAGAATCTTCTCCGGCGATACTTTCAACTAAAAGGTCGTAGTGATCTTGGTTTATAGTTACAATCCTGGCAAGTGTTTCACCGGCAGATTTTAACCGAGCCATTTTTACGTTTGGACTTTCGACTATATCTTTTTTAACATTTTTAGGAGGCCTCATTTCCTTTACTGATGAAACAACAGCTTGCGCCTGGTCACGCTGTTTGCCTTGCATCCACAAATGCCGCTTTGTTTTTTCAAGATGCACATAATGCATAATTGTATCGTGTACTGCCTGTAATTGCTGAAACGTCAACTGCTCCGGCTGTACTTTATCAAGACGTTCAAGCTGTTTCATTATATAATCAGGCATTTCAGATTCAGGATTATTTTGCATGTATTCCCTAATGCGCTGTAATTCGTGTAACTTCTTTTTTGATATGTTAGTGTAGTCGAGCTTTTCTCTTATCTGATCAATCATACTTTTATTAGCCGGTGACATTTTTTTCGTATCAATACTTTTTATTCTTGCAAGCATTGCCTTAACTTCATTACGCGTTTTTCTCAAATTTCGATCCCGGCGGATCCGAGCAAGCATATGCTCATACATTTCAGTTTTTCCGCGTTTATATTCGCGTCTTGCGCCTAGCGCCTCTTTCCGTAATGCTTCTTTTAAAGCATCATCTTCCCGCACAAGATCAGAAACTTTTATTTGACCGGTTGCTTCTCTTGTAAGTTTTTTAACATTGGATCTTGATACAGGGCTAGACAGTATCTTCCCTATTTTTTTGATCATACTAGCCGTATAAGATTGTTTAGCTTTTACGTTTTTATCAAATCTTTTTATAATCCACTTTGCAAACCCAACATCATCTTTTGGCGGTGGATTTTCTGCGCGATCTTTTATTGCCGCTCGCAATTCTTCATCATTAGCGTAATTGAAACCTTGTCCGTTTACCTGATCGACAAGATCATCAAGATATGATCCTGTTTCATTATTTCTTAAATAAAGCGGAATTTCCCTTAATTCCTCCGATAAAAATCCTGCGCTATATGACTTTACTCCGCCAAGTTTTTTTATTACTTTGAAAAGATCCGGTATTTCTTTTTTCATATTAGCAATGTCGATTTCTTCCTGCGCTTCAAAAGCAAGCCACTCTTGTTCTTCCGGAGCAAGATTATCGAACATTTTTTTAAACCCATCTATATCTTTTTTCGCATCTTCAATCGTAATATCAGGAGCTTTCTCGATCTCCCGCCGATCCTGTTCTGCCATTTCGTCAAAAAAATCTTCAATTTCTTTCATAGCTTCATCTTCCGGAGTAGGATTATCTCCTTCTCCAATACGAACATATCCGCTTTTATCTTTTAACTTTTTGACGAGCTTATCAAAAAAGGCCTTAATATTTTTCTTGCTTTTTGAAATATTCTGTTCGCGCTGATCAAACATCATTTTTACGCAGTTTTGGCAATCAACACAAAGGCCTGTCCCTTTATCATCGCATACGGCATGATCAGCCGCTTTGCCTTTTAATATAGATTTTTTCGATTTCCATTGGTTGCCTTCTCGTATATATTTTGTTTCATCCAATTCGAGCAACTGAAAAGAGCTTTTACGACGAAAACGCATTTTAGTTTCAAGTACCGGAATCCCAAATTTATTCATGGTTTCAACGGCAAAATCTTGTGTCGCTTGCAATGCACCGTTCCTTGATGAAATAGCTCTAATCCTGGCCACAATATTAACTTCCGGGTACATATCTTTTAGTATTGCCATATTTTTTATTGATTGATAAAGCTGTGCCGGGTACATAGGATCAAGCGATACTTCAAGGTTAGGAATAGCTTTCGGATCGAATTGTTCAATAGATTGCAGTTTTGTAACAGCATATACATTTTTTTTAGATGATACAATATGTCCTTTTTTCTGATTGCGCTCGATCAATCCTTTTATTTCTTGCGCCGTATGATTCCAATCTTTAGCAGGATCACCTATGTTACCTATGCGTAATTTTTGTTTGCTTGTCAGCTTACCGGACAATTTTGCTTTCACCGGATTTTGATGATTGATGCCCGCCTGCGCTGTCTTTTTTGGCGCATAACACTCGAAACAATTATTGTCGCATCCTTTGATAGTATCAGATGCGAGAATTTCGGATCCTTTTACTTTTTTTGTTGATCCAGGAACAAATTGCGCTACTTGTGTTTTCTTGTTCTTTTGGTTAATAGATATATTTGTGCTGTAATCACGATCTCGATCAACTCTTTCAAGCTGTGCGGCTACTCGTATTTTATCGAATACTGATAATTTCTGAAATGCCGGTGACTGCATAGCTTTATCAATAGCGGCCGCAGTATTGTTCTCTGCCTGTTCAATCGTTAGGTTGTTTTCTTTCAAGAAATTGTTAGCATCGTCAATAGTAACAATGTTCTGATTGACCAACTTACTCGCTTTTAATTCTGCCGGTTGGACGGCTGTTTCTTTTTGTATTCCGTCAAATCCTTCTCTAAATTCTCGTTTAATTCTTTCAGCGTCGCGTTGTAATCTTTTTCTTTCGATTCTTCCATACTTTCCTCCTTTTGTAAGTCTAACATATCCTGCATTGTCTTTTAATGCATCCATTATAGACCTGAATTTTTCCGGATCTCTTGCTTCCATTTCTAGCATTGCAGATTCAAATTCTTCCGGTGTCTTGTATTTTTTAATTATTGAATTTTCTTTTTCGCCTTTGTTTTTGATCCGATCTCTTAAAGATGATTTTCGTTCATAAACGTCTTTCGCCGCGTCAATGATCTCTTGCGGAGCTTCGACTTCATACAGTTTTTCTAAAATAGTTTCAACATCGTCAGGGCTTTCAAATTCATTTGCTTTTTTTATGAAATCTCCACGACTGCTTACAAGATCCTTTGTTTGTTTCATGATGCCTAACTTTTCCGCGACCGCTTCCGGAGTAAATTCGCCCTTCTTTATGGCAAGGGTAGAGCCTTGCTTATTGTTAAATAAGATCATATCGTCAATTTTAGAGCCATCTTTTTTGGTGAAACCCTCTTGAATACCCTTAAACACGCCTCCGGCCTTCTCAATTGTCTGTTTAAAAGGCTCAATTTGAGCAGATTTAGGCTCTGTTTTAACGATCTCCGGCATAGTGGGTACTTGTGTTTCAGGTGTTGTGATCGTCGATTTAGGAGCGTTTTCAGGCACTATTCGCTTCTGCAATTCCTGATCAAAAAAGATCCGGCTTTTCTTCGCCGCTTCTGCGAGTGACATATCTCCGCGTTCGACCGCCGCCGCATAATCATAAGGGACAACTTCTGTTGGGATTTTCTTCCCCATCAATTTTGATATATTGTAACGAATTTCTTGTATTTTCCCTGAAATTTTTGGATTTTTTAGCACTCCCTTTGCTAGAGTGCCAACGCCTTCCATCGCTCCTGCTGTCATCGCTATTTCTGCAATATCTGCCAATACGCGGCCTTTATCCGCTCCAACAGCATCAGCTAACCCTGTACGCTGATAATCGACTTCCTGGCCTGTTAAAGCCTGACCTGTGGCTCTTATGGCAGGGAATAATGTGCGTTTTAATCCTTCATTGATAGCGCCGTATTTCAACGCTGTTTTTGCCATAGCAGGGATATGTTTTGACGCAGGAATAAGTCCTAAATTTACCGGTAAAAGCCCTGATAATGCAAGACTTGACGTAAGAATAAAATTAAACATTTTTTCATTTTGTTTTGCCGGTGTGCTGATGTTATACCGCTCTTCAAGAAAATCATCTAGGTTGTCATAGATATTTTTCTGCAAAGCGAATTTTTCATCAGGCATCATACCTTTCATCGTCTTACGCTGATGTTCATCTGATATATCATCAGCAAGAGATCCGGCAATAGCAAAGCGAGCATCCTGCTCTTCCGGTGTATATTTTGTGCCGATAACTTCCGGCAACTTTTGCAACAGCATACTTTTCATGCGTCCCAACAGTCCCGGCTCTGATGGATTTTCAAAGCGCGGACTATTATCAGGAATAGAATATAATCTGCCTTCTTTTTCGATTATTTTATATCCCGCATCAGCCTCACCCTTACGAGTAAGATCAAATGTTTTGTGTCCTGATCCTTTGAGTATAACGCCACTATCTTTTGGAAGATTAAGACGCTTTGTTTCCTCTTCCGGCAATGGTGCGCGACTAGGCCAATGACCTGTTTCGTCCGGTTGAAATCCTGCTTTTTTTGCGGTTTCGTAATCGTAATCTTCACCAAAAGGATTAAATTTTGTCAACGCCCTGAATATTTTATCAGCCATTGAAAAGCCCTTTCATAGCATTAGCCGCACCGGCTCCTGGATTTACAAATGGAGTCCAATCAAATTTTTTCTTTTTTTTACTTTCTGCAAGATCTTTATAATGTTCTTTGACTGCATCAACATCAACGCCGGCCGCACGAAAGTCATCTTCTGATTTGATAAACATATCAAATGCATCTTTTTGGCCGCCAATATCCTCAATTGTTTCACGCGTCTGTTTATTATATTTAGACGCGTATTTAGCCGTTCTAATTTTATCAGCTTCAAGAGGATATTTTGCTATTACCTCATCCCATGTCATTTCACCACTATTTGCCTTTGCCATATCAGCTTCAATAGACTCTGTCCGAGAAGGCTCTTTTTCAGCTTTTGGCTTCTTGTAATTAGTCGATACTTTACCATTAGCACCAATATTATAAGATGGCTCATACCCTTGCTTCTGCATTTCTTCTTTAAAATTAGCTTCACGCTTTTTTCCAAGAGCCTGGCCAATAGCTTTTGATCCTTCTTCAACAAGCTGATACCCTATTCCCTTGTCATATGCATCAGTCCCTTCCGGACGAGGCAATACAGTATAATAAGCCATAATTATCCCCCCATTCGTTTACGAAACATTTCAGCAAAATTCTGCGGACGAGTTTTTATTTCAAACGGAGTGTACGTCTTTCCTCCGCCATACTCAATTGTTCCAAGCCCTTGCTTGACTCCTTCTTCGCTTGATGGAGATACAGAAGAAGTTCCACCGGCCGCAGGATTCGCACCACTAGGCATAAACATCTTTTGGCCAAGATTTTTCATCATTCCGCTCATTCCTCCACCACTTGCTCCACCAGGAGCAAACATTTTCCCGGTAAGACCTTTTAGCATGCCACCTAGTCCACCACCGCCGGCCGCCGCTTCTGCCGCCGCGCCTGTTCCTCCTACTACCGGAGCCGCCGCGCTTGCCGCGCCTGATCCCGCTCCCATAATATTTGCGCCTGATAATAGCTTACTAACCATGCCACCCGCACCCGCCGCGCCCGCTCCTGCACCGCCCGCGAACAATGCTTTTAATGCCGGTAATAAAGCCGCTAACTGAATCATAATAAACCCTCCCTATTTAAATTTTAATAAAACGCCGGGTAAATTCCTTTGCCTGACATAATGCCTTCCATAGATTTTTGAAACATAGATGGAGCATATCCAACTTGTGAATATAATGGAGCTTGCTGTACTCCTGCCGCTATTTGTGCGATCTGCATTGGAAATTCATAATCCTTTGTCAGATGCTCATTATACGCCGCGTCATCGATTGCTTGTTGTATAATTCTAGGCAACGATCCATATTGCTGTAATGCCGCCGTAGTTTGCAATGGAGCGGTTTCCTCACGTTCTCCAAGTATGTCAGCGACAGAAACCATTCCGGTTTGTCGATTTCTCTCATTTTCAGCTAATTGTCCCATAACAGTATTTAACTGATTTGTTGTATCAACGGCCGCATCTTTCTGTTCTCCGAGCCTTGCGCCTGTCCAAAAATGCCCGCCACCGGCTTTTGTGTCAGCAATGCTTTCCATCGTGTCATCAAGATTACGCATGGATTCAGCTTTCATTGCTTGATACACCGGTGATTTTGTTGGATCGGAATATTTACCGGAAAGCGTATCTTCTGCCTGTTGTCGTGCCGCAGTCGATGTTGATGCCGGAGTACGATTTGCATATGCGTCTAATGTTTGAAGCGACCTATCTTCCTGGCCTGTCATCGGAGCAACCATTTCGCCGGTATATTTTGGCGCTGATTTACCAATATTGTCAGTAAGATATTTGTTCAAACCCTCCCGGACTTCCTTGTACGGATCAGCCGCAACAGCAACCTCACCGGACACTTTCTTTTTCTTAAAAAAATTGCTCATGTTTTAGGCCTCCTTCTCATTAGAAATGAAACTACCTCAAAACGGTATTTTCTTTCATATGCTTTTGGATTACGGTTTGTCATCATATAAACATCATTTATGCCCTTTGATTGTCCCCACTTTTCAATCATGTTAAGTAACTGCCGGACAATATGCTTTGCTTTTGGATTTCCATAACAAGAATGTATAAACACAACGTCACTACCATCCAACTCTTCGATCGAGGCATAAATATAGGCGCGTAATTCGTTGTCATGCTTTTCGTAATATAATTTTGCATCAGGACTTGAAACTGATTTCACGAAATACTTTTTAACTTTGTCAATTGGAGTACCGGGTATATTTTTTACAAGTTTAAGTATAGCAGGCACTTGCAACATATTATTAGCTTCGAGAATCATTGATCGCTCCTTAATTGTCGTATGACTTCTGTCCCCAATTCCCCGCGCATTTTGTTTGTCAGCTCTTCCGCTCTCCGGCCAACTTGACGATACCATTTTGAATCTTTCATTTCATTAGCCGCAGTATAATAATCGCCTGATTGTAATGCCGCTTGTAATCTTTTAAAGCTTCCAAGCCTTGCCCTGCCCATATTGTAAGCCATGTCTTGTATAATCGCTTGCCGTTCAGGATTCATTTTACTAAAAGCCTCTTCTCCGGTGAAGCTTTTTGCATCAGATAAAGCAAGAGCTTTTCTTTTTTGTAATGAAGCGTTTGCTTCTTCTCTTGTTATGTTACGTTCTCCGCGAACAACCTCCGGAGGCAACATCCCGGCAGTAACAGGATCTTCAAGGTTGAAACCATACCCAATAGTCTTTACGCCTTCTGTATCTTTGTACGGTTTGTCGCTATAACCTTCATATTTTTTAGTATCAATCATAGAAGTCCATCCTTTTCCATCCATAAGCTATTGGTGAAGTACCTGTTATACAACATACTTTAACTATTTGCGGATCAGTCCCGCTAGTATATAAACACATTTTCCCCAAATTATCCACACTTGCGGCTGGCAACGTGGTCGATGTAAAACTTTCAATCTTTTCAAGGCTCTTTAAATCATCATATACATTATTAGACATTGAATTAATAAGCTTCATTATATCGTCCATTAGCTTTACCATCGCGTTATCTGCTATAAAACGATAATCAGGAGTT
>Ga0180433_10009710_pt1 | contig 11723 bp, 14 predicted proteins | sample SS_ome_8_FD_132980 | JGI IMG/M metagenome (GOLD analysis project Ga0180433, IMG submission 132980) | Hypersaline lake sediment archaeal communities from the Salton Sea, California, USA - SS_1_D_1 metaG | ecosystem: Environmental > Aquatic > Non-marine Saline and Alkaline > Hypersaline >... | reverse complement strand
AGAAATATTCAGCTAATTCACCGGAAAAAATTCTTGAATTCGCCGATTGGATGCACCTTAATATAGAACCTTATAAGATTTCTTTGGATAGGTTAAGGAGGTTATTGGTAGATGGGATCTCATAAAAAGAAGGAGGATGAGAAAATGGAAGTAAAAGTAAATGATGCGAACTTCAAGGAGGAAGTATTGGAATCGGATATTCCGGCTCTTGTGGATTTTTGGGCCGAGTGGTGCGGGCCCTGCCTAATGGTCGCACCGGTGCTTAAAGAGATCGCTAAGGAATATAAAGGAAAATTAAAGGTATGCAAAGTAAATGTGGATGAAGCTCCTAATACCGCCTCTAAATATGGGGTAATGAGCATACCAACCTTGGCGATTTTTAAAAATGGGAAGGTAGTGGATAAGGTTGTAGGCGCGCTTCCTAAGACTGAACTGGAGCCTACGATTAAGAAGCATATTTAGTTGGGGTATAAACCCCGTTAGAAATCACTGACGGCTGCCTGCGGCAACCTATTTCTAACGGAGTAAACAGGAGGTGATGATTATGCCCATATATACTTATAGATGTAAAGATTGCGGCGAGAATTTTGATTTGCTGATAGGAGTAACTTCAGAAAAACCTGAGCTTAAATGCAAGAAATGCAATAGCAAGAATATTGAACGGTTATTATCATCGTTTAGTGTTGGCGGGCCTAATGATAAGTCTTCTTCCGGGCCAAGTTGTCCTACGGGGACATGTCCCACTTGTTATTAAAAAGGGATGATTGAAAATGCCTATTATGGAGATTAGCATAGTGCCCCTGGGTACCAAGACCGCGTCGGTCAGTGGATATGTGGCGGACGCGGTAAAATTGCTCAAAGAGCAGAAAGGAATAAAATATGAGCTTACCTCTATGGGCACAATAATAGAAGCGGATTCTGTCGGGAAACTGTTAGATGTCGCGGGAAAAATGCATAGAACTGTATTAAAGGACAAAATAAAGAGAGTAGTAACTACAATAAAAATAGATGACCGAAGGGATAGAAAATTAACGGCAAAAGGGAAGATAAAGTCGGTGCAAAAAAGATTAAGAGCTCTAAATGGCGGATTTTAAACAAATTAATGAAGCAAGGCAGATCTTGGGACTGGAAGAAGACGCAACCATAGAAGAGATAAAGACCATATATAAAAAATTGGCTTTAAAATATCATCCCGATAGATGTAAAGATGAAAAGAAGAAAGAATGCGAGGAATTGTTTAAGAAAGTAGCGCACGCAAATGATATTCTTATGGCTTATTGCGCGGGCTATAGATATTCTTTTAAGGAAAAAGACGTTAAAAAGAATACCATGGATAGAGAATTCTACAAACATCTGAAAAGATTTTACGACGGCTGGTGGGGAGACTTAGATCTATGAGCGGTATATTTGACAAATATTACAGAAAATATGACGCCTGGTACGATAAGAATGAATTTGCGTATTTTTCAGAACTTAAGGCCATACGAAAAGTACTGCCTAAGAAGGGAAAGGGGCTCGAAATTGGTGTTGGCACCGGAAGATTCGCTCAAGCTTTAGGCATTGAATGCGGGGTTGATCCGTCAAAAAATATGATTGAAATTGCGAGGAAAAGAGGCGTAAATGTAAAACTGGGATACGGCGAACGTCTCCCGTTCAAAAATGCAACTTTCGACTATGCAGCGGTCATTATTACTATATGTTTTACCAAGAACCCGGAGAAGGTTTTAAAAGAAGCATACAGGGTTCTAAAGAAAAAAGGTAAAATTATCATAGGGATTGTGGATAAAGACAGCTTTCTCGGTAAGTTTTATCAGAAAAAGAAGAGCGCCTTTTACAAAAAAGCCGTTTTTTTTAGTGTTAAAGAGTTAACAGAGTTATTGAAAACCGCGGGTTTCTTTAAGTTTTCTTATTATCAAACGCTATATAAACTTCCGGGCGAAATAAAATCGGTGCAGAAACCACAAAAAGGTTTTGGCAAGGGCGGTTTTGTGGTGATTGCCGCCAAAAAGAGATAATCGAAAGAAAATAGATTTAATCTACCACAATGCTTGCTAATTCGTGAACATTACCGCATGTAACAGATTTCCATTGACATAGATAGAAAATGTGTTATATTATACCTATAATAAAATGAACAATAATCCTTTGTGAGGGTATTATGGATACTAAAAAGAGAACACGCTTTGGGGAGAAAGAAATTGAGGTTATTTCTCGCCTTTCTTATGAGAAGAAGCGCATCGTCACAAAAGAAGACTTGGATGCGTTTTTCAAATTTGATGATATTGAACGTAATAAAATTGTTTATCAACTGAAAAAGAAAGGCATTTTCACCACAATTAAACGAGGGGTGTATGTTTTTTCGCCTCTCGAATATGGTGAAGAGGGCGCTGGTATAAACGAGATGCTCATCCCGCCACAATTCTTTCCGCAAAAAAATTATTATATCGGCTATTCAACAATGTACAATTATTACAATTTGACGGATCAACTTTTTCAAGCGATGTATATCCTTAACACTTCACTGCAACGTAGGCAAAAGAAAATATGCGGTGTTATATTTAACTTTTTAAGAGTTCCTGAAAATCGGATGTATGGTCTCGAGAAAATTATTGTCAATGAACAGGAAATTATGATCAGCTCCTTAGAACGCACGCTGGTAGATCTGGTCTATTTTAATAAACCGGTTGGAGGTATTGAAAGCGCTCTTGAAATTCTCAAGCGTGAGCTTAAGAAGGAGCGTTGCGATATTAAAAAATTTATTCGTTTTACAGCGCAATTCCCTAATATTAAAACTCGCAAACGAATCGGAGTACTGTTGGAAAACATGGGTTATTCCGATAAGGACCTGGCGCCACTTGTAAAAAGCATAGCAGATACGGCAATCAGCTCGTTTACCGGTTCGTTTAAAGGAAAACTTAACAAGAGATGGAGAGTTATCATCAATGATTCACGAAGATAAGGCGCAATTTACCGATGTTATCAATATGACCGCCAATCGGGCTGGTTTTCGTGCGGCCCTTATAGAAAAAGATTACTACTTAACATTTATTTTGTCGAGACTCTATGAACTTTCTGATGATCTTATATTTAAAGGAGGAACGTGCCTTAATAAGATTTACTATTCTTATTACCGCTTGAGCGAAGATTTGGATTTCAGTATGCGCCTGCCGGAATATACAACGACACGTGGCAATCGACGAAAATCAATACAGCCGATAAAGGATAAAATCGAAAAGTTCGCCAAAAGACTTGGGTTTAGCATAGAAAACGTAGAAAAGGCAGGGCGCAATGAGTCTAAACAATATGTTTATTACTTTGCGTATAAATCTGTCCTTCAGCCTTCGGGACAATTAATTAAATTTGAAATTGGGCTTAGATTTAATCCAATTTGCGCGGTAGAGAAAAAAGCAGTGCAACACAAGTTTTTGCACCCCTTTACTAAAAAACCTTTATTTGACGGCGGCAAGGTAAACTGTATGTCATTAAAAGAGATTGTCAGCGAAAAACTTCGAGCCGCAGCTTTACGGGAAATCATTGCGCCGCGCGATTTTTACGATCTTGATTTTATTCTTCGCCACGATTTTAATTTAGCGGATAAAGAAGTTATTGAACTTTTTAAGAAAAAAATCGAAGAAGACGGTGGAGAGCCGGATTTAACGAAATATCATGTTAATCTAGGCCGTTCAAATACGGAGATTAGTGACATGCGTTCTCGCATAGAAAAGGAGTTATTCGACGTTTTAACAGCTGATGAGAGGGAAAATTTTGATCTTGATAATGCACTTAAACGAATTAATAAGGCGATGGAAAATGTTACATAAAGCTACAGGCATAAATCCCGTTAGAAGTAAGACGCCGAAGGCGTCTGTTACTATCGCAAAGAAGTCTACTTCTAACGGGATAAAGTCTTGGCCAGAGGATGACAGGCCGCGTGAGAAGTTACTCAAGAAGGGCGCAGGGGCTTTGAGTAATTCCGAGCTTCTGGCTATTCTTCTTCGCACTGGCACCCAGGGCACCAGCGCAATCGATCTCGCTCGCAAGATACTCAAGAAATTCAGCTCATTTCGCAACATGGCCCACACCGACGCCCGGGATTGGAAAGAATTCAAGGGCTTAGGCGGGGCCAAGATCGCTCATATTCAGGCCGCGCTTGAAATCGGCAGGCGGTTCCGTGAGGATGAAGCAAGCACAGGTAAACAAAAGATATCTTCGGCCAAGGATATCGTGGATATTCTTAAGCCTCAACTCAGGGATTTAAAAACAGAAGTTTTCAAGGTTGTCTATCTGGATAGCAATAACCGAATTGTTGATATCACGGATGCGGCAACGGGCACGGTCAATCATGCTATGCCGATTGTGCGTGAAATCATCCATGGCGCATTGCAGAAATTTGCAGTATCGATTGCATGTGTGCATAATCATCCCAGCGCCAATATTACGCCAAGCATACAGGATAAGAAATTTACTAAAGAGTTGAGCGATGCCGGGAAGCTGATGGAAATCAAGCTTGTTGACCATATCATCATAGGCGATGACAACTATTATAGCTTTTCGGATGAAGGGATGCTATAAATATGCCAATGAATGAAGCCCAGACAAGAAAGAAATATATTGACGAATCTTTAAGGCGGAGCGGCTGGAAAAGAATAGTGCCTTTTAAAGAGGGAGTATCTTATAAAGACGAAGCAGTTGAAGAATATCCAACAGCTTCAGGCCCGGCCGATTATGCCCTTTTCTGCAACGGCCAACCGGTAGCGATTATTGAGGGCAAGAAGGTTGCTGTTGGCCCGCAGAATGTGCTTCAGCAGGCGCAAAGATACGCGCGCACTTTCCAAAATAGCCCATTTGTATTCGGCGAATATAAGATTCCTTTCGCTTTCTCGACAAACGGGACGATTATCTGGTTTCAGGATTTACGTCACCCGTTAAATCGGTCACGTGAGGTAGCCCAGTTTCATACCCCATCAGCCTTAATGGAATTTCTGGCGCGAAATGAAGATGATGCCAGGACATGGCTAAGATCGAACTCCGATTATAATACGGGATTACGTTTGTACCAAAAAGAAGCTGTTCAGGCTACAGAGAAAGCTCTTATCGATAGAAAAAGCCGGATGCTTATGGCTATGGCGACCGGAACAGGAAAAACGTTTACGGCTGTCAATATTATCTCTCGATTAATGGATTCGAAATTTGCCAAACGAATTTTATTTCTTGTTGATCGAAAAGCCTTAGCGGCACAAGCAGTGACGACATTGGCCAGCTTTGAATCAAAGCCCGGGCTCAAATTCGATAAAGAGTACGAAGTGTATAGCCAGAAGTTCAGGAAAGAGGATTTTGAAGAAGGCGAGCAATTTGACCCAAAGGTCTTGCCCAATGAATATTTGACAGATCCAAAAAGCAGGGATTCTTTTGTTTATGTCTGCACGATTCAGAGAATGCGGATTAATCTTTTTGGCAAAGAAGGAATGTTTGATACCAGAGAAGATGACGACGCTGATAAAATCGACATACCTATCCACGCCTTTGATTTGATTATTGCCGATGAATGTCATCGCGGCTATACGGCTTCAGAAGACAGCAAATGGCGGGAGGTGCTGAATCACTTTGATGCTGTCAAGATTGGATTGACTGCCACACCAGCCGCGCATACAACAGCCTACTTTAAGGAAATTGCCTACCGTTATGATTATGAGCGCGCGGTACGTGAAGGCTACCTTGTAGATTATGACGCGGTAAAGATAAATTCAGATATTACCATAAATGGTGTTTTCCTCAATGAAGGAGAAGAAGTCGGCCTTAAAGATACGGAAACCGGCCAGCTAACATTCGATATTTTAGAAGATGAACGTGAGCTTGCCGCAACAGCAAATGAGTCTGACTGGACAGCCCCTGACAGGAATCGCAAAGTTGTCCGGGAGATAAAAAAGTACCTTTTAGCGCATGAGGAAGAAAGAGGGCATTTTCCAAAAACACTTATCTTTGCCCACAATGATTTACCTCACCGTTCGCATTGCGATCAGCTTATTGAAATCTTGAGGGATGAATTTAACCGCGGGGATAACTTTGTCCAGAAAATAACCGGAAGCCCTACTGTTGATCGTCCACTGCAGAAGATTAGAGAATTTCGTAACCGGCAAAACCCGGGTATTGTTGTCACTGTAGATATGCTCTCAACCGGTGTTGATGTGCCCAAGATTGAAAACATTGTCTTTTTACGGCCTGTAAAATCAAGAATACTTTTTGAACAGATGATGGGCCGCGGGACTCGGCTTTGCCCGGAAATCAATAAAGATCATTTCACTGTATTTGATTGTTTTAATGGAACTCTCTTAGAGTATTTTCGTAAGATTACCGGCATTTCTGCGGAGGCCCCGATAAAGCCAACCAAAACGATTAGGGAGATAGTTGATGATATATCCAACAATGTGGATGCCGCTTATAACACTGGTGTTCTAATTAAGCGCCTGCAGAGAATTGCTAAATCAATTACTCTGGAGAGCAGAGCGCAGTTTACTTATATCCTTGAAGGCGTAGATATCGCTGACTTTGCCAAAGAATTACCCCAGAGGTTCCACAAAGACTGGCGAGGAACAATAAAAATACTGAAAAAAGAGAGTTTTCTTGATATATGCGAAAACTATCAAAGGGCGCGTAAGCCATTTATCATTGCTGAGCCCGCGGTTGATATGGTGAGTTCTGAACGCGTATTTCGCGCCAAAGACGGAAGCGAATTGCGGCCGTCCGATTACATCAAAGAGTTTGAGGAGTTCGTGCGAAAGAACCCCGACCACATAGAAGCCATTGAAATTCTATTGAACAAGCCCGGAGACTTCCACACTAAAGACCTTGATGAACTCAGGGAAAAACTTTCTCATGAGCCGGATTACTTGCAGGACAAATTCAGCGAAAAGAATCTTCGTGTTGCCTATAACCAGAAGCTTGCTGATATTATATCGATAGTTAAGCATGCCGCTAAGGGCGAGGACTTGATTACAGCAGAATCAAGGGTAAATCGGGCCTTTGAACGGATCCGGATAAAACACTCCTTTACACCCGAACAGGAGAAATGGCTTGGTCTTATACAAAGGTATCTGCTTGAGAATATGCTGATGGAAAAGGATGACTTTGACCTTGTGTCTTTTACCCGCGAAGGCGGTAGTTTTATCAAAATTAATCAAATTTTTAACGGTGAACTGGATAAACTTATTCAGGAAATCAATGAGGCGGTATTGTTATGAGTGACGTTGTCAATAAACTATGGGGATTTTGCCATACCCTGCGCCACGACGGCATAGATTATGGAGATTATATTGAGCAAATTACGTATTTATTGTTCCTTAAAATGGCTGAAGAGCGCGGCGCTGAAATCCCTAAGGAATACGCATGGAGTGTCTTAAGGGAAAAGTCAGGTACCGAATTAACAGACTTTTATGCCGATACGCTTCGAGGTCTTGGTAAACAGCCAGGAGTCTTAGGAGATATTTACGGTGGTGCTATGTCGCGGTTTGCCAATCCGGTAAATCTTAAGCGCCTGGTCAATCTAATCGATGAAATTGAATGGACATCGCTTAATGTCGATGTCAAGGCCGCCGCGTATGAAGGGCTTCTTGAGAAATCAGCCGCGGAAGGTAAGAAAGGCGCAGGCCAGTATTTTACACCTCGTGTCCTTATCCAATCCATAGTTCATTGCATGAAGCCGGACCCAAGAGAACGGAAGAATTTTTCCATCTGTGACCCGGCATCAGGCACAGGCGGATTCTTGGTTTGCGCGTTTGAATGGCTTATGGGAAAAACAAAAGGCCGGATTGAGCGTAAAGACCAGAAGCGGATAATGGCGAAAACCTATTATGGGACTGAGCTTGTGGCACGGCCCCGGCGCCTTGCCCTTATGAATTTATATCTGCATGGTATCCACGCCAATATCTATCTTGGTGATTCAATTTATGAGCCTTTGCGAAACGACCGATACGACTGTATCCTTACAAATCCTCCGTTTGGGACAAAAGGAGCTAATCAGGCCCCGACCCGGGATGATTTTACGATCGCGACCAGTAACAAACAGCTTAACTTTATTCAGCATGTTGTAAATATCCTAAAGCCCGGTGGCCGGGCCGCAATGGTCCTGCCGGATAATTGCTTATTTGAAGATAAGGCCGGTGAGGTTTTAGAAATTCTTACACAGGATTGTAATCTGCATACCATTTTACGCCTGCCAAGAGGAACATTTACGCCTTACAGCCAGGGCGTTAAAGCAAACGTGATTTTCTTTCAAAAAGGAATGCCTACAGAAAATATCTGGATTTTTGATGCCCGTTCCAATGTGCCCGGCATTACCAAAAAGGAACGTCCTCTTACCGCTAAGCACTTTGAGGAATTTGAAGGGTGTTACGGTAAGGATCCTAATGGCAGAGGTAAACGTGAGGATTTAGGCGAACAAGGCCGGTTCAGGTGTTTCAATATCAGCCAGGTTAAAGAGCGCGGGTATAAACTCGATATCACATGGCTCAAGGACGAATCTCTGGATGATCCGGAGGACTTACCCGAACCACAGGATTTGGCAAGCGAGGCGATTACAGAACTCGAGGCCGTGGTAGATAGCCTTAAAGAAATTGTAACGGAGTTAGAGAGTAATGGGAAATAATTTGCCAAAGGGGTGGACATCACATCCTTTGAAAGACGTTGTTTCTTCTCGTAAAGGGAAGAAGCCTGCAACTGTAATCGACCATGAAAAGAAGGGTTACGATCCTTATCTTTTAATTGATGAATTGGAAGGTAAACCTGCTCGGACATTTACGAATGACCCTAAAATTCCCAGAGCGAATAAGGAAGACGTATTATTAGTTTGGGATGGAAGCATAGGTAAATGTACCAGCGGGATATCAGGCGCAGTCGGTTCAACCATAGCTGTCTTATCACCGAAGAAAGGCTTGAATACCAAATTTCTGGAATATTTCATAAGACGAAGCAAAAACCGTATCCTTGAGACAAGTACAGGCACAGGCCTTCAGCACATAAACAAGAGTTTTCTCAAAACAACGGAAATTCCGTTGCCCCCAAATGAAGAAGAGCAAAAGTGCATTGCCGATAAGCTCGATAGTTTGCTGACAAAAGTCAAAGATGCCCAATCCCGCCTTGATAAAATTCCAACAATTTTAGGTCGTTTTCGTCAGTCTATTCTCGCCGCGGCTTTCTCTGGCGAGCTGACAAAATCATGGCGGGAGAAAAATTATTCTAATGTATCGGTTAAAAATTCAATTCCAGAAAGTTGGTGCTGGGCAAAGCTTGGTAAGCTAAGTTTTTCTATTACAAGTGGCTCTCGTGGATGGGCAAAATACTATTCTACAGAAGGAGCAATTTTCATACGATCGCAAGACATAAAAACTGATAGCCTGGATTTGAATAATGTTGCGCATGTTAATTTGCCGAATAAAGCTGAAGGCAAGAGAACAAAAGTGACTAAGGGCGATTTGCTTATAACGATTACTGGAGCTAACGTAGCTAAAGCTGCTTGGATTGATAAAAAGATAGACGAGGTTTATGTAAGTCAGCATGTTGGTCTGATCAGACTTAAAAATCCAAAAATGGCTAATTATATTCATTTATGGATGATTAGCTCCAATCATGGGAGAAAACAACTTTTAGATAGTGCATATGGCGTTGGTAAACCAGGTCTAAATTTAGACAATTTAAAAGATGTAGATGTCGTTTGCCCTCCACTTGATGAACAGCAAGAAATAAATAGGGTGGTGAAGGAATACTTTTCAGAAATTGATAAAATTGCGTTGCGGTATAGAAACACAAAGAATTGTACCGACAAGCTCGAGCAGTCTATTTTAGCCAAAGCATTCCGTGGAAAGCTTGTTTCTCAAGAAACTTCAAGATGTTGAGAAACAATGATGTTTCATATCGAAGAGTCTTTTAGCGCTTTAGCACGCTAAGAACGCTTGAAATAAAATCAAACAATCACTTGACATATAATCTTACATATGCTATACTTTAAGTGACCTTAAAAGGAGGTGTTGACCATGGATATTTTCTATAAAAAGCTATCACAGAAGATTAAAACTATAAGGGAAAAATTGGGTTTCTCACAAGAGGTTCTTGCAGAAAAGCTGGGTATCAACAGGGTGGCTGTATCTCAAATCGAGAACGGTGAAAGAAAGATCAGCGCTGAGGAGATAGCGAAGCTATCCAAAGTGTTTCAGATTCCCACAGACATACTTCTTGATTTAAGCAAGGATGTAGAGGTAGTGCTGGAAAAGGCTCAAGAAAAGAAGCCCCAGGGGAAAACAAGCATACGCATAAGCGTTCCACAAAAAAACCTCGACAAATTTAAGGAGGTTTTATTGTATGTTCTTAGCAAGGTCGGCTCAAAGCCGAACGTAGGCGAATCCGTGCTCTATAAGCTTCTTTATTTTATCGATTTCAATTACTACGAAAAATATGAGGAGCAGTTAATAGGAGCTACTTATATTAAGAATCACTATGGTCCTACACCGACAGAGTTTGTGAAAATTGTCGAGGATATGGAAGGAAAAGATCTGAAAAAAGTTCAAGACAGCTATTTCCAATATCCCCAAACGAAGTATTTGCCACTGAGGTCCCCGGACATGAGCAAAATTAATATTACCGGGAATGAGCAGAAACTCATTGATGACGTCATCAATACGCTTTCGGATATGAACGCCAAGCAGATAAGTGATTATTCTCACAATGATGTGCCTTGGCAGACAACAGAGGATGGCGAGACAATAGATTATGAGTCCGTATTCTATCGCACTCCGCCCTATTCAGTGAGGGATTACAGTGACGAAGATATTCAATGACATACGCAAACTCGCTGAATTCGAGAAGGATTTTAAGAAACTCTCCAAAAAGTTCCGGACGCTTGAAGATGACCTGAAAGCCTTTATCGCCAATCAGCTAAATCTTACCCACAAAAAGAATATCGACAATAAAGGCGTAGTCAGAATATCAGATCTCGGAATTGAACACCCCAAAATATACAAAGCCCGAAAATTTGCTTGCAAAGCCTTGAAAGGCAAAGGAGCTGCCAGCGGTATCCGGATTATCTACGCATACTATGAGCAGGATGATATTATCGAGTTTGTGGAGATCTACTATAAAGGTGTTAAGGAAAATGAGGACAGAGAGAGAATAATGAAGCATTACGGTAAAGGAGGAGCAAATGGCAACTAAAAAAGTAAACTTTAACCAGAAGGGCATTGAAAAATTGCCGAATGATAAACCGGTTTTATACAAGATTCAAACGCAATCCGGTGGAACAAATTATGCCGGTATTGCGCAAAAAGGCAGAGTTCAAGAAAGGCTACAGCAACACATGGACAAGATTCCAGGCAGTAAGGTTAGAATTGAGCAATTTCATAGCATAAGAGACGCCGCTAAAAAGGAAGAAAATGTAATAAAAAGAACCCAGCCAAAATATAACAAGAAAGGCAAATAAAGCTGGCGATAAATTTAAGAGGAATATGTATATGGGAGATCTGTTTTGGATACTATCGATCGACGGCGGGGGTATTCGTGGTGTTTTTGCCGCACAAATACTGAAGCGAATTCAAGAGGAAATGAAATTCAATTTTGCGAACAGATTTGACATTATTGCAGGAACAAGCACCGGTTCTATTATTGCGGCTGGATTAGCTGTTGATCATTCGATAGATAAACTAATTACGCTTTACAAGACCAAAGGAAAGAAGATATTT
>Ga0180433_10009709_pt1 | contig 11723 bp, 9 predicted proteins | sample SS_ome_8_FD_132980 | JGI IMG/M metagenome (GOLD analysis project Ga0180433, IMG submission 132980) | Hypersaline lake sediment archaeal communities from the Salton Sea, California, USA - SS_1_D_1 metaG | ecosystem: Environmental > Aquatic > Non-marine Saline and Alkaline > Hypersaline > Sediment... | reverse complement strand
GAAGTGACCAAATCCATTCCAATTCTCGTTTCCATTTTCATTCCGTTGATCCGGTATTTCACAATAAGTTCAAACAAGCCGTGCTCTTCATCTTTTGACAGAACAGATTCGATACCTTTTTCACTCAGCTCTTTATGGATTTCCTTCATTTTTTCTTTTTGTTTTAAATATTCTGTTCCGCTAACCTCATGATTCAGGAGAGTGGAAATAAGAAAATGAGGGTAATTTTTTCTTTCCAGACCATTTATGTCACTCTTCTTCCCCATTATTTTTTTTAATATATCTTTAAGTTCTTTCCCCTTATAAATTTTCTTCTTGTTTTTTACTCTTAGGCTGTAATCTTTGCAGATTTTATTCAGAAGATATTTTTGGAATTTTTTCTCATTCTCAATATAGGTGGAGGATTTTCCTTTTTTGATCTTATAGAGAGGGGGCTGAGCCACATAAAGATGTCCCCGTTCGATCAATTGAGGCATCTGTCTGTAGAAAAATGTCATGAGCAGTGTTCGGATATGAGATCCGTCTACATCAGCATCCGTCATGATGATGACTTTATGGTATCGCAGTTTACTTAGATCAAAGTCTGAACCTTCCACACCAGAACCAAGAGCTGAAATAATATATCCTATCTCAGCGTTTTTGATGATTTTATCAAACCTTGCTTTTTCCACATTAAGAATCTTTCCTTTTAAAGGAAGGACTGCCTGAAAACGCCTGTCGCGCCCCTGTTTTGCAGACCCTCCAGCCGAATCCCCTTCAACAAAGAAAATTTCTGCTTCTGCAGGATCTTTTTCCTGACAGTCAGATAATTTTCCTGGAAGAGCGCTTGATTCGAGAACTCCTTTGCGCCGGGCCAATTCCCTGGCTTTTCGAGCGGCAACTCTGGCTCTGGCCGCTTCCATGATTTTATCTATGATTCTTCTTGAAATGGAGGGATGTTCCTCAAAATAATTAGAAAGCTGCTCATTGACGATTGACTCTACAATCCCTTTAACTTCACTGTTTCCAAGTTTTGTTTTGGTCTGACCTTCAAACTGGGGATCCTTGAGCTTGAGGCTGAGCACAGCACAAAGTCCTTCCCTGGTATCATCTCCACTGAGGTTCTGCTTAAAACCTTTCTTTATATTGGTTTCATTGGCGTAACTGTTGATGGTCCTGGTTAAAGCTGCTTTTAAACCGCTTAAATGGGTTCCCCCCTCTTTGGTGTTTATGTTGTTCACAAAGGAAAAGATGGTTTCTGAATATCCGGTATTGTATTGAAGCGCCATCTCAACAATAACCCCGTTTTTTCGGCTTTCAAAATAGATAGGCTTAGGATTAATGGCGGTCTTATTCTGATTCAGATACTGAACAAATTCTCTGATTCCCCCTTTATACTGGAATTCATGCTTATCCTCTGTAGTCTCATCATGAATGGTTATCTTCAAACCCATGTTCAGGTAGGAAAGCTCTCTGAGCCTTTTGCTCAGAATATCAAAATTAAAACTGATATCATTAAATATCTCTTTATCCGGCTTGAATCTTATCTTTGTACCGGTCCGCTTAGTCTTTCCGATTTTTTGAAGCTTGGTGACTGCTTTGCCTTTTTCATACTTCTGGGTGAAAACCCCACCCTCTCTTTTGACCTCAAGCTCTAAAAATTCAGAAAGAGCATTGACCACAGAAACTCCCACTCCATGAAGCCCTCCCGCCACCTGGTAAGTTTTGGTGTCGAATTTTCCTCCGGCATGAAGCATGGTCATCACCACCTCGGCAGCCGGCTTTTTTATCTTTTTGTGCCTTTCTACAGGGATGCCCCGGCCGTTATCTTCCACGGTGACACTGCAGTCTTCATGGATTATGACAGAAATACGATTGCAGTAGCCAGCCAAAGCCTCATCAATACTGTTATCCACTACTTCATATACCAAATGATGAAGACCTTCCGGACCTGTACTGCCAATATACATGGCAGGCCGCTTACGGACCGCTTCTAAACCCTTTAATACTTTTATACTTTCTGCACTATAGTCCTTTTTTCTCATTTGTTTGCTTTCAAAGAAAAATACAGGGTTATGGAGGGAGGAATTTCACATAACCCATTAGGCATAATATCATGACGGATTATACAATATTAGACGCTTTTTTTCAATAAAAATCTCGGTTCTTCCAAAACTATTTTTCTCTTAAAAATCAATCTTTTTTAAGGGGTAGCTTCATTGAAAATCAACAAGAAATCGGATATAATGGCAGTGACATGCCGGCAAACTTACCTCCACAGTATTTTGAAGTTGAAAAAAAGCTAAAAGAAACCCGTGATCCATTAGAAAAAATCAAAATAATCGAAGAGCTTCTCTCCATAATCCCCAAGCATAAAGGAACTGAAAAACTTCAAGCTCTCTATAAAAGAAAAATATCCAAGCTTAAATCCAAATCCCAGAAAAAATCCGCGGTGGCCAAGCACGATCTTTCCTATCACATCGACAAATCCGGTGCCGGTCAGGTCGTTCTCATCGGACCTCCCAATTCAGGAAAATCAATGCTTATAAAGAGTTTGACCAATGCCGAACCCGAAGTGGCAGAATATCCTTTCACCACCCACAAACCCTATCCGGCTATGATGAAATTTGAAAATGTCCAAGTCCAGCTTATTGATACTCCTCCCATCACCAGGGATTATTTGGAAGTATGGCATTCCGAGCTGATCAAAAATGCAGATACGGTGCTTCTTGTTATTGACTCGAAAAGCCGGGATCCAGCTGAAGACATCATCACCATCCAAGAGGTCCTCAAGGAGAAGAAAATAATTCTTGCTTCTGAGGATAAACACAAAAATTCATCCAAAGAAGAAGGGCTGTTTGTAAAGAACTGTATCTTAGTGCTTAATAAAGATGAATTTTCTGACGACTCAGAAATGAGAGATCTGATCATAGAATTGATTGACCCAGAATTCACTCCTGTCTTTTGCTCCGCAGCTCAAAATAAAAATCTAGAACTTCTCAGGAAAAAAATATTTGAAAGCCTTCATGTGATGAGAGTATACAGCAAGATACCCGGCAAAAAACCTTCGTTTGATGAGCCGTTTATATTCAAACACGGATGCAATATCATGGATATGGCTAAAGCAGTCCATAAAGATTTTGCCAATAATTTAAAATACGCCCGAATTTGGGGAAAGAAAAAATATGAAGGACAAAAAGTAAATAAAGATTATAAACTCCATGATGGGGACATCATTGAGCTGCATATGTAAAGACTTCCTTATGTGAACAAGGGGGCCATCTCCCCCCCTTTATTTGACACCTCCATTAAAACCCATCTTTTTGGAAGATTGTGTTTGAAAAATATCGTTTGTGTTATCCATTGTCAAGGGATTGAGGGCAAATGTCGTAATATGTCGTATTATTACATGCTATTTCATTATTTTTCAGGGCTCCCTTAAGCCTCTTCTTCTTTACTCATTCTCATTTTAAGGATATAATGATTCGAAAAATCGGGGCGTAGCGCAGTTTGGTAGCGCACAGCGTTCGGGACGCTGGGGTCGTGGGTTCGAATCCCACCGTCCCGATACTTTTCACATTTCAATTTTTATAATTTTATAATTTCTGCTTCCCAATCCAATTTTTTCTCCGTGTCGAAGCTGTACAGACCAATCAATTCCATTTTGATCTCTGAGGGCATCCTTTCCCATCTGATCATTCACCATATCAACACAGGCTTGATCCAGAGCCACAGGATCATAAGAAGCCAGAATCCCTATATCCTTTGTGAAAGGAGGAGCGCCTTTGCACATGCAGTCACAGTCTTTGGTCACATGAATCAAGAAATTAATATGCACTATTTTTTCCTTGAAAATTTCACTCACAGCAAAAGCATATTCAGCCATTTTTTCCTGTATTCGGATATTATCACTATCCCAAGTGATCTTAACAGCTCCTAGAGGACAAACCACCATGCACTCTCCGCATCCTATGCATTTTTCACTCACAATAAATGCTTTGCCGTCCTTTTCTTCGATAGCCTGTTCCGGACAAAAATCAAAACAAGTCCGGCATAAATTGCAGTATTCAGGATTGACCCTTGGATGGACGTCTGAATGCTGATCAAGCTTTCCCGCTCTAGAGGCGCATCCCATTCCCAGATTTTTAATGGCGGCACCAAACCCAGTGAGAGCGTGGCCTGTAAAATGACTCAGACAGACTAGAACGTCCGAATCAATAAAAAGGCTGGCTATTTTAGCCCATTTTATTCTCTGTTTTTCTATCCTTATATCATCATTATTTCGACCAATAAGCCCGTCTGCAATGATAACGGGAACTCCCATTTTTTGTGAATCAAAACCATGGCCATGAGCCAGCATCATATGGTCTGCTGCGTTAGACCTTTTCCCGACATATAAAGTATTGGTGTCTGTAAAAAAAACTCGGTTGGTTTTCTTCTTAATCATCTGGATGGTGTCCGTAAGCCACCAGGGCTTTATATAACCCTTGTTCCCTTTTTCTCCAAAATGGATTTTAAGAGCCACAAACGATTTCTTTTCAATATGTTGGCTGAAATTCAGTTCCTGAAAAACTCTTTTGGTTTTTTCAGATAGACTCTGATTTCCCTCCTGTTCACTGGATGGAATAAAAAAAACTTCTTTTGACATGATTTTGTTTCCTATCCTTGATCATTCCTGAAAAACTTCTTTGGCAGCCTGAACGGCTGAGCCGGCTCGGAACTCATATCCGATTTCTGAGAGGGTTTTTTCAACGGATGACAGGGCAAACTCCACTTGAGAATAAGAAATATTTCCCATGTGCCCTATTCGGAATACCCTGCCTTTTAACTTCCCTAGTCCACCGGCAACAACCACGCGATTCTCTGCCAGTTTGGTTCGGAAAGCGTGATCCTGAACTCCTTGGGGATAAAGAGGCACTGAAAGAGTAGGGGCAAAATATTCTTCATCTGTGAAAAAGGAAAATCCCAGGCTTTTCAATCCCGCTCTTATGGCTTGGCCTATTTTTTCATGACGCTTGAACCGGACTTCCATTCCTTCCTCCCTTATAACCCGAGTGCCCTCACAAAAGGCTCTGATCTCATTCACACAGGGAGTCGAAAAATATTTGGAGGGATCTTCCATAATAGGAAGCCATTTTAAGATATCTCCATAATAAGCCTGGACAGAGGGAATGCTTTTTCTTTTGTCCATGGCTTTTTCAGAAAAAACCAATACTGCCAGTCCAGGAGGCACACCAAAACATTTCTGGGCAGCCGTCAGGATCACATCAATTCCCCAGTCTGTCATTCTTTCCTCTATTCCTCCAGTGGCACAAACCCCATCAACGGCAAATAAAGCTGATTTGCCTCTGACCACTTCAGCGTATTGATGAACTGGAGCGCAAGCACCGGTGGCTGTATCCACATGGGTGGAGACAACCAGAGAATAATTCTTTTGCTCAAGCTGGTCCTCGACCTCCTCTGGTTTCACCGCTTTTCCCCAGGGACTTTGTAAAACATCGCATGAATAACCAAAAGTACCCGCTATCTCTTTCATCCGCTGCCCAAAATATCCTTGAGAAATAACCAGTGCTTTCTCTCCTTTATTTAATAGATTAACCAAGGTCATTTCCATAGAAAGAGTCCCGGCTCCTGCAATAATAAAAGACTGTCCAAACTCACAAAAAACAATATTTTTTAAGTTTGAAAGAGCTTCTTTAAACTCTTTGATAAATACAGGGCTTACATGGGAAACAGTGGGCAGAGAAAGCCCGTTTATTATCCGGGGATGAACAGGAGTCGGACCTGGAATCAATAATAATTTTTCTTCTTCCATCTCATCTCCTTTTTTTTATTTTATGTAACCAAGTGTTTTAAGCATTCCTTCTGTATCCTTATCGATCTGGATCTCAATTTTTTCTTGAATGATTTTCCTCACCTGGTCATCCAATATTTTTTTCATTTTAACCACCTGTTCCTCCTGGCTTCGGCTCTTATATATGTTGTCTTTTTCTCCGGGATCATTCCTTAGATCATACAACTCATACTTGCCTGAATCGGGTGTGTAAACCAGGTGAAGAGGATATTGAAGCAAAGCAAACTTACTTCTTATGGCTTGAGGTTTATAGGTCTCTTGAAAAATCAGTTCATTATCTTTCTCACTCAGATCATGCAGACTTCTTCCTTTGAAGTGAGGCAATTTTTTAAATCCCATGGTATCCAGAATGGTGGGGGCAATATCCAACAAGGATACTGGTTCCTCGATTCTTATTCCTCTTTGATCAGAAAAAGGATTGTGGATAATAAGGGGGACTTTCATATAAACATCGTAAAGAAAGAATATGTGCCCAAAATGAGGCTCTCCATTATAGTTCACATAATCTCCAAGACTCTCTCCATGGTCTCCCACAACCAGAATATGCGTCCTTTTCATCAGACCTAGGTTTTCAAGCTTATTTAATAATCTTCCAATCTCTCTGTCTAGATATTCAACATCTTTCCTGTAGTTTTCTTTCATCACATCAAAAGGAAGGAGGATATTCGCACTTAAGGAAAAGAATAGTTTTTTTGATTCTGAAAGATTGGTGATATTCACAACCGCTTCAGGCTCCACAAAAATGGAATCATCCTGCTCTCTAAATATCCATCCCTGTTTGAAGTCAACATCGATTCCCGGCTCCTCTTCTAATTCATCCAGAGTCAGTTTCTCAAATTTAGCTCTTAAGGGATAAGAATTTTTTATGAAGTTGTTAACCAAAACAAACTTTAATTTGTTTTTTCCTTTGTTTAATTTTATTTCTATCTGATTTGTAGTCTTATTCAGATCAAACTCGCCCACAAGGCGATCGTTCAAAAACAGCTTCAGGTCTGGCGGTGAATCAGGTGGATAGTAGGGTTCATGGGGATCGGAGTAATGCAGCCACAAAAAAAAATTTTTATACCTGTTTTTTTCCAGCCATGGAAACGCCTTCCGGTTCACATCCTCAGCTGTCAAATACCAATCTCCGTCAGGGAATTCATCGTCGTAGAGTTGAAATCCCTCATCCAATCCATACTTTGCCTTCAAAACCCCCAAAGAAATAAAGGCAGCTGTGGAATAACCTTTTTTTCTGAACACATTCACAAAAGAAGGTCGGTTTCTCTTGCTTCTAATGATGTGCCCATTGTTGTATGACTTGAGTTGATTCGGGGGTTGAGAAAAAAATAGGGAACCATGGGATGGCAGTGTGATGGGAGTTAATGAATAACAATTCTCATACAAAAAACTTTTACCAGCTAAAGAATCAAGATTCGGAGTGTGAGCTTTATCAGGATTGTAACAACTTAAATAGTCTGCTCTTTGGGTGTCCAGAGTAATGAGAAGATAGTTTTCCTTTCCCTTCCGGTTCTGACAACCCATTAAAGAGAAAATCAGCAGGCTCAAAAGAATAAAAGTGGTGTAAAAATAAAAAATGCGACCTGTTTTGTTTTTCATCTCCATGATTTTTATTTTAGCCTTGATTATCCATGAGTCAGGGTACACTTCAAGTCAAGCACTTATTATGAATGAATTCAGTAAATTGTCAAATCAGTCCATGGATTGAGATAGAATCTCAGCCAAGCGGTTTTTAAGTTCTATAAATGAAGGATAGACTTCAGCTTCTCCCCTGTCAAACTTATTGATATCTTCATTTATGATAAAAACTTTTTCAATCCCGGCCTCATTGGCTGCCATGACATCAAAATGAGAGTCACCGATAACACAGCATTCATCTTCCTTAAAAGAAAATTGATTCAAAATTCTGAAGAAAGGCTCTGCCGAAGGTTTCCATAGACCGCTTTCCCGGGTCATCACTAAATCAAAAGTGAGATTGAATTTATCCAACAGATAACAGACGTTTTCTTTCGAATTGTTAGTCACAAGAGCACTGAAAATCTCATGTCTTTTGATATATTCAAGAAAATGAATCACTCCCTTTTTTAGAACAGCCTTTTTTGTAGCGTTTTTTTCATAATTTTTCAGGATATTCCATTTTTCAGTCTTCTCTGGTTCTTTTAATTCCTTCAGATAATTAAGGATCGGCTTCCCACCTGTATCCAATTCCTTTTTTATTTGCGCCCAGTCATAAGGAACATCCACTATGGTCCCGTCCATATCAAAAAGGGCACATTTAATGTTTGTTTTATTGTTCATCATAAATCACTTTATAGCTGGTCTTGTATTATAAAGAATTTTAGAGAAAAATAAGAGAAATGTTTTTGAGTTTTTAAAAGCTTTTTGATATAATCATCCCGGAAAATTTAGATATTAAAAAGGGAGGCTTACTTATGGGTAAGTTTTTTGCAATTCTGCTAGGACTCATTGCTATGGCAGGTGGTGTTGTGCTTGTCATTCTGGTATGGACTCAAGAATTTTTAAACCTCTTATTTGGTTGCATTCCTCCTATTCTATTCTTTGGAGGACTCATTGCTTTGGTTGCCGGAATAAGCAGTATAAAAGATGCAGCTAGAACAAAGAAGCTTGAAGAAGAAGTAGAGGAGGAAGAGAAAGCAGAATAGAAAAAGCCCTTTAGAATAGTTATTAACTTTTCACTCAATCGAGGAGGAGAGTACTGTATTTTTATTTCTGAGAAGCCCCCTTCCCGATTTCTTCACTCACAATAGACTTTAATTCTTGTTTTATTTTTTCCATCCGCTTGATTTTTCCTTCGATTTTATCAAACAAATCCTGCTGAGCTTTGATTCCCTGCATAATGAGAAAAGCAGCGCTTTCTGATCGTGTTTTAAACAGGCCTGATTCAACCAACCTGTTTATTTTTTCATTGGACTCATCATTGACTCTGATAGTGAGAACTGTATTCCTTGAGGAAAGAGCTTTATCAATGGCTTTTTTAATGGATTCAGCTGTTCTGTTGGCAAACTTTTCCACTTGTTCACCAAATTCATCAAAGGCTCCTTTTTTCTTCTTTTCTTCAGTTTTCTCATCTTTATTTTGAGAATTCTTTTTCGCAGACATTAATACCTCCTTATATGTAATTGAATTACAATATACATTAATCTAAATTACATGTCAAGTCGCTGATAAAATCCCATTTTTTTATGAAGAATCCAGGATAATGAAAAAAATGAATTTGATGAAAAAGTGAGGTACCCTAAACCAATGAAACTAAATCTTACTCTTCTTCTCTGTCTGCAGAAACCAAAAATTTGCCGCAGTTCTCACATACATAAATATCATTGCTTCCTTCAATAGCTGAACTCATACCAGTAGCAATATTTATGTAGCAGCCCATACAGGTCCCGTCTTTAACTTCAGCCACGGCAAAGCCGTATCTTTCCATCAGCTTATCAAAGCGGTCAAGAAGAGCCTTATCCAGTTCAGCTCTGATCAAGTCTGCCTGCTTCTGCAGCTCTTTCACTTCTTGTTTTTTGGCCTTTTTCTTTTTCAGCTCAATCTCCTGGAGCTTCCATAAGAGTCTTCCTCTGTGAATGATTCGATCCTCCATAGGAGGAAGGTGCAGTTCTACCTCAGAAAGAATTTCATATAGATCTTCAGATGTATCCGCTGTAAACAGTCTTTTTCTGAACTTATCATTTGACAAAAACTTGGCCAATCCTGCAAACAGATGGTTGAAAAGACCCGGGATAGTAGGATTCCATACAATGAGTATGATGAGCTTTACTTTTTTCTTGTCAATGGCATCGAACTCCACCCCTTTTTTTAACCGACCCACCACCACAGCAATATCTTTCATTCCGGTATTAAATCTTGCATGAGGTAATGCGATCTGATGACCGATTCCAGTGGATTCAAGCCTTTCCCGGTCAATGATTCGAGTTAAAATTGGCTTCTTGTTCTTGATCAAGTTTTGCTTTTTCAGAAGTTCTAACAGCTCTTCTAAAGCTTCTTTCTTGTCTTTGGCTTCTAAGTTAAGAATTATTTGAGAGGGTTTAAGATAATCTGAAAAATGAGAACTTTTGGATTTATCTCTTTCCATTTTGTTTATGGTATTTTAACACAAAAATTTTAAACTAAAAAGCAAAAAATCATTCTTCTCTTTTCAACATGGATGATTTACAAGTCGGAGCTGCTGAAGGGAAAAAGCCCAAGGCATAAAGTCGTGGCTCAGGTTTATTTCCTTTGAAAAGAGCTGGTCTCCTTAAATTGAGGCATACCTTCCCTATTATCAAGAACCGAAATAATTTCTCGGGCCCATTCAGTAATCTGAACTGTTCCCTCTAAGTCCCAGTCTTCTTCAAATTCATCAGTCACTTTATGGTACTTGAATTCTCGATATTCTCTGCTCTTTTGTTGAATAAAATCCTTATCCTTGCCTACTGATGTGATTCCCTCATGAAGCCAAACCGCAGGGATACCAGCCCGGGCAAAACTCAATTGGTCTGAACGGAAAAAATATCCTAGTTCCTTATTCCTTTCCGGAATATATTCAAGCCCCAGTTTTTTAGCTGCTTGAGCACAGATTTCGCCTAAATCGCTGTGGCTTCCTCCTATGGTATAGACATCTTTGGTTCTTCCCCATACATTGGTCATCTCAAAATTAAGATTAGCCAATACCGAGGAAGAAGGGAAAGGAAGATGACGGGCAAAATAATCAGAACCAAGAAGACCTTGTTCCTCAGCTGTAACCGCAACAAAAACCAAATCCGCTTTTAGTTTCTTAACTCTCTGGGCGTAATATCGGGCCAAAGAGAGCATAGATGCAGAGGCCGAACAATTATCCACAGCTCCATTATAAATTTGATCTCCTTCTAGATTCTCATCTCTGCCAAAGTGGTCATAGTGCGCCGAAAGAATAATGGTTCTTTTCGAATCTTTTTTTCCTTCTCCCCTGAGAACAGCGGCTATATTTTCGCTTTTCACAGAATCGAAAACTGGTTTTTGTCTCACCCTTGCGTTCAATCCTGTGAATAGGGGCTTAAATTCTTTTTTAGATGCTTTTTCTTTTAAATCTTCCCTATCATATCCAGCTTTTTCCATGACTTCAGCAGCGGTCTTTTCATTGATCCAACCTTGAAAAAACAGATTATTGGTCACATCCGGCAGGAAGAATGATTTTCCCGACCAAGAATTTCTGACCACATCCCATCCATAAGTGGCTCCCTTTTGGTTATGGATAATGAGAATCCCTGTTGCTCCTAATTTTGATGCCTTTTCAAATTTGTAGACCCATCTTCCGTAATAGGTCATATCTTCCCCATCAAATATTCCGCCAGGGTGATTGCCGGGCTCATTGATTTCCACCAGCAAGACTTTCCCTTTGAGGTCAACCCCTTTTATATCATCCCAATCTCTTTCCGGGGCTTGAATCAAATAACCTGCATAGACAAGCTCTCCTTCCACTCCTTCCGGACAGTCTTTTCTTTCAGAGGTTATGACAAAATCCTTCAGGATTTCAGGCTTAAGTGAAACTGTATCTGAAAAAAAATCAATGCGTGCTTGAGGATCTGGGGTGCACCCAACAAGACTTACTTCCTGCCGGTAAGAATCGCCAAAAGCAGGCTCCAGACCTAATCCTCTAAAATGATTTTCTTGATAGAGGGCAGCCAAAGCAATCCCTCTCGATCCCACTGCTCTTCCCTCTATCAGGTCATGGGAAAGAAACCGGATGTGTCCTTCTATTTCTTCAGGAGTGATAGGATTCAGTTCCTTTTTTCCCTGACAACTCCAAAGCAAGGTCAATGAAACAATAAGAATCAAAATGTTTTTTTGGGTCTTCATTCACAAACTCCTTTTCCTGACTTATTCATAAAAAAATGGCGATGTT